>Ga0209292_1004647_pt1 | contig 14379 bp, 11 predicted proteins | sample GOMGulsemesocosm_2_FD_184634 | JGI IMG/M metagenome (GOLD analysis project Ga0209292, IMG submission 184634) | Methane-oxidizing microbial communities from mesocosms in the Gulf of Mexico - GOM9C Gulf of Mexico (SPAdes) (version 2) | ecosystem: Environmental > Aquatic > Marine > Cold seeps... | reverse complement strand
GGGCAGAAAGTGAGCTAACCTGACCTATATGCAAACGTTTCAGCAACGCGCGCGCTCCGGCGTCACTGCCCGCAAGGGAGGCCGTATGCGAAATTGTTGCCGCCTGAGCGTGATCTGATTTGCCGATTTTTAGGGCAACAATTGGTTTTCCAAGGCGCTTTGCTTCAGCGGCTAGGGCTTCAAAGCTGCGTAGATCATCGATGCCCTCAATATGTAGGCCAAGGGCGGTGACGCGTTCGTCTTGCAGCAAAGCCGTGCCAATTTCTGACAGGCAGGTCTGTGCTTGATTTCCCGCCGTGACCACATAAGCCAGCGGCAGACCACGTGCCTGCATGGTCAGATTGATCGCGATATTTGAGGATTGCGTGATTAGGGCCACACCTTTGTCACAGGCAATACCCCCATGCTGATCTGGCCAAAGGGCAGCGCCATCTAGGTAATTCAGCATACCGTAACAATTCGGGCCAAGGATCTTCATGTCACCAGCGGCTGCAAGCAAGGCGGCTTGCTTTTCGTTCCCGTCACCCATTTCTTCTTGGGCTTCGCGGAACCCAGAAGCGAAGCACACAGCGCCCCCGGCACCCATCGCGGAAAGTTCGCGAACGACGTCGATTGTGGTGTCACGGTTCACGCCGACAAACACCGCGTCGGGGGCATTGGGCAGGTGGTCTAACCCCGCAAAAGCAGGCAATCCGCCAACTTCATTTCGTTTCGGGTGCACAGGCCAGATGTCACCCGCAAAACCGATTTTTTGACATTGGGTGATGACATTGGCGCACCAGGCCCCACCACCGATCACGGCAATGGAGCTTGGGCGTAGCAGACGATGCAGGCGGTTCTCCATCAGGCCCCCAGTGGTCGTAGAAGGTCACGGGAAATGATGTGGCGTTGAATTTCGCTGGTGCCATCCCAGATGCGCTCAACACGTGCGTCGCGCCAGAAGCGTTCAATCGGGAAGTCATCCATCAGCCCCATTCCACCGAACACTTGAAGGGTTGTATCGGTGACACGTGCCAACATTTCAGAGGCATAAAGTTTGGCAGAAGCAATCTCGCGGTTTGCCGGCAGCCCCTGATCCAGGCGCCAGGCAGAGGCCAGCGTTAACCAATCAGCGGCGTCAATTTCAGTAATCATATCTGCGATCTGGAAGCCAATGCCTTGGAACTTTCCGATCTCTTGGCCGAATTGTTTACGCTCGGCTGAATAGTTCAGCGCATAGTCAAAACAACGCCGCGCCCGACCAACACAGAAGGCTGCAACCGTGATACGTGTCGCGTATAACCATTCGTTCATCACCGCAAAGCCACCGTCAACTTCACCCAGAACCTGGGCATCGGGCAGGCGGCAATCATCAAAGCTTAGGATGTAGTTTTTGTAACCCTTGTGGCTGACGGAATTATAGCCTTCGCGCACTTCAAAACCTGGTGTGCCACGATCGACAAGGAAGGTTGTGATACGTTTCTTCGGGCCTTTTGGGGTTTCATCCACACCGGTTGCGATGAAAACGATAAAGAAATCTGCGTGTTCCGCGCCGGATATGAAGTGCTTGGACCCATTCACCACCCAGTCGCCACCATCACGGACCGCCTGGCATTTCATGCCGCGCACGTCGGATCCAGCGTCAGGTTCGGTCATGGCAAGCGCATCCATCCGTTCGCCGCGCACCGCTGGCAGCAGGTAACGTTCGCGTTGCTCATCGTTGCAAGCCATCAGAATGTTTTGTGGGCGGCCAAAGAAATGGGTCAACGCCATTGAGCCACGGCCAAGTTCGCGTTCCACCAATGTAAAATCCACATGCGATAGGCCAGCACCGCCAGCCTCTTCCGGGAAATTACAGGCGTAAAACCCCAGATCTAGACACTTCTGTTTGATCTCTTGGCCCAGCTCACGCGGGACATGACCTGTGCGCTCAACTTCGGCCTCATGGGGGTAGATCTCCTTTTCCACAAAACTGCGGACGGTCGAGACAATCATTTCTTGCTCGTCATTCAGGCCAAAGTGCATCTGTGATTTCCTTCTAATGCGTAAACAAAGGAAATCGCGCCTTGCGTGGTTCTATCGTGCAAAGTTAGACATATTCCATGCAGAATCAGGCAAAAATTTCCCAAAGCACAACCCAAGTCGACGTTCTGTTGTTTGGCTCCTTTTCCAATCATTGCTTGGCAAATGCGATTGAGCCCCTGCGCGCGGCCAATACTTTGTCGCGCCAACCGCTTTATGAATGGCGGTTTTTGACGGTGGATGGCCAGCCCGTGCAAAGCTCCTCTGGGCTTGAGATTACACCACATGGGGCTCTGCGTGATGGGCCTGGGCGCGATGAGGCGGGGCAGATGTTATTTTTGATGCCCTCATATGGGTTCAAAACCTTGGGCGGTACTTTACTTCCTCGTCAGTTGCGCGAGGCGGCGAAGCGTTACGAATTCATGACTGGGCTTGATACGGGCAGTTGGCTTTTGGCGCGTGCTGGTTTGCTGGATGGGCATAAAGCCACGATCCATTGGGAAGAGCTGACGGATTTTGCAGAAGAATTCCCTGAGGTGGACGCGCAGCGCGAGCGCTTTGTCATTGATCGAAATCGTATCACCTGTTCCGGTGCGATGGCGGCGTTTGATTTGGTTTTGCACCTGATTGCGCAAAGCCACGGCCACATTCTAGCGCTGGAAGTTGCACAATTGTTCATGACACAAGAGGCCGCGCGATCTTCTGTGACCTCGCCGCGCCCGAGTGGTCGGATGGTCGATCGGGCGGTGTTCTTGATGCAAGAAAACGTGGAAGAGCTGCTGACAATTTCTGAAATCGCGCGTCAGGTTGGCTGTACGCAGCGGACCTTGGAACGGCATATGCATTCTGAGCTCAACGCCCGTCCGCAAACCGTATATCGCCGCCTGCGCCTGAATTTGGCACGTAAGTTGGTTACTACCAGCGGGCTGGCCGTGGCCGAAATTGCGTTGCGGTGTGGATATGAAAACCCTTCTGCGTTGACCCGTGCTTTCAAGGTTGAGTTCGGTGAAACGCCGCGCAGCTTGCGATCGCAATCCCGCGAAGTTGGGATTGATGCTAAGTAAACTTCCGATACAACCGCGTCAGATCAAAGATTTCATCTAGCTTCTCAAACCTGTCGCGGGTCTGTGGCCAATCTTCGGCTTGGACCCCGGCGATTAAGGCTTCAAGCAGCATGATCGTCGCGATATTACTATCCCAAGCGGAGGGAATTTCCCCCCAACAACTGAACACTGGGCTTGCGATTTTTGACACGGGCGACCCCCACTGATCGGTGATCAAGACGACCTTCACGCCGCGGCTTTCCGCCAATTCCGCAAGCCGTTGTAAGTTGGTTTCATAGCGCCGGATGTCAAACATCAACAGCACATCACCTTCGTTCATATCCACCAAATAATGCGGCCACGTTGCGGCAGAACTGGTCATATGGGTCACGCCGGGGCGGATCGCTTGCATATGGGTAAACGCGTATTCCGCCAGCGCACGTGTGATGCGTCCGCCAACGACAAACAGCTGCGCATCACGATTTGCCAGCAGGCCTACGGCGCGCCCAAAGCTGTCGGTATCCACGTGGCGCAGGGTCTTGCGCATGTTGTTCATGGCCGCATCAGCGAAGCGATTTAGCAGATGTGATTCGGGCGCCTCAGCCGCCCAAAGTTCGTGTTTTTGCACCGGGCCGGACAATTGCGCCTCAAGTTCACGGCGCAATGCTTCGTGAAATTGCGGGAAACCCCGAAAGCCTAATTTTTGTACCATTCGGCCAACGGTGGGTGTCGAAACGCCTGCATTTTCAGCAACAATTGTGATTGAGGCCAAGCCTGACGCCGGGTAATTCTCTAGCAAAGCGTTGGCCAGCTTGCGTTCTGTAAGGGTCAATGCGTCATACTGGACGCGGATCAATTCCCGCACGGTTTCCTGTGGTTCCTGCTTTTTTTCTGACACGTTTTTCCCACTTCAATGCATTTTTGGCAGATGCCTTTGAGGGTGAACATAGACCGCACATCCCCAAAATGCAAAAGCTCGTGAAGATATATTGACAGAATGTGCTTGGTCTGAAATTATCTCTTCAGGAGCGAGGTGGCGTCTAAATGCGCTATGCCTTTGGGGGGAACTGTCAGTGTTAAGCGAAACCACAATCGGAGAGGTTGTACGCATCTGTAATGCAGAGGGCGCGGGCGATGTCGTGGTGATCTGCGAACATGCTTCACCACGCATTCCAGAGGTGCTTGATGGTCTCGGGCTTAGTGCGGCCAACCGCCAGGCCCATGCGGTCTGGGATCCGGGCGCGCTGACAATGGCGAAACATATCGCTGAGGCATTGGATGGGCCGTTGGTCCATGCGGAAATTTCGCGTTTGGTTTATGATATCAACCGCCCGCCAGAGGCTGCCGCCGCTATGCCTGTAAAATCAGAACTTGTAGAAGTTCCCGGCAATGTAGATCTAACGCGTGATGATCGCGAGATACGTACATCACTGATTTATAAGCCGTTTTGTAAAGCTGTGACTGATGTTCTTGATGCGCGCGCAACCCGCGATCAGTTCACGGCAATCGTAACTATTCACAGCTTCACCCCGGTTTATTACGGCGAAAACCGCCCGACAGAAATCGGTATTTTGCATGACACGGACAGCCGTCTTGCCGACGCGATGCTGGCACAGCCAGCGTCACGCCGTACCGACAGAAATATGCCATATGGCCCGGAAGATGGCGTCACGCATAGTTTGAAAATCTACGGTGTTGAGCGTGGTATTGCCAATGTGATGATCGAGGTTCGCAATGACTTGCTGGGAAGTGATGCTGATTGCGCAAAACTGGCGGATGAGTTGCTACAATTGTTGCGTCCTGCGCTAGCACAAATGACTGCCGGGGAGGCAAGAACATGACCGGACTATTGCGGGGATATATCCGCTGGAGCGACGCCCTGAATTACCGGATTGGGCGCATCGCGATGTATCTGATCTTTGCGTTGATCGGGGTTTTGCTGTGGTCCATCGTATCACGATATCTGTCCTTCAATATTGAGGGGTATCGCCCGGCAAACTGGACGCTGGAAACCGCGCAATTCGTGATGGTTGCATATTATATTCTTGGCGGGCCGTATTCGATTCAACTGGGATCAAACGTGCGCATGGATCTGTTTTATGGCGGCTGGACTGTGAAGCAAAAAGCCTGGATGGATTTCTTCACCGTCTTCTTCCTGTTCTTCTATCTGGGCGTTCTTTTACAGGGCGCAGTCAGCAGCCTCTCCTACTCTCTCGGATATTATAAACTGGACGGCCAATGGGGCTTTCTGGGCCAAATTATCTGGGGCTTTCTGACGGGTGGACCATCGGGGGCAGGCGAGATCATAGGCCGTCTAGAGGTTTCTGCCACGGCTTGGAAACCTGTTCTTTGGCCGATCAAGCTAACACTCGCGGCGGGCATCACACTGATGATTATCCAAACCACATCTGAGTTCTTCAAGGACATACTTCGCATCAAAGGGGAAGACATCTAATGTCCCACGAACTTATCGCCACACTCATGTTTTCCGGCATGATGCTGATGCTTTTGACAGGCCAGCGCGTCTTTGGCGCTATTGGATTTATTGGTGCTTTTGCCGCCGTTTTATTGTGGGGCACAGGTGGTGTCGAAATTCCGTTCTCCAGCGCAATGAAGCTGATGAAATGGTACCCGCTGCTGACCCTGCCGATGTTTATCTTCATGGGGTATGTGCTTTCGGAAAGCAAAATTGCCGATGATTTGTACAAGATGTTCCACGTTTGGATGGGCCCTGTGCGCGGTGGCCTAGCGATTGGCACGATCCTTCTGATGGTGTTGATTTCAGCGATGAACGGGTTGTCTGTTGCGGGTATGGCGATTGGTTCGACCATTGCTTTGCCAGAGCTGCTGCGTCGTGGATATGATAAGATCATGGTCACGGGTGTGGTTCAGGCGGGGTCCTCACTGGGGATCCTTGTGCCACCATCTGTTGTGCTGGTTCTCTATGCTATGATCGCGCGCCAACCGGTTGGCCAACTTTGGCTTGCTGGTGTTCTGCCTGGGCTTTTGATGGCGACCTTGTTCATCATTTACATCTATGTGCGCTGCCGCATTCAGCCACACCTTGGTCCGGTTTTGTCGGAAGAAGAACGCGATATTCCCATGGCGGAAAAGCTGCGCCTTTTGCGCGCGGGCATCCTGCCAGTTGGCATTTTCGCTGTGATGATGGTGCCCTTCGTGTCTGGCTATACATCGCTTGTGGAAAGCTCTGCCATTGGTGCTTTGGCTGCATTCTTCGCAGCCATTTTGAAGGGTCGCATGAACCGCGAGGTGTTTGAGGTTTCTGTGCGTCAGACCATGGCAATTTCATGCATGTTTATGTGGATCATTCTTGCTGCTCTTGGTTTTGGCGCGGTGTTTGACGGCCTTGGTGCGGTCAAAGCGATTGATCACCTGTTCACTGATCAACTGGGCCTGTCGCCTTGGATGATCCTGATCTTGATGCAACTGAGCTTCCTTCTGATGGGTACTTTCCTTGATGACACGGCGATGCTGGTGATCGTTGCGCCGCTTTATGTGCCGCTGGTTGGGGTACTTGGCTTTGATCTGATTTGGTATGGTGTGCTCTACACGATCACCACTCAGATCGCATATATGACGCCGCCGTTCGGTTATAACCTGTTCCTGATGCGTGCGATGGCCCCGCCGGAAATTGGCCTGAGGGATATCTATCGTTCCATCGTGCCCTTCGCGCTGATCATGGTCGTGGCCTTAGCACTTGTGATGGTCTTTCCACAGATCGCACTTTGGCTGCCAGGTGTTGTGTACAACTAATTAACTAGTAAGAAGCCCGCATCTAAGCGGGACAAAATCAACAAAGGAGAAGAAATTATGACTACAAGACGTAAGTTTTTGGCCTCTGCTGGTGTTGGCGCTGTTGGCGCTACCCTAGCTGCACCCGCGATCGCATCGGGTAAAATCACCTGGCGCATGCAGACATATGCTGGTGCTGCACTGGCGGAACATGTGATCACACCTGCAATCGATATGTTCAACAAAATCGCCGGTGATCGGATGGAGATCGAGCTGTATTACGCCGATCAGCTGGTCCCCACTGGTGAGCTGTTCCGCGCCATGCAGCGTGGTACAATTGATGCGGTGCAGTCTGATGATGACTCCATGGCGTCACCAACTGAAGTAACTGTTTTCGGTGGGTATTTCCCATTCGGCAGCCGTTACTCCCTTGATGTGCCTGTGCTGTTTAACCAGTACGGGTTGAATGAAATCTGGGACGAACAGTATTCCGCCGTGGGTGTGAAACACATCTCCGCTGGTGCTTGGGATCCTTGCCATTTCGCCACCAAAGATCCGATCCGTTCCCTTGCTGATCTGCAAGGTAAACGCATCTTTACCTTCCCAACTGCTGGCCGTTTCTTGGAGCAGTTTGGCGTTGTGCCTGTAACCCTGCCTTGGGAAGACATTGAGGTTGCCGTGCAAACTGGCGAACTTGACGGCATCGCATGGTCTGGCATCACCGAGGATTACACTGTGGGTTGGGCTGACGTGACCAACTACTTCCTCACCAACAATATATCTGGTGCTTGGGCAGGGTCTTTCTTTGCCAATATGGATCGTTGGAATGAGTTGCCAGAAGATCTGCAAGCCCTATTCCGTGCCTGTACTGATCAGTCACATTACTATCGTCAGTGGTGGTATTGGGGTGGTGAAGCTTCCCTTCGGGTCAATGGCCCGAAAATGGAGCTGACTTCGATTCCGGATGAAGAATGGTCAACTGTTGAAGATGCAGCTGTGAAATTTTGGGATGAGATTGCTGCAGAATCTGAGACCAAAGCGAAGGTTGTAGAGATCTTCAAACGCTATAACGCGGATATGGCAAAAGCAGGTAAACCGTACCGCTAGTACTGGAATACCGAACGTAATACTCTGGGGCGGTACACGCCGCCCCAGATTTTTTGAAAAATCCGAACTGGAATTCGAGACGAATTCCGACGCCCGCCAATAGTGCGGTGAAAGAAGAAGGGCCAGCCCATGACAATGAGCTTTGACGATCTGAAGACCAAAGTTTCTGCCGGTGAAATCGACACAGTTCTGATCTGTGTGATTGATATGCAGGGCCGCCTGATGGGCAAGCGTCTGGTTGGGCAATATTTCATCGACAGCGGCTGGGAAGAAAGCCATTGCTGCAATTACCTGCTGGCCACCGATCTTGAGATGGCCACGCCCGATGGTTATGCCTCGACCTCTTGGCAGGGTGGTTATGGCGACTATATTATGAAACCCGATCTCGAAACCATTCGCCCCATGCCTTGGCTTGAGGGCACAGTTATGGTGCTGTGTGATGTGCTTGACCATCACCACAATCCTATTCCCCATTCGCCCCGCGCCGTGCTGAAAAAGCAAATCGCGCGTCTGGCTGATCTGGGTTTCTCGGCTATTATGGCGACGGAGTTGGAATTCTTTCTCTTTGCGAAAAGCTTTGATGAAATCCGTGCTGGGGGCTTCCGTGATCTTGAACCGATCAGCGCCTATAACGAAGATTATCACATCTTCCAGACCACCAAAGAAGAACATGTGATGCGCCCGATCCGCAATCACCTTTACGCGGCGGGCATCCCGATTGAGGGGTCCAAAGGTGAGGCTGAAGCAGGTCAGGAAGAGCTGAACATCAAATACGCAGCCGCCATGGATTGCGCCGATCATCACACCATCGCAAAACATGCGGTCAAGGAAATCGCTTGGCAACAGGGCCATGCCTCAAGCTTCTTGCCGAAGTGGCACAAGGATCGTGTGGGCTCTGCCTCGCATGTGCATCAGTCGCTTTGGAAGGATGGGGAAAACGTGTTTTTCGACCCCAAAGCGGATCACGGCATGTCTGAGCTGATGCGTCATTACATGGCGGGCATGATCAAATATTCCAACGATATGATGGTCTTTCTTGCGCCCTATGTGAACAGCTACAAGCGGTTTCAAAAAGGCAGCTTTGCCCCCACAGGGACTGTTTGGTCAATTGACAATCGCACCGCCGGTTTCCGCCTGTGCGGTGAGGGTAGTAAGGCGATCCGCGTGGAATGTCGCGTGGGTGGTGCCGACCTGAACCCCTATCTCGCTATGGCAGCGCAGTTGGCTGCGGGTATTGCGGGTATGGAGGAAAAGCTTGAGCTTCAACCACCCCAAGCTGGTGATGCTTACAACGATCCTAAAGCCAAAAAACTGCCTGCAAATCTGACGGAATCAATGGCGGCTTTAGATGCGTCTGACATGTTAAAAGCAGCCTTTGGTGAGGATGTTGTCGCCCATTACCATCGCTGTGCCGAATGGGAACAAGAAGAGTTTGACCGCGTGGTTACAGATTGGGAAATCGCACGGGGTTTTGAGCGGGCGTAAGAGCGCACCGTTTGACAGAGTATTTTTGGCAAGATGAAGAGGGGGCGGAGCAAGCCCCTGATCGTGAAAAGGAATATGGCATGAGCCAGACACTGAAATGTATCTCACCGATTGACGGATCAGTTTATGCTGAACGTCCGGTGCTGACGTTGGATGCGGCAAAATCTGCTGCCGCGCGGGCGCGCACTGCGCAAAAAGCTTGGGCCGCGCGCCCGGTGCAGGAACGTGTTGATCTTGTGATGGCAGGCGTTGCTGCCGTTGGCGCGATGAACGATGAAATCGTGCCAGAACTTGCGCATATGATGGGTCGCCCCACACGTTACGGCGGTGAATTTGGTGGCTTTAATGAACGCGCGGGGCATATGGCTTCTATCGCCGTTGAAACCCTCGCGGATATTGAGGTCAGCGAAGATGCGACTTTCAAACGTTACATCAAACGTATCCCGCATGGCGTGGTCTTCGTAGTTGCACCTTGGAATTACCCTTACATGACTGCGATCAACACCGTCGCGCCTGCTTTGATTGCGGGTAACACAGTGCTGCTGAAACATGCGACGCAAACCCTGCTGGTGGGTGAGCGTATGGCGCGGGCTTTCCATAGCGTGGGCATCCCGGAAGACGTCTTCCAAAATGTCTTCCTGTCCCATGACGTGACCAATGATTTGATTGCGGGCAATGCTTTTGATTTTGTGAACTTCACGGGTTCTGTTGGTGGTGGTCAGGCGATGGAACGCGCCGCTGCGGGCACTTTCACGGGTGTTGGCACGGAACTTGGCGGTAAAGATCCGGGCTATGTCATGGAAGACGCTGATCTTGACGCCGCGGTTGATACGCTGGTTGACGGTGCGATGTTCAACGCTGGTCAATGTTGCTGCGGGATCGAGCGTATCTACGTGCATGAAAGCCTATATGACGCCTTTGTTGAGAAGGCCGTGGCAATTGTGAACGGCTACAAACTTGGCAATCCAATGGATGCGGAAACCACCATGGGCCCGATGGCCAATGTGCGGTTCGCACAGGAGGTTCGCGCCCAGATCGCAGAAGCGGTCACCGACGGTGCCATTGCCCATATCGAGACAATGGCACAAGATGATGGCGGCGCATATCTAACGCCTCAAATCCTGACCAACGTGACCCACGAGATGCGCGTGATGCGCGACGAAAGCTTCGGCCCTGTTGTTGGCATCATGAAGGTGTCTTCTGATGAGGAAGCAATCGCGCTTATGAATGACAGTGAATTTGGTCTGACGGCCAGCCTCTGGACGCAAGATCTTGATCGCGCCACACGCGTTGGTGATGAACTCGAAACCGGCACTGTGTTCATGAACCGTGCCGATTATCTTGATCCGGGCCTGTGCTGGACCGGTTGCAAAAACACCGGGCGCGGGGGTGGTCTGTCAGTCATCGGCTTCCACAACCTGACCCGTCCAAAATCCTACCACTTGAAGAAGGTGACATCATGAACCTTGTTGGAAACTGGTCCTACCCGACCACAATGAAGTTCGGCGCTGGCCGTATCTCTGAACTGGCTGAGGCTTGCAAAAGTCTCGGCATGAAGCGCCCGCTTTTGGTGACAGATAAGGGCCTGGCCCCTCTGCCCATCACGGCGCAAGCACTTGATATCCTTGAGGCCGCTGGCCTTGGCCGTGGTATCTTCTCAGAAGTTGATCCAAACCCAAGCGAGCTGAACCTTGCGGCTGGTGTTGCCGCTTATAAAGCCGGGGATCATGATGGTGTGATCGCATTTGGTGGCGGTTCAGGCCTTGATCTGGGCAAGATGGTTGCCTTCCACGCCGGTCAAACCCGCCCGATCTGGGATTTTGAGGACGTGGGCGATTGGTGGACACGCGCGGATGCCGATGCTATCGCGCCGATCATCGCTGTGCCGACCACCGCTGGTACGGGATCTGAAGTTGGTCGTGCCTCGATCCTCACCAATTCGGTGACCCATGAGAAGAAGATCATCTTCCACCCCAAAGTTCTGCCCGCCATTGTGATTGCAGATCCAGAATTGACCGTTGGCATGCCCGGGTTCATTACCGCAGGCACCGGCCTTGATGCGTTTGCGCATTGTGTCGAAGCGTTTAGCAGCCCGCATTACCACCCGATGTCGCAGGGCATTGCGCTGGAAGGCATGCGTTTGGTCAAAGATTACCTGCCACGTGCGTATAAGGACGGCACCGATATCGAGGCCCGCGCGCATATGATGTCTGCGGCTGCCATGGGGGCGACGGGCTTCCAAAAAGGCCTTGGCGCGATCCATGCGCTTAGCCACCCAATCGGTGCGATGTACAACACCCACCACGGCACAACCAATGCGGTTTGCATGCCTGCGGTGCTGGAATTTAACGCGCCTGAAATCTCCGATCGTTTCGATATGGCTGCGGCTTATCTGGGTATCTCCGGCGGGTTTAAGGGCTTCCAAACCTTCGTACAGGAGTTCAACGACAGCCTCGGCATTCCGCGTAAATTGTCTGCCATGGGCGTTGATGATAAGCAGTTGGATGAGATGGTGCGCCAAGCCTTGGCCGACCCATCTTGCGGCGGGAATCCTGTCGAATTGACCGCAGAAAACACCCGTCAGCTGTTCATCGAGTGCATCTGAATCTGTCAAATTTGACACAATACAAACCCCATTCGGGTCTTTTCTGGATGGGGTTTGCTGATTTTTAAGGCAAAATACTGGCCAAAAACCATATCTGGACTTATTTTTCCAAATACTGGCCTTGCACAGAGATCAATAAAAAATAGCCTAAATCCCAATAACGAAAGATTAATTTTGACATTTTCTGTCGCATATTATCAAATTGTCATAAGGCTTTTGGATTCTGGCTATATCCCTTCGTTGCGATGACCGATTGTCTAATGCACGGAGGAGCGTTTCTGGGATTCACATCTCGGAATACAGGTTTGGGTTTTGCTGGCAATCGCTGGTGGGGCTGAAATCAAACTCGTGTCGGGTCAACCGGCCGTCAAAAAACTAGGGAGAGTTTATATGACAAAAAATAAAATGAATCGCCGTTCAGTGCTGAAGGGTACTGCTGCCGTTGGTGGTGCTGCACTTGCGACACCCGCATTGGTGCAAAACGCTTTGGCGACATCCGGTGAAATCAACATTCTGATGTGGTCAGATTATCTGCCCGACCAGTTCATTTCCGATTTTGAAGGCGAGACTGGCATCAAGATCAACTACACTGGTATTGGTTCCAACGAAGAAATCATCAACAAGATGAAGGCGACCAACGGTCAGGGTTTTGACATCGTGTCACCGACCAATAACCGGTCCCTCCAGTGGGAGCCACTTGAGCTTCTGCAGCCGTTTGACATGTCTCGCGTAGAGATCGACCGCGTGAACCCTGCGATGTCTGCCATTGGCGACACAGCTTGGGATTTCGGTGGTAACGGTTCTACTTGGCTGCCACACATCTGGGGCACTGAAGGTATGGCTTGGCGTACTGATCTCTGGGCTCCAAATGGTGATGCGCCTTCTTATGGCGATGTTTGGTCCGAAGAGAACGCTGGCAAAACCATGGGTCGTGCGCATTCCATGATGCTGGGTGCTGGTCTCCACATGGAAGCTTCTGGCGAAATGGAAGCTGGTTCCATCTGGGCGGCTTACGAAAGCGAAGATAAGATGCGTGAAGTTTGGGGCCAAGTGACTGATTGGTGTGTTGAGCGTAAAAACCGCATCAAACTGATCTGGAACGATGCAGATAGCCAAAAGAACGGCCTGCTGAATGATGGTGTGATCGTTGGTCAAACTTGGGATGGTCCAGCGCTTGCGTTGAAATCTGCTGGTGAACCAGTGACGTATCAAGCGCCTGTTGAAGGTGCGATGGCTTGGGTTGACGGTCTGTCAATGCCAACCGGTGCGTCAAACACTGACCAAATCTATGCCTTCATCGAATTCGCATATCGTGCGAAAGATGCTGGCGTTGCAATTGACAGCCATGGTTATAACAGCCCAGTTTTGGGTGCAGATGGACACACTGGCGATACTTATAAGAAGAACTTTGCCGAAGCCTATCCAGGTTCAAGCCTTGCAAACCTGAACCCATGGCCTGCAGAAGCGCCATGGTACGCAGCTGTGCGCACAGAGTTCGTGAACCGTTTCAAATCTGCATAAGTGGATTACTGAAACACATTCCGGCCCCACGTAGGGGCCGGAAACCACCGGATCTGGCGCCGGTGAAAACGCAACCACCTAGGGGTGGCAAATGTCAGAATTACTTACAGCGGGGAGAATAATATGAGTGCTGGTGTCGGGGTAAACCTCGAAAACCTATGGATTAGGTTCGGCGATTTCGTTGCAGTGCGCGACGCAAACGTAAATATCAATGGCGGCGATTTCTTTTCGTTCCTCGGCCCATCTGGCTGCGGGAAGACAACGATTTTGCGTGCGGTGTCAGGCTTTCTTGACCCATCAGAAGGTAATGTTCTGATCGGTGGCAACAACATGGCGGGCATCGGCCCGAACAAACGCCCGACCGCATTGATCTTTCAAAACCTTGCATTGTTCCCCCTGATGAAAGTCTGGGAAAACATTACATTCTCAATGGAAATTAAAGGCGCCTCTGCCAAAGAACGTCGCAAGCGTGCCGACGAGCTTTTGGATATGATCGCGCTGCCCGGCCAAGGCGACAAATTGCCATCCGAGCTTTCCGGTGGTCAGAAACAGCGGGTCGCGATTGCGCGCGCTCTTTGTGCAGAACCCGATGTTTTGCTATTGGATGAGCCTTTGTCGGCGCTTGACCTTAAGTTGCGCCAACACATGCGCACCGAGCTTCGCGAAATTCAAAAACGCGTTGGAATTACCTTCATCTACATCACCCATGACCAAAGCGAAGCGCTGACCATGTCAGATGATATCGCGGTGATGAAGGCTGGGGTCATTGACCAAATCGGCAATGGGAAGACGATCTATAACGATCCATCGACCTCGTTTGTTGCGTCTTTCGTGGGCGAAAATAACGTCTTCCGTGGCACGGTG
>Ga0209292_1004643_pt1 | contig 14380 bp, 9 predicted proteins | sample GOMGulsemesocosm_2_FD_184634 | JGI IMG/M metagenome (GOLD analysis project Ga0209292, IMG submission 184634) | Methane-oxidizing microbial communities from mesocosms in the Gulf of Mexico - GOM9C Gulf of Mexico (SPAdes) (version 2) | ecosystem: Environmental > Aquatic > Marine > Cold seeps... | reverse complement strand
ATTTAATTCTGCCCAGTATCTCAGTTCCGCATTTATTCCATATACTTCTCTAAGTACTAATTTTAGACAACCCCCAGTTTGTCTAAATTTTATTACCTTTGTCTAAAATTTAAATACCTTGCATCACCCCAAATACCCTGCCGCACAAAAGCCACTCGCCCAAGCCCACTGGAAATTATGCCCGCCTAAGTGCCCTGTTACATCTAAACTTTCACCGATAAAAAACAATCCCGGCACTTTCACCGACTCAAAGGTCTTCGATGAAACCTCATTGGTATCAATACCGCCTAAAGTAACTTCAGCCGTACGATAGCCCTCAGTGCCACCTGGATGAATTTTCCAATCCGTCAATTGCGCGGCAATCTCTTCCAGCTTGTCATTATTCATCTGCCCCATGCTACCGGTAAAATTACTGCCAGACATTTGCCAATACTCTAACAAGGTCTGAGTCATACGTTTGGTCATATGCTGTGACAACACCGATTGCAGTTCCGATTTTGGTTTTTCATCGCGCTGCGTTTTAAGCCATTCTAAGCAGTCTTGATTAGGGAATAGATCAATACTGATGTTCTCGCCACTGTTCCAGTAGGAGGATGCCTGTAGCATTACAGGGCCACTTAAGCCACGATGGGTAAAGAGCATCGCTTCAGTGAAGGCAGTGCCATCTTCAGTGGTCACTGTCGCAAAATGTGAAACACCTGATAAAGGCTTTAAGAACTTTAAGCTTTCTGGCGGTAAAGTAAATGGTACTAAGGCTGCACGTAGGGGTGTTACCGCGATATCAAACTGCTTGGCGATATTGTAGGCAAACGGTGATGCACCACCATTGGGAATAGACAGACCACCTGTGGCGATGACTACTGAGGTTGCACTTATCAGGCCATTACTGGTTTGTACTTTAAAGCCCTGCTCTGTCTTGTCGATATTTTCGATGCTAGTAGAAGTCTGTACTTCCACACCTGCCCAGTCAATTTCGGTCATCAACATGCCAAGGATTTTACGAGCGCTGTCATCGCAAAATAGTTGCCCTAATGTCTTCTCATGATAGTCAATATCATGTCTTTCAACTTGCTCAACAAAGGTCTGTACACTAAAGCGGCTCAGTGCAGATTTACAGAAATGCTCGTTGCCTGAAATAAAGTGCTTAGGGCCATTGTGTATATTGGTGAAATTACAACGCCCGCCTCCGGACATAAGGATCTTACGCCCTATCCGTTTACTATGCTCTACCACTAATACTGACTTACCGCGATAACCGGCGTTAATGGCGCAGTAAAGGCCTGATGCTCCAGCCCCCACAATAATGACGTCGTAGTTTTTCATTTAATTCTCTTTTCTCTTATAACTTTAATAGGTATTTCTGGTCAGTGATCACAGTAAATCGTACCGAGTGCAGCCTTAAACAATACCTTCTCTTTGCTTTAGAACGGCATAATATGCCCACATCAAGCGTGCGGCGGTACCACGATGTGGCGCCCATTGCGCCGCTATCTGAGCAGTCGCTTTAGTGCTAGGTCGCTCATCAAGTGCTAGCACTGCAGCGACGGCTTTTTGTAGTGCTAAATCGCCTGCGGGAAAGATGTCTGCGTGCCCTGCACAAAACAGCAGATAGACTTGCGCGCTCCAAGGACCAATGCCTTTGTACTGGCAGAGTTCAGCCATAGCCTCGCGCTCTGGAAGCTTTGCTATCACACTAAAATTTAGCTCGCCCTGACTTTCTGCCTGCGCGATCCCCTGTAGCGTTCTGTACTTCGCTTTGGATAAGCCGCACGCTAGTATAGATTGCGGATCTGTCGCGAGATAATTTTCTGCACATAATGGCAAAACAAGTTTGGCTAAACGTTGGTTTATAGCGCTGGCACTGGCAACAGATAATAGTTGCGCGACGACTATTTGAGCGAGACCTGCAAAGCCAGGCTCTCTTAATCTAAGGGGAACTTTTGGCACACATTGTTTGATGGCCGCTAAGCGTGGATCAATTATAACCAGTTGTTTTAGGTGATGATCAATATCCGCTTCGCAGCTGATGATAGGCACAGATCTAAAATTAAGACTCTGTTGTATCTTTTTGTTTTTTAGCGTTTAAGGCTTTTATTTTGTCCGCTAAACGACCGTTGGGGGTCTGCTTTAATTTTGCCGCAGCTGCCGCTTGATCCTTTTGCTGGGTACGCCCTTTTTGGTAAACCGACTGGGGCTTCTTTTTATCTGCCAAAGCCTTTTTCTTGCGACTTTCTTTACTATCTGGATCTTCTAAAAATTCTTTTTTGCTCGGCTTGCGCTCAAGTACTGTCATTAAGCCGCTGCGTTTTTTCTTACTGCGTGACATTTTGGTCACCTCTATTGTGTTCGTCGTTTATATCGTCAAATTGATGCGCTTTCTTTTCATTTTCTTCACGCTCGTTACGCGCATCATCAATGGCATTTTGAGCACGATAAGCTTGGCGCTGGGCATCACGCTTGGCGCGCTCTTCATCAATTACATTTTGTTCTATTTGCAGTCTATCTAGCTCGAGCTGATCATCAATCAGTTGCTGTTTTTGCTGTTCAAACTTTTCCTGCCACTCTGCTACGGTTTCATAACTAATTAAGCCGAGCTTCGAGCCGCGAATGTCATGTACCATCACTTCCGCTGCTTTGTGCATGTCTATTTTGCCACCTGCACGTAATCCGCCACGCTTAGCGCCGATCACTTCTAGCATTTTGATGTCAGTTGCCGGCAGCTCTTTAAGCTTGTAGCGCTCAAGCATACGCTGCGGGTATTTTTCCATCATGAATTTAGCGGCATACAAAGCTACGCTTTGGTATTCAACGGCAGTATCGCGAATCGCGCCACTGGTTGCCAAACGATAGCCCGAGTCGTAATCCGCAATTTTAGGCCACAACATGCCCGGGGTATCGGATAAAACAATACCGTTGCGCAAAGTGTAACGCGCTTGTTTTTTGGTGACCGCAGGCTCATTGCCGACTTTGGCTATTTTCCTGCCGACTAAAGCGTTGATCATGGTAGATTTGCCAACGTTGGGAATGCCCATAATCATCACGCGTACTGGGCGATCATTACGGATGCGCACCGGCGCCATTTCTTTAGCGATGCCAGGGATCTTTGCAATGAGTTTTTTATCGTTTGAATCAATCGCCATTGCATGAATATGCTCTTGCGCATTGAAGTAATCGATCCACTCTTTAGTGGTTTGTGGGTCGGCTAGATCTTGTTTGTTTAAAAGCTTAAGAACTGGGGTGCCGGCGCTTAAGTCTTTAATCATTGGGTTTTGGCTCGACATCGGTAGACGGGCATCAAGTACTTCGATGACCATATCTACTTCGTTCATTACCTCTTCTATTTCCTTGCGGGCTTTGTTCATGTGCCCGGGGAACCAGTTGATTGGCATGGCCTTTTCTTGCATGGAAAAATTACTCATTAGTTACTACAGATCGACAAAGTTTAGCCTATCTGCACAAAAGCACACACAGGCTATCAATTTGTTGATTATGACTCTTTACTTTTCAGGTACTCTTCATAACCACCACGGAAATCAACAACACCCTGCGGGGTGATTTCTAAAATACGGGTGGCCAACGATGATACAAACTCGCGGTCATGGCTGACAAAGATCAGTGTGCCCTTGTAGTTATCAAGCGCTAAGTTTAACGACTCGATTGATTCCATATCCAAGTGGTTGGTTGGCTCATCCATCAGCAATACGTTGTCTTTACTCAGCATTAACTTACCAAATAACATACGCCCTTGCTCACCACCAGAAATCACTTTAACTGATTTGTGAATGTCTTGCTGGGAGAAGAGTAGCCTTCCTAGCGTGCCACGAATCACTTGCTCGTCGTCGCCCTCTTGGCTCCACTGCCCCATCCAGTCAAGCAACAGTCTATCTTGCTCAAAATCGGAGGCGTGATCTTGTGCGTAGTAGCCAAGCTGTGCGTTTTCAGACCACTTCACTTCACCGGCACTGGGCAACAAGTCGCCTTGTAGGCAGCGCAACAGTGACGTTTTACCAATGCCGTTAGCCCCAATAATGGCGACGCGTTCACCTACTTCAATCATCAGGTTAAGATCTTTAAACAGTGACTCATCAAAGCTTTTGCCCAAGCCTTCTACTTCCAGTGCTAGACGGTGCAGTTTCTTTTCCTGTTCAAAACGGATAAAGGGGCTTTGACGACTGGAAGGTTTAATTTCAGCTAATTGAATTTTATCAATCTGCTTAGCACGTGAGGTGGCCTGCTTAGATTTTGAAGCATTGGCAGAGAAACGGCTGACAAATGCTTTTAACTCGTTAATCTGCGCCTTTTTCTTGGCGTTGTCAGACTGTAGCTGCTCTTGCTTCATGGTGGAAGCCGTCATGTACTCGTCGTAGTTGCCTGGATATACGCGCAATTCGCCGTAATCCAAATCAGCCATATGGGTACAGACACTGTTTAGGAAGTGTCTATCGTGCGAAATAATAACCATCGTACAGTTACGATCATTCAACACGCTTTCCAACCAGCGGATGGTATCGATATCCAAGTTGTTGGTCGGCTCATCTAACAGCATGATGTCAGGATCAGCGAACAGTACTTGTGCCAGTAGCACACGTAATTTCCAACCCGGTGCCACTTGACTCATCAGGCCAAAATGTTGCTCTGTAGGGATACCGACACCCAAAAGTAACTCGCCAGCGCGAGATTCTGCCGTATAGCCATCTAGCTCGGCAAATTCGCCTTCCAAATCAGCGGCGCGGATACCGTCTGCTTCAGTCATTTCAGGGTTGGCGTAAATCGCATCACGCTCTTCTTTGACTTTCCAAAGCTCTTTATTACCCATGATCACAGTATCGATCACTGAGTTTTCTTCAAAGGCAAACTGATCTTGTCCCAGTTTTGCCATACGCTCCATCGGATCGGTCGCGACGTTGCCGGTTGATGGGTCAAGCTCACCGCCAAAAATTTTCATTAAAGTCGACTTGCCGCAACCGTTAGCGCCAATTAAACCATAGCGATTGCCGCCACCAAATTTAACCGAGACGTTTTCGAAAAGAGGCTTAGCGCCAAACTGAATACTGAGATTAGAAGATACGAGCAATGGATTATTCCGATGTTGGGATTAAATGATCTTGCCAAGCTGTGCTGAATAGCCACGCTATCCACATTTTAAAAATACCTTTTAAAACCAGCCCACAATATTTGGCCGCACATTATATCACCGATTAAATAGAGTACCTACGCCTATATAAGGTTTTTTCTTATATAGACTCTCCCTCATCATTGACATTTGTTAAGACACGCACAAAAACGTTAATACACTAAAGAAGTATTGAGTCAGCTCCCTATTACTTCCTGTAAGCTCTAAAGATATCGAAGAGCGCTATCGGTCCTTAACAATTAGCGCGATTGAATACTATTGGGAATGACTTAACAATCTGGCAATAACACTCATTACCGATGCTAGCAATAGAGGTATCAACGTAATCTTGTACCGAATCCGCCCATAGACAACACACTTCGCTTGCGCACTTTTTGCTATGACTTGGTAGCCTGTCAATGACACTTATTACCGATTACCGATGCTAGCGATAGAGCTTAGCAACGTACTCTTGTACCGAATCCGCCCATAAGAAACGCGCTTGGCTGGCGCTCTTTTTAATGTTATTCCAATCTTTCGGCGAATTTTTTCTGATGTCGATAATCTCGTCCAGGCGTTTGAGCATATTACTCGCTTGCAGCACTGGCGAGCCACCGTTAAACCCAAAACCGTTATCACCATCCTTTATAGTATCCACTAAGCCACCGACTTGATGTACTAAGCAGGGCTGACCGGCGCGCATTGCTAACATCTGACTGATGCCACAAGGCTCAAATGAACTAGGCATTAAGAACAAATCACCACTGCCATATAAAGGTTGCGCCAGCGCATCCGCATAGCCGCGCAGATAAATTAAATTATTTCTACGCGCAGCAACCTCGCTGATAAATGCTTCATAATCAGCATCGCCACTGCCCAGTAGTATCAACAAATCTCGATCGCACAGGCGATCTAGTATATGCTCTAGAGAAGAGCGGCCATCTTCCATCACGTGGCGCAAGATTTTAACTTTCTGATCACTTACTCGGCCAACTGAACTCATCACAAAAGGCTTTTTAGCATTGTTGGCAACGCTGTTACATTTCTCATCCCAAGCTGCTAGTGACGCCAGCGCGACTTGCTGAGATTGACTGTGCACGCCCTGCGACAACCACGTTGTTAACTGCGCATGCATTAGTGCTATGGTCTTTTTAAGGGTGGTTTTTTTAGCCAGTTGCGCACTGTATTCACAGCCATTTAAAATCCCTACTAAGCGCTGTTCATGTGCCGCTAGCCCAAGATCTCGCTCCAGCCCCTCGCCACCGACAAAACCCAACGCCTGATTGCTTGGCAATTGAATTTCTTTAATGTAGTGATGGGACACAGCATGTACTTTATCGCAGAGATTAATCGCCGCCCGCATCGGGTTAAAGCAATCATCGTAGCGCGGATCTTTGATTTCATGGTAGTTAAACTTTAAATGCGGATACCATGCCTGCAACGAAGATTTGCTATTAGCAAACGGGCGGATACCTTGCAGTGAAAGATTGTGAATAGTGTAAACCATCACCTTTTTCGCCAGTGAGAAATACACCGGATCATAATTGGCTAATACGGCAAATAGCGCACTGTGCCAGTCGTGCAAATGTATGACATCAATTTCCCCAAAACAGCGCTCTAAGCTAGCCTGAGCACTGGCGATACAAAACAGCGCAAATTTGGAAGCATCTGTAGCGAAAGGATGGCCCTGCTGATCCGCATCGTAGATATTGCCAGCGGCAACTGGGGCAAATTTAGGATGCTCTAATATCCAGGTTTTTAATCCAGGTTTTTCGGGATCGCTCGGTAGTGAATATAAGTCAATAGTTTCAATGGCATCGCCAAAGGTAACAGAGACATCTGCCACTTTGACAGCGCCCGCTAACTTAGAAAACTTTTGATAGCCTGGCATCAGCACATTGACACTGTGCCCTTTCTCACACAGCGCGATGGGTACATCGCGAATAACATCACCCATCCCACCCACTTTACCGCCGGCTAGCGCGCCATTTTCCGCAGCAACCATTAATATATTCATTCACTACTACCCTTGTAAAAAGCATGTATCCATCTTTAAAGACTCTACAAACTTGATAAATTAACGTTTTTTTAATTCTAGGAAATGGCTTTACGCAATCCTTGTCACCTGCTGCCGCCCTTATTTTAGATTGAGCGCCAAACGGTTGATATTTTATTTCAGTCATTAGGCTGCGCTCTTGTCTACAATCAGCGCATAACTGTTAAAGCAAGTAAGTTTTAGCTGCCGCAATTTATCAGCGCTAAGCCTGAACAGGTGGCAGGCTTGCAAACACCTATTCATTGCCATCCTTGGCAATTTTGCATTGTACCTTACTAGGAGGCAATACTCGGACAGCCACCTAGGACACAAACGTAATCAATCAATGTACTTAAGTAATCACATCTGGCTCAGTGCGATCGGTATAGTATTTTACTTTTGCTACAGCCTGAGCCGCTGCGATCACTTCTCGCAACGCCTGTTGCGGTTCTAAGTCGAGTTTATCGGCATCTTGCTCGTAGCAGTCATAATAGATTCTTAAGGTGGCGCCGACGGTTCCGGTCCCCGACAGTCTAAAAATCACCCGCGAGCCATTGTCAAAAAAGACCCGTATTCCCTGATTGGCACTGACACTACCGTCAATCGGATCGGTGTATTCAAAATCATCTGCACGCTCTACGATTAAGCCGGCAAAACGCTGACGGGGAAATTCATGTAAATTAGCGCGCAGGTCCGCCATTAATTTGCCTGCTTGTGTGGCATCGACATTTTCAAAATCGTGACGTGAAAAATAATCTCTGCCATAAGTGAGCCAGTGATTTTTTGCTATCTGCTCCATATCGCCATACTCGGCAATCACATTTAACCAAAACAGCACTGCCCACAAGCCATCTTTCTCACGCACATGGGATGAACCCGTACCAAAACTTTCCTCGCCACAGATAGTCATTTTCCCGGCATCCATCAAATTGCCAAAAAATTTCCAACCGGTGGGTGTCTCATAACAATCAATGCCCAACGCTTGTGCCACCCTATCTAACGCACGACTAGTAGGCATAGAGCGTGCGACACCCGCCAAACCCTCTTTATAACCAGGTACCACATGCGCATTCGCCACCAACATAGCCAATGAATCACAAGGGTTAACATAAAAGTTGTTACCTAGTACCATATTGCGATCCCCATCCCCATCGGATGCGGCACCAAAGACTAATGCACTGTCACCCGACATATTTTGTACAAGCTCTTTTGCATGCACTAAGTTGGGATCAGGGTGGCCGCCGCCAAAATCATCAAGCGGAATACCGTTGATAACACTGCCTTGGGCGGCACCCAGTCGATTTTCTAATATTTCAACGGCATAGGGGCCTGTGACAGCGTGCATTGCATCAAAGCATATGGGGTGATCACTGTCTTGCAGATACTGAGCAATTTTGGGAAAGTCAAATATCGAGGCCATCAGCTGCGCATAATCTGACACACTATCAATAATATGGATACGGCAATCGCCAACCACGGTTTCACCGATAGTGTTCAGATCTAAGGCGTCTATATCAACGGTTAAATACTCTGTCAGACTCATTGTCTGTTGATAGATAGCATCAGTGACACTTTCACTGGCCGGCCCACCATTGCTGCCATTATATTTTATGCCAAAATCCTCTTCAGGACCTGCAGGGTTGTGGCTTGCTGAAAGTATAATCCCGCCATCGGTATTATGCTTTCTAATTAAACAGGATGCCGCTGGCGTTGAAAGAATCCCTTTTTGGCCAATAATCAACTGACTAAAGCCATTGCCAATCGCCATTTTGATGATTGTCTGGATAGCTTCACGGTTATAGTAGCGGCCATCACCACCGACCACTAACGATTTTCCAAGACAATTGCCGATCACGTTAAAGGTCGACTGAATAAAATTTTCAAGATAGTGAGGCTCGGAAAATTCCTTTACTTTTTTGCGCAAACCCGAGGTACCGGGCTTCTGTCCACTAAAGGCTTGGGTGCTTACTGTTGTTGGGCTAATCATTTGTTCTAGACACTCCTGTTCTGCGCATGCTATTAGGTCCATTTACTCTGTGAAGCAACACTAGATAGCGAAATTAAATCATCACTCTTTTGGGGGCAATAAACACTACTACACCCATCATAGCTATTTCAGGCAAACAGCGCACACTTGCACTGTTCGCAGCCAAGCTCGAAGGTTAAGAGTCTTTTAATAAGTGCCTTTTTGACCTAACATAGGTCGAGTCACTAAGACTATGCCCTTATCTGTTACCCGAAAGCCGTTGGCAATATCACGCTCTCTGTCAAAGCCAATCTCCATGCCATCTGGAATCTGGCAACCGCGATCGACAATGGTGTTCTTTAATTTCACGTTATTGCCAATCACCACTTCAGGCAAAATGACACAGCCCTCTATTTCCGAATAGGAGTTTACCCGCACATTTGAGAAAAGCACTGTTTTATTGAGCTGACTGCCCGATATAATACAGCCACCTGAGACCATAGAGTCAACGGCGTAGCCACGGCGCCCCTCTTCGTTGAACACAAACTTGGCAGGGGCTAGTTGTTCTTGGTAGGTCCAAAGCGGCCATTCGGGGTCATAGATATTCAGTGATGGCGTAGTCTCTATCAATTCCATATTGGATTGCCAGAATGAGTCTAAGGTTCCTACATCTCTCCAGTAGGCGCGTTCACCAGTTTTAGCATCCCTAAATGAATGGGCGTGAACGTGGTGTCTATCAATAATTTTAGGGATGATATCATTGCCAAAATCATGGGATGAGTGCTCATCTTCCGCATCTTGCTGCAATATATCAAAGAGGAAGTCAGTATTAAAAATATAGTTACCCATAGAGGCTAATGTCACCCCAGGTTTCCCGGGTACTTCTGCAGGCTCACTGGGCTTTTCTTGAAAGCCAATCACCCGTGAATTTTGATCCACTTGCATCACACCAAAGGCATTGGCCGCCTCTTCCACCGGCACTTCAAGGCAGCACACCGACATTTGCGCCCCTTTTTGGTCGTGCTCAAACAGCATTTGTCCATAATCCATTTTGTAGATATGATCACCCGACAATACCAGTACATGCTTGGGACGCTCAGCTCTAATAATGTCTAGATTTTGATAGATCGCATCGGCGGTGCCCTGATACCAGTCAGTGGAGTAGCGCTGTGATGCGGGCAGTACTTCCACCCCTTCGTTAAGTTCTTTCTTGAAATGACCCCAACCGCGCATCACATGGCGGACCAATGAGTGTGCTTTATACTGGGTGAGCACGCCCACTCTGCGCACGCCTGAGTTAATACAGTTAGACAGAGGAAAATCGATAATACGATATTTACCGCCGAAATATAAAGCGGGTTTGGCGCGCCAATCTGTTAATTCATAGAGCCTAGAACCCCTGCCACCGGCCAGAATTAACGCATAAGTTCCCTTAGTTAAAAGACTAATATTTCTTGGGTTTTGCTCTTTACGATGCTCTACCATATTCTTCTCTTCCATCTGTAACACTCCTGTTGGTCGCACTATCGCTCATCTTCGAGAAGGCAGTGCTGGTCTTTCAAAGCTTTGAATAGGATCAAGCGAGTGAGTCGATGCTGATTGACTGCTCGCTGACCTGTCATTAAGCGCTCGCTTTGATTACTCAAAGCAAGGCTTTGCAATCTAAGTTAGTCGCTCATCCAAGCGACAAGACATTTTTATAACTCGCGGTGCCAAATATCCTCCCGGTATTCACCTATAGTTCGATCACTGGAAAAGTAGCCGCTTGAGGCGGTATTTAAAATGGCCATTTTGGTCCAAGCTTTTCGATCTTGATAAAGGTCCGCCACTTGTTGTTGCGCTTGGATATAAGAGCTGAAGTCTGCCGCTGTCATCCAAGGGTCATTCCTATCGCGAATTGTCGCAATCACATGATCGAAAATGCCGCGCTCAAATAAGTTGAAGTGCCCGCTCTCTAACAGATCCATCACTTGCGTAAACGCCTCGCTGTCGGCGATGATTTGACTGGGATTGTAGCCCTCGCGCTGTTGTACAACTTCTTGTGCAGTGAGCCCAAAGAGGAAAAAATTATCAGCGCCAACGGCATCTCTTATTTCGATGTTGGCGCCGTCTAAAGTACCGATGGTAATGGCGCCGTTCATCATAAATTTCATATTTCCAGTGCCCGATGCCTCCTTACCGGCGGTTGAGATCTGCTCCGACAAATCAGTGCCCGGACAAATCAGCTCCATCGCAGTGACACAGTAATCTGGGATAAAAGCCACTTTCAGCCAAGCGTTAGCTTTTTCGTCGCTGTTGACCACTTGCGCAATGTTGTTGATTAGCTTGATGATTGACTTAGCCATAAAGTAACCAGGCGCCGCCTTACCACCGATCAGCACACACCTCGGCTGCATGCCCTGTGTGTCGCCGCGGACAATACGGTTATATAAATGCACGATGTGCAGCACATTTAACAGCTGACGTTTGTACTCGTGGATACGTTTTACCTGCACATCAAACATCATATTGGCATCAAACTGCACCCCGGTTTTTGCTTTGACAAGGGCTGCCAGCGCCTGTTTGTTTTGCTGCTTGATAGCGATAAAATCACTGGCGAACTGGGCGTCATCCGCCACCGCTTTAAGTTTCTCCAATTGGCGGTGATCTTTAATCCACTGATCCCCTATCTGCTGGCTAATCAATGTCGAAAGCATTGGGTTGCAATGAGCTAACCATCTTCTAGTAGTCACCCCGTTGGTCTTGTTATTAAACTTGTGTTGCCACATTTCATAAAAGTCTTTGAACAAACCTTTTTGCAACAAATCAGTATGCAGCGCAGCGACCCCGTTGACCGAGTAACTACCGACGATGGCCAAATAAGCCATGCGTACTCTTGGATAATCCCCCTCTTCGATAATCGACATTCTGCGCATTCGATCGGTATCTCCCGGCCACAGCACAGACACTTGCGATAAAAAGCGCGCGTTAATCTCGTAGATGATATCTAGAATTCTCGGTAGCAAAGATTTAAATAACTGTACTGACCAAGCCTCTAACGCCTCTGGCAACAACGTATGATTGGTATAGGCCATGGTTTTACTGGTAATACTCCAAGCCTCATCCCACCCTAAGTTATTTTCATCCATCAGCAGTCGCATCAGCTCAGGAATGGCCACTGTCGGATGAGTATCATTTAGCTGAAAACAGTTTTTCTCATGGAAATGAGTAAAGTCAGCACCTTGCTCTTTGACCCACTGCGCGACGATATCTTGCAAGCTAGCACTGGCCAAAAAATACTGTTGACGCAAGCGCAACTCTTTACCTTGCTCACTGACATCGTTGGGATAGAGCACCATGGTAATTTGTTCGGCGCGTGTCTTCTCTGCCACTGCATCCGTATAACAGCCATCGTTGAACTCTTGCAGGTCAAACTCATCAGTGGCATCTGCTTTCCACAAACGCAGAGTATTAACAGTGTCATTGCGATATCCAGGTACCGGCATATCAAAGGGGACAGCCAGGACATCATCAGTATTCACCCAGCGCACACGCTGCTCACCGAGTGCATCTTGATAGTATTCGGTATGTCCAAAAAACTTCACCCTGCGGGTGTTTTCTGGTCGCTCTATCTCCCACGGATTGCCATTGCGCAACCATGGATCAGGCAGCTCTCTTTGATAGCCATCTTTGATTTGTTGGTGGAACATCCCATACTGGTAGCGAATACCGTAACCGGTCACTGGGATTTCAAGGGTGGCACAACTGTCTAAGAAACACGCCGCTAGTCGTCCTAAACCGCCGTTACCTAACCCCGCGTCAACCTCTTCAGACTCAACCTCTTCCAGCGCACAGTGATACTGATTGAGCGCTTTTCGCACATCGGCATCGAGGTCTAAATTGAGAATGGCATTGTTTAAGCTACGACCCATCAGAAATTCAAGCGACAGGTAATTGACCTTTTTAGGCTGTTCTCTATCGTAGCGCTCATTGGTTTCACGCCATTTACCCACTAGCTTGTCGCGAATAGTGTAAGCCAGTGCCGAATATAGATAGTGGTGTGATTCACTGACATTATCGCGCCCTAGGGTTAACTCAAAATGGCGCTGCAGATCTTCGACCATCGACAGGTCCTTAGCAGTTGCTGTCTTTTTACTGGCAGCACGCTTAGGTTTTGCCGTTTTAGGAGCCACTTTGCGGGTTTTCTTCACAGGGCTAACGGTTTTTTTCGCTTCGACTTTTTCGACTTTGAGGTCAGTCATTCTGTTGGATCCTTATACTTATTTTTCATGCTGATTTAATGCTTGGCAGAGGCCTAAATTAAGCCTTTGGTTATGCGGTTAAACAGGGTTTTGTGGTCAAAATTTGCACTGAGCACGCCGATAGCATTACCTGCTGGCAAACACTCCCCAATGCCTGTAATTGTGTCTCCTCATCCGCCGTATCGACCAGTAAAGTCCACGGCTTAGTTATGGTAGATGGCAGTGAAAAACACTGCTGTTCTCTGGCCGCGTTTATAAGCACCAGTAAGTGGTAGCCCTCTTCGTCAGTCGCCGTCGCTGTTAATAGATAGCCTAAACTCAAGTTATTCTGTTCATGCCAGTGCACTTCGCGCATGGTTTTGCCGTCGGAGTTGAGCCATAAAATAGAGCCCTCGATATCACCGGCCTCACTGTGTTTAAAATGGTCGGCTTGTAAAATGGGGAACGCTTCACGCAGCGCTAACATTTTACGGCTGAACGCGATCAGCTGTTGCGAAGCGGGGCTCAGGTTAGCCCAATCCAGCCAATTGACTGCATTGTCTTGACAGTACGCGTTGTTATTGCCCTGTTGAGTGCGGCCGAACTCATCGCCCGCCAATAGCATAGGTACGCCTTGAGAGACTGCTAAACTCGCCAGTAAATTGCGCTGCACTCGGGCGCGCAAGCGCTCGACTTGCGGATCGTCAGAATCCCCTTCGACACCATTGTTAAAACTGTAATTGCCACGGTGACCATCGTTGTTGTCTTCCAAGTTATTGTGATTGTGGCGATCGTTGTAGCTGACTAAATCCCTGAGGGTAAAACCATCGTGACTCGTAATATGATTGATGCCAGCGTAAGGTCTTCTACCTGAGTGTTCGAAAATATCACTGGAGCCGTGCAATCTTCGTGCTAGCTCCGGTAACTCGTGCTGATCTGCGCGCCAAAAACGGCGCATGGTATCGCGATATTTATCGTTCCACTCACTCCAGCCCGCGGGGAAGTGGCCGAGCTGATAGCCACCAGGGCCTAAATCCCAAGGTTCA
>Ga0209292_1004641_pt1 | contig 14385 bp, 8 predicted proteins | sample GOMGulsemesocosm_2_FD_184634 | JGI IMG/M metagenome (GOLD analysis project Ga0209292, IMG submission 184634) | Methane-oxidizing microbial communities from mesocosms in the Gulf of Mexico - GOM9C Gulf of Mexico (SPAdes) (version 2) | ecosystem: Environmental > Aquatic > Marine > Cold seeps... | reverse complement strand
GAATTTCAGAATAAATATTATCGGTAGTTAAAGGCATAGCGTCTTTTGAAATAGTTGTTTCAATTGAGTCATGCGCAACACGGTAACTTAGCCAACTAGTGGTAACAAACCCTGACAAAAGTAATATAGCTAAAAGTAGACTGAAGCGTCTCCGATTATTGAGCATTTAAAAATTACCTGAATAAAAAATTAAGTTAATCTATTGTGAATGATAGTCTTAACATTACAAGTTATTTATCAGTGATTTAACCTTTATCTATTGATATTAAAGGTTAATACAAACTTAAATACATCTTTTTAAAACTAGTTCACCATACGTATATAAACAGTAATATTGGTGTAAAATTGAATTTTTCATCACATTCCATAGACTGAAATAAACAATAATAAATATTGATAATAAAGTTAGGATTTCATTTTTAAAACAATTACTCACCTAATCACTAAAAAATCGTTAGACTTGCTTATCGATATTTTTCTTATTTTATGAAAACGACATCATTTACCTAGGAGCACTTAGTGCCTACACAGATACCCACGTTAGACAAAACAATTTCCGCACCAGTCGCTAAAAAAATCCCGCATAAAATGGAAATACATAATCATCAACGTGTAGATAATTATTATTGGATGCGTGATGATCAACGCAGTGATGAAAATATATTGGCTCACCTCAATGATGAAAACAATTATGCTGATGCCATGCTCGCCGAACAAAAACCTTTACAAGAATTACTTTTTAAGGAGCTTAAAAACAGGATCGTAAAAGACGATCGTACCGTACCAGCAAAAGACGGTAAATATTGGTACCACAGCGAAATTAATGGAGAACAAGAGTTTTCAAACCATTACCGAGCAACAAGTTTTTCTGGTGAGAACAAAACCTTGTTATTAGATGTTAATGAGCGAGCCGAAGGCCATGAATATTATGAGTTAGGGGATGTATCCATAAGTCCCAATGATCAAACAATGTCAGTCTCTGAAGATACTGACGGCCGCCGTATTTACACCATTAGCTTTAAAGACTTAAGTCAGATAAGCAGTAAATCATCAGAGTCACAAGACGTTTATTTTCCGGACATTCTCGTTGAAACCGAAGGTGAAATTGTTTGGGCTAACGACAATAAAACCGTATTTTATGTAAAAAAAGATTTAGAAACTTTATTAGGTACTCAAGTTTATCGTCATAAATTAGGATCGCCGCAATCTGATGACATCCTTGTTTATGAAGAAGAAGATCACAGTTTTTATATGAGTTTAGATAAGAGCAGAGATGACTCACAACTTTATATTTGTTTACACGCCACTGAATCAACACATATTTTAGCTCTTAGTGCAGATGAACCTGATGGCGAATTTGTCGACCTATTTCCTTATCAAGAAGAGCACGAATACAACGCTGATAAAATGGGTGAACATTTTTATATTGTTACTAACTATCAAGCTAAAAACTTTAGATTAATGAAAGTTGCTGTTGATCAAGTTCATGATATAAACAATTGGCAAGAAGTGATCCCTCACAGAAAAGATGTGTTGATTGAAGGCATAGAATTATTTCATCGTTTCATCGTAGTTACCGAGCGCGAGCATGGCCAAATTCGTTTTATTGTTCACACAACGACAGGTGAAAACTCAGGTCATCACTACCCGTTATCATTTAATGACCCATGTTATTTTGCTTGCCTTGGCGATAACCCTGAACCAAAAAGTACCACTGCCAGATTATACTATTCAAGCTTAACGACACCTGGTTCTTTATTTGAGTTTGACTTAACTACCGGTGAGCGAAAGCTGCTTAAACAACAAAAAATATTAGGCGACTTTAATAAAGAGGATTATCAGTCAGAACGCATATTTATCACCGCTCGCGATGGTATTAAAGTGCCTGTATCTATTGTATATCGTAGCGATTCGTTTAAAAAAGATGGCACTAACGCACTGCTACAATACGGTTATGGTGCTTATGGCCTCACCATAGACCCTGACTTTTCTAGCCAAACATTAAGCTTACTCGACCGAGGTTTTGTTTACGTTATCGCCCATGTACGTGGCTCAGAAATGCTCGGCAGAGAATGGTACGAAACAGGTAAAATGGAGCATAAACAGAATAGTTTTAACGATTTTATTGATGTCACTAAAGCCTTAGTTGAACAAGGTTATGGTGCTAAAGATAAAGTATTTGCCTCGGGTGGCAGTGCCGGTGGTTTATTGATGGGAGCGGTGGTAAACCAAGCACCTGAGTTGTATTTGGGTATCGGCGCTCATGTGCCATTCTTAGATGTGTTAACAACTATGCTAGATGAAACCATACCGCTAACCACAAATGAATATGACGAATGGGGTAACCCAAATGAAGCACAGGCCTATCAGAATATTTTAGCTTATTCGCCCATTGATAATATTAGTGCTCAACACTACCCTAATATACTCGTTACTACAGGGTTGCACGACTCACAAGTTCAGTACTTTGAACCCATGAAATGGGTAGCAAAAATGAGAGAGCTTAAAACAGATAATAACTTATTGCTCTTTAAAACAGATATGGAGGCGGGTCATGGTGGGGCATCAGGCCGCTTTAAACGTTTGAAAGAAAGCTCTTTGGAAATGAGCTTTTTTATCTCATTATTAACAGAGTAAATCTTTGCTATAAACTGCCTATCCTAAACCCTATATGGGCAGTAATGATAGGCAGTTTCAAAGGTTCTTCTTTAGGCTTTACAGTTAGTTCATTTTCATTTGTAATTTAAGCGTGTATTGATGTGTATAGTCACCATAAACGACATCTAAATGTATAAAGTCTAAATAGTCAGCAATTACATCTGTTGCCATGAAAGTTAATGTTATTTGATCGCCATTCCTTGTAAGTTCTGCCTTGTCAAAATCTGTGAAGGTAAGGTTTTTATTTAATGAAATAGTGTCAACTAAGCCATGAGGATCTGCAAAAGTGCTAGTAAGGACTTTTTCTACACCTTTATATATTTCAATATCGCTATTCATGTCAAAAGAAAAAGAAGATCTCGCACTCGCTTCTGATAATAAAGTAACATTTACAACTCTACTTATTTCCGTATTATTCGTTAACTTGGCTATATAGGTAATGTTCAAAGACTGCTGCCCGCTTGCTGCAGGGGCTGTTATTTCAAGTTCATTCTTGCTTTCACTGAGATCAGTCCCTTGTACACCCGATATTTCCCAAGACCAATCGGTTATTTGACTAGTATCATCGGTTATTACGTGCACATTAATTTTCTGTCCTTTAACCGCAACAAGGCGTGAAGCGGTAAGACTTATCTCACTAATGGTAACATTATTTTTAATAGTCAGTTCAGTTACGACCGTTTGGCTTAAATCCCCCATAGTCACCGTTAATGATAATTGTCCTTTAATATCAATATCAACATTTGGAGCTGAGAGACTAAGTGTTTTACTACTCGGAGTTACAAGTGTTAGTTCTTGATTAGATAACCACTGCCATTGATATGAATCAATAGCTTGGGAGCTTTCTATTGTTGGAGTAATTGAGGAACTAGAATTTTCATCAATGTTTATGCTATTTGGAAGTGTTACATTTAAAGTATCGGTGTTAGCAACTGCAACATATACCTTGCTGCTTTGTTCAAAGTTAACATTATCGAATGTTATTGCTCTAATTTGAACGGTAAATTCTGATAATTGGTCTACTATTGGCGCCGTAAAGGTAGCTGTTGAGGTTTTAATGCCGTTTATCGTAATATTACTAAATTGAGCATCTTCAACATTTAAAGCTGACAAGTTCCATAACACTTCTTTGATATCGACATTACTGGTAACTTTCGCCGTTAATGTCGTCACATTGCCTGATACCGTGTCAAACCTATCTAGTAACTCAAAGTTTACCCTAGGTGTTACCACACCATCATTCGGCATTATAGTTAGGACAAGTGACTTTTCACTTTTGTTTTGCTGACTGTCAGTGGCAACTAGGGTTAATGTTGCGGTTAGTTCGGAATTAACGTCTGGCAAGGTTAGTGTTGGTGTAACGCTAGTTTTATCTGAAAACACTATGTCATTATTATCGCTTTTCCACTCAACAGTGTAATCATCTCCTTGTGGCTCTTGAACACTCGCAACTAAAACAATACTGCTATTCCCTTGAGCTTCCTGTTCGCTGGCCATTGTGATGATCGGGCTGTTATTGGAAGTTTGCTCTGCTTGAAGCGTTATAGTAATATTTTTTTGACTTGAGTTATTCTTAGCATCCGTCGCAACAAGAGTAATAGTTATCTCCATATCAATATTAGTATCTGGAAAGGTCACCAGTGTAGAAGCTTCATTAGTCGTCGCGAAGTTAATATTTGGGTTATCAGTTTTCCAGAGAAAATTTAGCGTGTCACCTTCAGGATCTGAAACGGTTGCGCTTAATGTAACTGACTGTCCGCTTGCTACGGTTTGTGTCGATGCCAAGTTAATTGTAGGTGCTTCATTAATGGTTACTGGCGGTGTTGGTTTACTATCATCACCGCTTGATCCGCTACAAGCTGAAATAACTAGACAAACAGTTAGTAAGCTCATAGATATTAATTTGTTCATATTCTTCCTTAATTATGTGGTTGTAGACTTGATAACTTGATAATATTATTATGTTTTATTAAGTAAATAGAGAATAATTCAAAGTCAGTGCTTTAATTATTTACTATATCTTTTTGTTTATTTAACCAGTTGACTGCGTCAGACTCTTTTGTAAATAGTTTCGTTCTTTTATGTTCCAAAGAAGCCACATGCAATGAAATAATACTTAATATGGCAGGAGAAGTAAGAACAACTGTAAGTACAATCAAGTTTTGATTATTCACCCATAACTTAAATTTATAAATTTCTTTATATACTTCAGGAGTCGCTCCAAATAAGTGTAATAAATTGACCATTAAACAGAATTCTCCACCTTTAAAATCGTCTATAGATGAACGTACTTCCTCAATGCATGCTCTAATGCCTGCTATATTAAAAGCATCGAGCACAGTTACTGTTATTATATTTTGATTAACAGTAACTGTGTACTCACCATGGTTAGCATTCCTAAAAATTATATAATCCTAATTACAAAAAGTAATGGTTAGAGGTTCTTTCTGCTCGTCACTTTCTTGATATTCATTAATGAAGCTAGATTCCCCGTTGTCTAGGGACAACATGCCCACATTCGGGGCAGCAGAAAACATGCCTATCGTTCCTGTAGCAGGTAACTTAACTGGCGTAGCTTCTACTTGGTCGATTAATAACTCTATAGAAACCGGCTTAGGAAATTTCATATTTTCATAACCATAAGAGCTCAAATAGAAGTTCACGCTAACTTTTTCTGGTCCGTTATAACCTTCACAAGCCGTTAAAAATATGTCTGTGCTTTGTAATATAGGTAGTTTAACCGTACCTAAGTCTACTTGCTGCTCTTCAGTTTTAGGTATACGTAATATGGTCGATAATATACTTTCATCTGCCAATGTAAGTACGGTTAATAATGCATCTTTATTTCTACTTTGTAATAGAACTTCGAAATTTCCATTATCATCACTAGACGTTTTAGCATGTAATATTCCGCCAATCTCAGCTATAACTAGAGGTAAACCCGCTTCGTCAACCAGTCGACCCGTTGCAGTTAATTCATAAAACTCTTCAGCGGTATAAACAAAGCTCATGGTCGCTGGAAATGAGTCCTGAATGCCATCATTGACTATTAACTGAACGGTGTAAGTACCGGGAAAATCGGACAAAACAATAACACCTGACATATCGTTTGGTGAAAGAAGCCTTCCTGTAGAGCCTGTTGGAACACTAACAATTTTCCATAAATAACTTAACGATTGGCCTTCGGGATCAAAGCTTTGAGTGTCTGGTAACGCCTGACTGCCATTCCTGTGAACAATTACATCATTAGGTAATATTGCAACTGGCCTTTGGTTATCTGTCACCTCGATATATAGGTGATCAACAGCTGAATAATCAGTTCCGTCAAAAGCTTGTAAAGCTAGTACATATTCGCCAGCGACATCTGCTACAAAAGGAAAAGTAGAATATCCAATGAAAGTCGGTGTTGATAACCCATCATAATTACTTTCAGATGGTTTACTAACTAGGCTCCATTGATAACTAAGTTCAGCAGCGTCTCCATCAGGATCTGAGCTCTCTACTCCATTGATTTCTAGCACAGCACCTACCGCAGTGATTTCATCTGAACCTGCATTAGCAATTGGGGCAATATTTTTGTCTGTTATCGTAAATATTTGTGTCGTTTTATGGGTTAATAAACCATCGGTAACGGTTAAGGTTAATTCGTATTCGCCAAGACCATCAACAATTACTTCAACAAATTCAGTTGTGTCACCAGCTAACGAGCTATTGTGTGCTGTTGAAGGAAGAGCAAGTTGCCATTGATATGTTAAGTCATCACTATCACGGTCATAACTAGCTGATGCATTTAACCTAACAGTTTGATTAGGGGCATAACTTGGCAGAGGCCTGCTGATAATAGCCATAGGGGCACTATTGGCTAATAAATCATCTGCTTTTATCGTTATAGTTTTAGTCGCTGTTAATTTATTTTCAGCATTGGTTACTGTCAGAGATACTTCATAGGTACCGGTAACATCAGTGATTAAATAAGCATTAAATTTATTGCCATTTCCTATTACGCTATTACTTGTAGCAGGTTTAGATTTCACTTCCCAAAGATAGGTCAGTAATTGACCATGATACGCACGACTGTTTTCTGCATTAAACCAGTTAATTTGACCCGTTTTACTATTAATATCATTACTAACCATTGCAATCGGATAGTTTTGTTCATTTGGTTCAACCGTTATGGTTGTAGTAACAGGCTCACTGGTCAATTCAGCATCTCGAACAACTAACGTAACCTTGTAAGTACCAAAATGTTCCGGAGTGAAGGTAAACGCTTCTAAACTAGTATCCGGTAACGGATAATCGGCACCGGCTTCAGTTTTTATATTCCACTCATAGGATAAAGTATCATCATCAGGATCATTACTTGAAGTACCACTGAGTATTACCGGACTGCCTAATTCAATAATTGATGCATCAAGTTCAATTAGTGCTGTTGGCGCCCTATTTTTAACTTCTACAGCTTTTTTGCCGCTACTACCGCCGCAACCACTGAGTAAAAATATTGAGACAATACCGCATATTTTTATCAACTTGTTTGTCATTCGTTTTCCTTTTCTTTAAATGGGAATATTCAACCGACTTAAATTCTATATATTTAAAATTTAACCTTTAAGTTGAGTAATAATGATTTAGAAGGAATTTTACGTAAAACAATAACTTAACGGTATTAAATAGGTGACAAATAATTGCACATAAACGACAAAGTGATATTTATTAGCTGATGACACCCGATTCATACCTGCAAAAGTCATAAAATTACAATGTTGCCAGCTGAAGTTGTTAGAAGAAACAAACTTGAATAATAGATATTTGATGGATCTAAAACATTGTCTGATTTATGACTTTTAACAGGATAAAAAGCTGTTTAAGTACGATTATTTAATTGTCGTATGATAAATATTGGAATAAACAAATAACTTAAATTTAGAGATACTGATTGATCAAAGCCCTTTTCTTAGCTTTGATCAAGGGTAAGTTATTAACATCCCCTATGGGTAGGTAATATTGCTTTTGCTCAAAAAACCAGTAATTAACTAGCTTTACGGTAATCATTGGGCGTTTTGCCATACTTTGCTTTAAAGCATCGAACAAAATAACTACTTGAAGTAAAACCAACTTGATCAGCAATTATTGCTATTTGCTCACCATCGTTAAGTAGTTGATGACCACGCATTAACCGGAATTCTCGTAACATTTCACTAAAACTAGTACCTGATATCGCTTTTAATTTCCGTTGAAGTTGTCGTTCACTCATTGCTAGTTGGCCAGAGATCATAGGTAATGTGAGTTCAGGATTTGTATAACCTTGCTCAATAAATTCTTTAAAGCGTAAAATAAACCTCTGCTCAACAGCAGATAATTCATCTGCCTTATTGAGCACGGTGTCATCAGAAACAATTGGCACAATGTCTTCAGCGACACTTGTAAAGTCAGTATGATTAAATCTTTTTTGTAAAATTGATCTGATCCCAAGCAAGCCTTGCATCCGAATTAATAGTTCCTGCCCATCAAAAGGCTTAGTTATATAATCGTCGGCTAAATCTGAAAGACCCTTTAATTTACTTTGTGGATCGTCTTTAGCCGTTAGTAAAATAACGGGGATATGACTAATTGCCATTTCGTTACGGATAGCATCGAGCAATTCAAAGCCGTTCATTATTGGCATCATAACATCGGTAATAATAATGTCAGGGCTATGTTTTAGGGCTTTATCTAAAGCTTGTTGACCATTCTCCGCTTCAATTATCGAGTAGGTATCACTCAAATGAACTTTAATAAACTCCCTAATCTCTTGGTTGTCATCAACAATCAATACTTGTGGTTTAGAATGATCTTCATTAACGTTTTCTTTTAGTTCACCTGAAGTACTGTTTATATTTGATAACTCTGTGGCGAGATGTTTTTGTCGTTGAATATTTTTATTACCTGTCGACGAAGTAAGATTGTTACATGAGCTCGCTTGAGCTTTCGGTAAAGTAAAAACAAAACTAGAGCCTTCGTTAACACGGCTACTTAAGCTTATTGTTCCACCTAAGAGGTTAACTAAACCTTTCACTAAAGCTAAACCAATACCTGCACCTGGAACATAATAATCTTTGTTTTCAATGCGTGTAAAGCGGTCGAATATTGCAGAGTGATTATGTTCAGCAATACCACAACCACTGTCAGTTACGTTAAATTCAAGGTATTGACCTTTTGATATTATCTCAACAGAGATAGTGCCGTTATCCTGAGTAAATTTAATGGCATTAGTTAATAAATTATAGAGAATAGTTTCTAGGGCATCTTGCTCTGCTGACACCCACCAAGAATCGTCAAAATTACCTTTCATCGTTAAATCAATTTTCTTTTCTTGCGCGATAACAGTAAATGTTTGCAAAACGAAGTTGCAAACATCTGATACTTTTTGTGTCGCGATAACCTTTGTTTCTGGTTTATTCAATTGGGCTAACTGCAATAGTTGGTCAACCATAGACAATAAACGCAGGGAATTACGTTCAATCAAACTAGCATTATGCTGGATATTGTCATCATTACTACTTTGCTTTATAACTTTAGCTGGTCCTAAAATTAGTGTTAATGGCGTTCTAAATTCATGAGAAATATTAGCGAATAACTGTTCTTTAGCTTTAACCAACTCAAGGGAAGACTCTCGCTCTTTCTCTGCTATTTTAGTACGATAAAATAGCCCCAAAATACTGATTATAAAACCTAAGTACAAGCTATACGCCCACCAAGTTTTCCACCAAGGCGGCAGTACAGTAATTCCAAGAGACAAATGGTCGGTATCATTTTCCCATTCACCATTATCATTTGATGCTTTTACTTGAAAAGTATAACTTCCAGCAGGCAACAATGAATAATCAGCCTGTGCATGACTTGCTTTTGCATTAATCCAGTCGGTATTCAAACCTTCCATTTTATAAGCATATTTTATTTGTTCGGGTTTACTTGCTCCAACCTTAGAAAAACTTAAAGAAAAGAAAGTAGTTTCTGGTGGAATCTTGATGTGCCTTGTTCGTTCTATACTTTTGCTCAATAAAGCGTTTTCATTTTGTTCATCTGGAACCGCCGATTTACCCATTACTTTATAATCAGTTAATAACAACTGACTCTTTAGCTGTGGGTTTTCTAATTGGTCTATAGCAAAAGAAAGTAATCTGTTCTCACTGCTGATAAAAAAACGGTTAGACTCAGTTAAAATACTATAAGCATTAATTAACTGCCCAAATTGGCCATCATTCATGGTCGGTGAATCTATTTCTAAAGAACAGCTGATGCAATGTGTTTGAATGTTTCCTTCAATAACCGAACCAAATTTATACAACTGCTTATTCAGAGAAAAGTACAAGTTTTCCGCTGAAGCATCTTGATAGAAGCCCGTAATGATACCATTCGAGTTATCGGCTAGTTTCTGCCATTGGCCCGTTTCAATATCAATAGTTATTAAGCCTAATTCTTCAGTGCTTACCCAAAGTTGCTGTTGCCATTTTACAATAGCCAGTACTCTCCCTGTTTTTATCGGTATTTTCTTAATGATTTGGTTGTTTTTGTCAAACCAGTAAAGTCTTTCTGGTAAATTCGAGAATGCCCCGATCAAAATCAATTTGTTCTTATTAATATCGATCCAGTTTCCTAACTCCAATTCGGTAGCAAAATTTGAAAACTCATCTCTGGACGGGTTGTAACGCAGGAGTCCAGCACCCTTTTTTTGAGTATGCTTCATCGCTAAACCATATATATCACCATTAATATCAGCACGTAATTGATGAATTAAGTTAACACCCATATGTTCATTTACATCACTGGTAAAGCCATAATGTTTGCTGGTACCTTTATCTAAGTTGTAGCGATATACTCCACCACCAATAGTACCCAGCCAAATAAAACGCTCAGCTTCTTGAACAATAGACACTATTTTTTTATCAAAATTTTCTATCAATGTTATTTTATTGTTATGCAGTTGATATAAGGTTTTATCACAGGAAAATAAAAGTCCTTGTTTATTTTCCTGCATGGCCAGCGCTTTGCAATTATCTTTATCAACATTTATCAACTGAGTAACCTTGCGATTATTATTAGGTAGTTTGCTCAAGCCCTTTTTTGTTGAAACCCACAAGGTTTGTCGATTATCAAAGGATGCACCGCCGTACATGCTATCGGTAAGTATGGTAGAGGATACGCCATTGATATGTGGGTAGTGCTCAAAAGTTTTGCTATCGGGAAGAAATTTCACGACACCACTGCCCATTAAACTTAACCATAAATTTTGTTCTTTATCTTCAGATATCGTCAGAACGAAGTTAGCTAAATCTCCCTTGTTTTTGTTAGCTGCGTTAGAAAGATCAAGTGGCGAAAAACGTAAAAAGGTATTTGATTGCGGTAAAAACAGATCTAAGCCAGCTATTCCACCAAACCAAATTCGTTTTTGACTGTCTTCATATATACTGGCTACAAAAGTGCCACTTATTGAGGTGATATTATTGGGGTGATGCTCAAAGCGAGTAATACCTTCGTCATTCAGACGCAATACACCATTCCCTTGACTAGTTGAACACCAAATATCTCCAGTAGAGGTGACCAAAAAACGTGCGATAGTATCAGTTTCAGCAATTGGAAAAATGTAGTTCTCCACAAGAGTTAAATCTTGTTCATTGATTTTAACAACCTGATTTTTACTGGCCAAATAAAGATGTTGGTTTTGATAAGTTAACATATTGACCTGAGCTGTCTTACCCTCAGTGTTAGTGTTAATATCAAAGGTATCAGTCAAATCATAAAATGTAAGCTTTGTTGTTTTAGGGTCAAATAACGCTAAGCCTTTATCTAGGGTACCAATCCAAAGTCGGCCTGCTTCACCTTCAACAAGATTGTCAGCATTAGACGAAGTAAATTGTTCTAAACCGGGAAATAACTTATATTCATTGCCATCATATCTCAGTAAGCCAGTATCATTGATCAGCCAAATAAACCCCTGAGTATCTTGGATAAGAGCAGTAGCATTTGCTAAATTTTCACCTGGTTTTTTTTCAATATTAATGAAAGGAGGACCGACATTTACAAAGTCTACGGCATGAACAAAAAAAGAATTAACATTAATAACAATAAATAATAAAATAAATAAGTAAAGTTTTTGAAAGGGAGATAGTATAAACACGGTATAGAAAATTCCTAAAAAGGTAGTTTTGTCAATTAACATCCTGATATTATGGAAGAATATTTTAGGTTGAGATGAGTTGTCATTATTGTCGCCATTTTATGATCTTTAGGCAAAAGGATAAATGTTACAATATGTGTGAAAATATAAGACAATGTAACTTTTACTAAAGGTAGTCAACTTAATCGATTAACCTTGATGATCAAGCGTCCATAATATTTCGTACTAAAACGCCATATAGCTCACTATAAATGGTAATCATTGTATTATAACCACCATTCTCGCTACTTTAACACAAGCTTGAACACCGCTAATACGCAGCTTATTAAACTCTTATAAGCACCTTTTCTTTTGCAATGTTGGTACTGTCTGTTTTGATCCTTGGCATAAATTTAGAATAATAATTTATGCTATGAACATTACGTTTATTGCAGTTCTAGCCATTTGGAAATCACCTCCCAAACAACTTACTGTTATCACTACAATTATATCCAGACATCGTTTGCAGCCGTTAGTATGCCACCGGCCTCTCCAGTATTAACAACACCAGCAGGCTCAATGATCATTATTCCACATTGCTCTTTCGCAAAAGGCTTATGCTCTATTCCTTTAGGAATCACAAACATCTCGCCAGGAAAAAGTTCAATACTTTTATCACGAAATTCAATGCCCATAGCGCCAGTGATCACCATAAATACTTCATCTGTATCTTGATGGGCATGCCAAGTAAACTCCCCTTGAATTTTAACTAACTTAAATTGAATTTTATTCATTTGTGCCACTACTCTAGGGCTCCACAGTTCATCAAATAATGAAAGTTTTTCAGTGATATTTATTTTATTGTTCATTTTTATTCCCCAGGATGTTTAAGGACCAATCGACCGCAAATTGGCAATGCAGTAAACTAGTATCAAATACAGGTATATTCTTATATGTATCTTGTTTGAGTAATAAAGGTAACTCTGTGCACGCTAATGCGATAGCTTGAGCCCCCTGAATCATCATATCTTCAATTAAATGTAAACTAGTTTGCTCGGATTCTTTATTTATCACTCCGAAACAGAGTTCAGTAAAAATAACATTTTCTAGCCACAAGCATTGTTTGGGCTCGGGTATGATAACCTCAATATTGTATTGTTCAGACAAACGCTTTGTATACAGCCCTGACTGCATAGTAATAGCAGTACCTAATAAGCCAACTTTTGTTATACCCAAGTTACTGAGTTTTTCTCCTAATGCATCAACGATATGAATAAATGGAGTGGTTAAGATACTTTCTAGTGCAGGGATGATTTGATGAAGCGTATTATTGGCTAAAATAATAGTGTCGGCACCTGAATCTTGCAATTTCTTAGCTGGCTCAAGTAATTTTTTACCTATCTGATCCCATGATCTTTTTTGCATTAGCGTCGCAATAGGTTCGAAATTTACGCTGATCATATTTATACTTGCAGAATGCAGCCCTCCCAATTCATTTGCAGTTAATTGATTTAAATGCTGATAATAAATAGCTGTTGAGTGCCAACTGAGGCCTCCTATTACACCTATGGTTTTCATTTGTACTTACTCTGTATTAATAGAAAGTAGATCATGCCAGAGTTGCGTTAACTTCAATTGTAAAAAATTAACACATCGAAAATATATTTTATGGTTTGAATATTTGAGAGGGAGTTAATCCATAGGCTTGGCTAAACGCTTTAACAAAGTGAGCTTGATCATAAAAACCAACTTGATAGCAAACTTGGGTACTTACGCCCCCAGCTTTTAGTAAGTGTAATGCTTTCTCTAATCTTAACCTGGCAAGCCAAGCATAAGGTGTAATTCCTGTTTTACGCTTAAATTGCCGTAAAAGTTGAGATTCTGATAGTTGGCAAAGTTTAGCTAAATCACTTAAATAAATTTTATCCGCTAAATGTACCATTAGATAATCACGTAATTCACGAAGTTGACGAACACCAATGACGTGATCTTGAGGTTGTTTAATATCACTGTAACGGTGCAGAAGTTGTGAAAAAAGATCTAACGCAATACTATCAGCAGCTAATTGAAATGATTGTTGGTGAGAGAGTAGTTCATGCAATGAAATTAACTGCTGATAAAGCTGTTTATCATGCACACAATATTGTAGAAGCGGTAAGAACTGGTTGCTTTTATTTTCATCAACTAAACGACAGAACCAGTCATTCGATAAACTGAATATTCGTGTAGAAAATGCTTGTTTTATGAGCGTTTGGCTATCATGCACTTGGTCAGGCATCATTACTTGTATAAATCCAGGACCTATTTGATGTTTACTGCCTTTATAATTAAAGACTTGTTGGCCATGAGAAATTAAACCTATGTGATAATCTAAATGATAGTGCGGCTTAAAAGCATGATTTTCATACTCAGCTTGGATTAAACTTATATCTGCAATAGGACTTGGCTGATAACGAACAGTATTCAAAGTGGCAACATTCAGTCATTCTCATCGAACATTATAGTTGGAAAACAACTATCCAAAAAATTTACCTTAGCATAATTAAAATAATACCTGAATTAGATATTGTTATCATCCCTGTGGGTAGCTATCT
>Ga0209292_1004638_pt1 | contig 14390 bp, 9 predicted proteins | sample GOMGulsemesocosm_2_FD_184634 | JGI IMG/M metagenome (GOLD analysis project Ga0209292, IMG submission 184634) | Methane-oxidizing microbial communities from mesocosms in the Gulf of Mexico - GOM9C Gulf of Mexico (SPAdes) (version 2) | ecosystem: Environmental > Aquatic > Marine > Cold seeps... | reverse complement strand
AAATACACTGCTTTCGGTGATCTCCAGTTCTAATAAATGAGCTGGTAGGCTGTATTCTTCGAGCAATGACAATATAGATTGCTGAAAACCATCTTCAATCAAATTTTTTGGCGAAAGGTTAATGGCAACGGGGATATCTCGGCCGTCTTGGTGCCAAGCTGCCGCCTGTTTTATCCCTGCGCGTAATACCCACTGGGTCAGTTGTGAGATGAGTCCGCCACGCTCGGCAGCACTAATAAAGTCGTCAGGAGGCACAATGCCCCGTTGTGGATGCATCCAACGTACTAACAGTTCAACGCCACTCACTCTATCTTCCTGAAGATTGATTTTTGGCTGAAACGCAGCAAACAACTGATCCTCTTCAATGGCTATTTTAAGCTCAGACATTAGCGTTAGTCGAAGTAGGGCATCTTGATCAAAGTGTGGTTGGTAGATTTGGCTCGTCATCCCTGCACGCTTAGCAACATACATGGCGACATCCGCCTTTTGCAGCAGTTCTTGATAACTCGTGCCGTGCTCAGGAAAAGAAGCGAAGCCTATACTCGCGCCGAGTACGACAGAGTGCCCTTCACAGATGAATGATTCACTTAATGCGGCAGTTAAATTCTCAATCACTGGAATGGCGGAGTCGATCGGTGTCTCAGGCAAGAGCACGGCAAATTCATCGCCTCCTAGCCGTGCAATGGTGTCAGAGGCGCGCAGTGCTGAGACAAGGTTGCTAGCGGTTTTCTTTAATACGCTATCACCAATAACATGTCCGAATGAATCATTAATTTCTTTGAAATGATTAAGGTCAAGCACCACTAGAACACATTCTGCGTGAGATGACGAACGGCAATTAATCGTTTGGTTGACCCTGTCTTCGAGCAATACTCGGTTCGGCAAACCGGTTAAGCTATCATGCAGCGCTAAGTGCTCCATCGAGTCAGATTGAGTGACTAGCTCTGCACGCATAAACTCGATTGAACGTGCGAGGCGGTCGATCTCTGTAACCTTAGTTTTGACGGTTACTTTTGTTTGATACTGACCATGTGCAATTTTTGAGGTTAATTTTAGTAATGACTCTATTGGCCTAGTCATTTGTTGGCCAAAATAAGATGAAAATATAAAGGCGATTAGCGCGTAGATAGCGGCAAATATAAGACAGCGCTGATAGGCTAAATCAATTTGAAGTTGAGTGTCAGTTTCATCATAACCAACCTCGATGCTTCCAATATTTTGACCATCGGCATCGTAAATTGACGCCACAATATGATAAATATTGTCATCGCCATGACCAAAAACAAAGTCTTCAATGAATCTATCATTATTGGTCAGGTCGCCAATTTCCTCGATAGTCGTCCTGTCTGTATCTAACACTTTAAGATAGACCGTACGACCGGTTAGAACGGCTTCTTCAATGGCTCTGACATTGATGTGATTAACTAAATTGGAGTGACCACTAATATTGGCGGCAAAGTTGAATGCGTCGGCTCGGACATAGTCTACAAATTGTGATTGATAGCCTTTCTCAACGACGGCACCGAGACCAAAATAGAGAACATTTAAAAAAACCGCATGCATAACTATCACGATGATCATCATGCGAGTGGTTAATCGCGATAAAAAACTGAGAGGGGTTATCATGTCGACTCTTTCCACAAGACTTGAATAACCTTGAGTTTGTCATTGAGTTCAACATCCTTGAGCCACATTACAGATACGCTATATTTGTTACTGTATAACTGTTTTTTCAATGTTGTTAATGATTCTGATGCTTGTACTGTCGCGGTTCCTGTGCGGAATGTTTTCGACATCAAGCGACGTTCATAGTTTCGTGCCGATAAGTGAACTACTTTTTGTAAAAATATTTGGTAACTCGCCTCATCATTGATATTTCTAATCGCAGTGAGTGTGATGTCTCCTCGTTTGACTTGATAGCCAAGGAATATTTTACGGGTTTCAAATAGTGATAATGGTTTGAAATCAGCCGCGGTGGAACCTACTAATACTAGTTCTTTTGCTTGAATGGTGAACACCATCATTAGGCTGATTAATAGCGCGGTTCCCCAGCTATAAATGATGTGATTAAGCCGCTTAATTACCAAACCGCACTCCAGTTGAGTAGCCAGCGCTCTGAGTCAATATCAGAAATATTACGTTTAGAATATTCTAACTTAAACGCGTTATTATTTTTAAGATCTAATCTCAGTCCAACCGTATAAGCGTCGGTTGGGAAACTATCGAGTAATGATAAATATTCATTGTTGCGATTGGAAAGCGTTGTATCTAAACGGATGTAAGGCGTCCACTTTTCATCGAGTGAATAGGATGCGTGAACATAGGCGGCAGAAAAATTACTCTTATGTTGCTGGCCATCCATCGGTACCGCTGCCGAAAAATAATACGCTTCTCCGACTAAATTTAAGGAACCTTGATGGTAGCTTGCAAATAGACCAACAATATTTAAGTTTAGTGTCATATCCTGCTCACTAACCTCGGTATGATGCTCATCATCGTCAGCTGAATGGTGGTCATCATGGATGATTATGTCAGTTAGATGATCCACTTCATCTATTCTAGTATCGAGACTTAACATGATTTCTTGATGGTTAATGAAGCCTCCAAACTGTGTTTCAGCAAGCGCATCAGGAAAGTAAGCTAACCGCAAAGCGTAACCTAACTTGTGCTCGTTCGGTTTTGGATTTGATATTTCAAAATCATGCAACGCTCTTTCGGCTGCACCGCCATGATGACCTCCACCGGCAGAAACAAGACTTGAAGTTAAGCCAGCCGATGCGGTGTAATGCCACGCACTCATCCCTTGCTCTAACTCACCTTCAATCAATACGCCTGTCGAATGGCTCGGGACAATCCCAGAGGATGAGCCTAATTCTGCTATTGCCGGTCGACTGATCGGGGTTTGTAAGAATGTGCCATGATGAAATTGGGTATGCCAATAACCATAAGGGTTATGATGACGACCAAACCATACACGTGAGTTGTCACTCATATTAAAACCAATCTGTAAACGCTCGATATGTTGTACATTCTCAGACGCATAAGCCTCGGCCAGAAAATTCACTGGACCAATGGCGCCAGCCGAAAATATATCGACAGAAGGAGTAATGTTATCTGTGGAGAAAGAGTTAGCGCTTTGATAGTTGGCTTTAATTTCAGGAAAAATCAGTAGCTCGACTTCTGCGTGCGTCATAAATGACACTGAAAATAACAGCGATAGCCCTAAAACCTTACGTAGCTGATGACTGATAGCACGTAGCACGATTAACCCCCTAATAAGTGGATTGTCTTTATATAGAAAATTATAGTTGATAGCGAACCACTTTTCGAGCTGGAGGGAGATGATTAACCACACTATAGCTATATTTTGAAGTGATGCAATGAATACTCTCGACATAAGTTTTATAAAAAACAACGCGTTTAATCGATTAAACGTCTGGCGACAGTTAAGATTAACATAGCTGTTTAGGTAAAGTTTAACGCTAATTCCTGTTGTGCATATTCACTCGTAACGCCGATGGGGAGCGCTGTTCGTACGGTGTTATTGAATGTTTATATTATTTTAAGCAGCCTTAATGCTGTTAAATAATCAATCTTATGTGTAATAATAATTTATTAGTCAATAGGTAGTCAGATACGTGAATTATCATTTTGAACAAGTCGACATGGACACCACTAACCGATGTTTAACCATTGACGGCTGTGTGGTGGATATCGATGAGCGCACGTTCGAATTATTCACCATGTTAATTGACGCCTACCCAAATGAATGCACTAAACAACAGCTTACCGACCATATATGGAAAGACACTGTCGTTAGTGACTGGTCGCTATCCAAACTAGTGTCTGATACTCGAAAAAACTTTAAAAAAGCTGGCTATCACGGACCATTAATTCATACCGTTCATGGTCGCGGCTATCGGATTGAAAATACATTATGGCAACTGATTGAAAGGGACAAATTACTTTCACCTGAGTCAGTGTCCCCTGTAGACCAGCAAATAGTGACTGAGAATAAGGTCTCTAACAACCGCCGGTCATTATTTGCTTTTTGTTTCCTAACGCTTGTTATCGCGATGGTCACGCTGCTTGCTATGTATAAAGATACATCGTTAAAGTTACAGGAGCCGGTCAATGCGATTGGGCGCATTCTTTGGGTCGATGACAACCCTAAGAACAACCTCAAAGAGCAGCAATACCTAGAGCAGCACGATATTGGCATTTACACTGTGCAAACTACCGATGAAGCACTACGCTTGCTCTCCTTGTATCAATATCAACTGGTGATTTCGGATATGGGCAGAGCGGATGACTCATTAGCGGGGCTAAAATTGCTTGAAGGAATGCGCCAACGCCAGATTACAACGCCATTTTTGTTGTATACCTGGCACGCAACGCCGGCATTGATTAGTGAAGTTCGTGAAAAAGGAGGTCAAGGTGTATTGACTGACTCTGAGTCATTATACGGTAAAATTTTACCAATTTTGTCACACTAACATTAGCCAAATAAATCCCAAAAAACAGCAAATAATTTAGTATCCCATCCTATTTTTAAAAAAAACATTACCATTAGAAGCCCATTTCAGTGGCTTTTGTCGTTATTCAAAACTTTTCAAAACCTTTCAAACTATATGACTTAGAACTGGTGGATAATCAGTACAAAGTCGTGGATTGATATCAGTTACGCGATGGCATCTTTTCAAGATGCTGGCGTTTTTAGTCTAAAAATAGCGTTGAAAGGAGAAGTAAGATGGTTAAATTTATCGGTAACACCCAAATCAATAAAAATTACATCATACCGTTACTTAGTATGGCTGTTGTTTTTTCATTGTCGGGGTGTGGTAGTAGCAATAAAAAGGAAGTCGTGGAAACGGCCGATACCACCGCTCCGGTGGTGAGTTTAGTTGGCGAGGACACTGTTATAGTTGCCCATAATGGTGTTTATGAAGAACTAGGGGCAAATGCTAGTGATGATGTTGATGGCACTGTGAGTGTTACCACTAGCGGAGAGGTAGATAGCACTACCGTTGGTAGCTATAGCATTACCTATACAGCCGTTGATGCCGCAGGTAATCAGGGTACACAAAGCCGAACGGTTAATGTTACTGATCAAACAAGCCCAATGATCACCCTCAATGGTTCGAGCAGCATGACTATATTTCAGGGTGCTGATTATGACGATGCGATGGCTGTAGCCAGCGATATTGTTGATGGTGAGCTTGTCGTTACCACAACAGGTTCGGTTGACACTGCAACGCTTGGTGATTATGTGATCACTTATACGGCCGTTGATGCCGCAGGCAACGAAGCGATGGTGACACGAACCGTCACAGTGGATGTGGCGATGCTAAGTGGTACGGCAGCTGCAGGAGCCGCGATTATTGGTACGGTGACTGTTAAGGGGGCTTTAGGGATGCAAAAGTCTCAATTGATTGAGGCGGATGGCAGTTATGACGTTGATGTAACAGGGCTTACGCCACCATTTCGTTTACGTGCTCAAGGGACCGTAGGCGGTAAAAACTACCAATTACATTCATACAGCGAAGCCGCTACCGTGGGTGGAACGGTAAATATTACGCCATTTACTGACTTGATTATTGCCAATGCAGCACATCAGTTGGCGAGCAATTTCTTCGAGTCTGCCGATGATACGAGCATTGAAGCGAGCGAGTTAGTGGCGCAAGAAAACGCGTTGCAGGAAAAATTACAGGATGTCTTTACAGCCCTGGGGGTTGATGCGGCGATAAACTTACTCAACAGTAGCTTTAGTGCAGACCATTCAGGCGTCGATGCGGCCTTGGATGTTATTCAAATTGAAAACACCAGTGATAGCATTGTAACCATTACAAACCTTATTGACGGTAGTTCGATAACTGATGATATTACCGCGACCGATGATAATGATACAGCGCTGACGGCTGACCCAGAGTCATTGCAACAGGCCGTCACGGATACCCAAGCGATTGCTAATCTCTTCTCGATGTTTGGTGATGCTTTTGCACAAGGACTACCGAGCGCGGAAAGCATATCGCCAATTTTCGCTAGTGATTTTCTAGAAGAGGATAACACCTTAGGTGAATTCTTGACGGATATCACGACAGATCCATCGATGATAGGCATTAGTTTTATTAGCGTATCGATCAGCGATCTGGATGTTGAAAACAACAGTGCGGCGGTCAGTTTTAATGTTGTAATAGACGGTGAAATTGATCATGAAACGATTAACTGGTTCGCCGCTAAAGACCTTGATTTAGGGTGGCAACTACGTGGTGACCAGCGCATAGCTGATATCGATGAATTAGATTATCACTGTAATGATTATGATGGCACGGATGAACATACCGGAGGCTGTGGTATCAATGTCTCGGTTTATGATGAAAACTTTACCAATAATGGCACCGACGGTGCTGCGATTAAGTCGGCGATGGTTCATATTCTTGACGGCGATGATCAATCCACTATTAAGGCCACAATCTATTTAGGTAATCCTGAATATTCGGCTTCAGAGCTGCATATTTACAATCGTGAGCAACATAATTACACCGGTGACTATTTAGGCTTTGGCGATACGGTGGGTACCATTGATCCTAGCGTATTTAGCATCGGAGATATTATTGAGTATAATCTATTTGTTGCTGAGCTAGATTTAACGGATGCTGATAACCCTACTATTAGTGGCGATGCGCTTGTTTCTTACTATGGTGTTGTTGAACATGAGCCTGCAACAGTCGGTCTCTATCCGGTGGCAAGCGAAGCGACAATAGCGGCGGTAAATAGCTTTGCAACTTGGCCAGACGGTCAAGACTTAACGATTGAATGGACCGTTGCTGAAGGCACTGTTATCGATGAAATACTGGTTGAGCTTAGTGGTTCTGAGGGTAATTATAGTCAATATTGGGATGATGGAATTTCAGCGACTGACACCAGTGTGACGGTCGATTCATCATTGCTCGATACAGAGTTATTTAATAACGGCAGTTTTGATTTTAGCCAAGGCTATAGCTTTGCTATTCGTATTTACGCCAGAGACACTGTAACCGGACAATATCATTCGACTGATTATCGTGTCCATGTACCGGCCGTTGACGATGGGATTACGCCACCGCCAACAGAAACGCCAGTCTATAATTGTGATTACGACTCTGGCTGGGATGATGTTGCTGAGTTACCACTGACCCTAGATAGCTTCGATAGTTTCCTGACTGTGGTAGATGATTGCGGCGGTGCGATGACTGTTGTAGCGGCTAACTTTGCCGGTAGTTCATTTGTTGATGATGGTGAGACTCAGACCTTTAATGATGATGGTCAAGCTACCGAAAGCAACCCTAGCACCGGCATGTTTAATGATGGCGATGGTGAGATGATTGATTTTCAGTGGTACGTCGAGATAGTAGATGGCAATAGTTATGTCATCGTCTATACGGACTCTACGATCGATACTGACTTGGACGAAGGGTTCGAACTTCGTGACACCATGGCGATCACCGCGATAAACGGTAATGACTACACGGTTCGCTTTTATTCCGAACAGTCAAACTTTGATGGTGCGGATATGATCCGAACCTCTGGTGCTGACGGTGAAATATGGGGCACAGTATTTACTAAGCAATAGGCTTAATTAACCCATATATCGTGATTAAGGCACCGTGAAAACGGTGCCATTTTTTCTATGCTGTTGCGACCGCTCTCAAACAACAGCATATTCTTATCTCACCGTTCTATATTGGATGTCCGTCCATTTGAGACCAAATTTAATTAAGTACTTTTGTAAGCGACTTGAGTCATTAGCTTGCGATTTTACGGTACGACTAACATCAAATAAGGTCCGACCTACAGAAGCCATACTATTGTGAACTTCACATGTCTCAAGCACATAACTTAACTGATGGGCATCGAATGTATCTAGCTGAGAGACTTGCTCTTTGCTAAGATATTTTAAGAGATTGTTCGTAGTTACGTTCTGTCCTAGTGGTGCCCACGCGTGTATTAGGCGCTCTATTTCGTCATTAACGTCATCGACAGTGATCCTCGATGAATCAGCTAATGTACATAACCGGGTGATCGCCGAACTTAAATCTCGAAAGTTTCCTGACCATAACGCCTCACCAGATGTCGCAAAACTAATAAAGGTGCTCCTTGCCTCTTTATTAAACTGAATACGATTTCCCATTTTTTGAGTAAAAAGCTCCAACTCATAATCAATATTGGCCGGAATGTCTTCTTTCCTATCTCTTAATGCTGGCAGCTGATGAGTCCACAGGTTAATACGTGCGAATAGATCTTCTCGAAAATTTCCAGACTCTATTTCCAGTTTCAAATCTCGATTGGTGCCGGCAATGAGTTGGAAATTACTGCTTACTTGCGTGTCACTGCCGACTGGATGAAAGGTTTTATTTTCAATTGCATGTAATAGCATAGCTTGTTCTTCCAAGCCCAGTTCGCCAATTTCATCTAAGAATAGAACACCATCATTGGCGGTAAGTAAGAAGCCATCTCGGGATTTTTGAGCGCCAGTAAAGGCTCCCTTCGTGTGACCAAACAGTGCAGCCATCGCATTTTCACCTTTTAAGGTGGCGCAGTTAACAGATACTAAGGTTCCTTTTAACATCGACCGCATTTTCTTCAATTGGAATATACGCATCGCTAATTGGCTTTTCCCAGCACCGGTAGGACCGGTTAGTAACATCGGATCTTGTGAGCGGATTGCGACTTTCTCTATTTGCGTAATGAGTCGATTGAAAGCTTTATTCTTTGTTTGTATTCCACCTTTTAAGAACTCCTTGCCTTCTTGATGTTCAGTATCAAAACGTGATGCTAATTGATCGTATTTTGAGAGGTCTAAATCAATGATCTGCACTCGACCAATCGATTTGTTCTGATTGTGATGATCGGGTGATGTCTGTACAAGACGGCCAGGGAAGTGGCGGCTTTCTGTGAGCAAATAACTACAGATTTGAACAACGTGAGTCCCTGTTGTTATATGAAATAGGTAATCGTTTTTATCGGTATCAAACTGTTGAGTTTGGCACCAATCAAACAACTTGGCATAAACCTCTTCAAAATCCCAAGGGTCACTAAATTTAACGTTATGGAGCGTAATATTCGTTTCTGGAGATACCGATTCAATGTCTGCGGCGACATTATTGGCAAGACGGCTGCTGTGATTATCATGCAGCATATGAAGCTGATCGACGATTAAATCTTCCTGACTACATAAACTGACATTAGGACGCCACCTTGCCCATTTATCGACTCGTTTACCAACATAATCTAGTTGAGTTCCGATTAAGCTTATAACAACCGTTCTCTTCATTTTTATATCCATATAGATAATATTAATATCTGTAATGGTACTAAATTTGTATTTGTTTTCAATGCTCTTTAAGGGGAATATATAAGCTAAACCTTTTTATTGCTTTAAAACAGTGGGTTATGAATCCCAATCTAACTTGGCACGTGACTTGTAATACGTAACTCGTAATAGATGGCTGTGTATCTAGCTAAAGGACGTGACTAAAGGTTCCACTCCCTCTTCAGATACTGCTAGTTCAATCTGTGATTAATATAAATGATAAAGGTTAAGGAAAAATAATGTGTAAAAACTATAACGTTATTGAAAGTGAAGGCAGAGCAACCATCAAAGCTTGGACCAAGGGTGTTCCATTTGAAAAGGAGGCTCAGCAGCAGTTACACAATATCGCCGCGATGCCTCTCGTCCATTCCCATATAGCAGTTATGCCGGATGTACATTTGGGTAAAGGAGCCACAATAGGAAGCGTAATACCATCAGTCAAAGCGGTTATTCCTGCGGCGGTAGGAGTAGACATCGGTTGCGGAATGGTGGCAACAAAAACAACACTAACCGCAAGTCAACTGCCGGATAATTTGTTGGCGATTAGACACGCGTTCGAAGCGGCCGTTCCGCACGGTAGAACCAGTGGTCGGGGGCGGACGGATAGAGGTGCTTGGCACAATATTCCTGATGTTGTCGCGGGTGAGTGGCTTAAGTTACAAGCTCGCTTTGAGTTGATTTGTGAAAAGCACCCAGCAATAAAGAAGAGTAATACCGTTAAACACCTTGGCACAATGGGCACTGGGAATCATTTTTTGGAGCTTTGCCTAGACGAAAATGATGCTGTGTGGATCATGTTGCACTCAGGCAGTCGCGGTGTTGGGAATCGGATTGGTACCTATTTCATTGAGCTTGCGAAAAAAGAAATGCAACGCCATCAGCATAATTTGCCTGATATGGATTTGGCCTTTCTCGAGGAAGGGAGTGATTATTTTGATGATTATGTTGAGGCCGTTGAATGGGCCCAAGATTTCGCATTAAAGAACCGTGAAATAATGATGTTTAATGCGATTACAGCACTGAGAAAACAGCTGCCAGTAGCATTCTCAACAGCCGAATTAGCAGTTAATTGTCATCATAATTATATCTCCCGTGAACGTCATTTTGGCAAGGATTGCTATGTCACCAGAAAAGGTGCCGTACGGGCTGAAAAGGGCGAAATGGGCATTATTCCAGGTAGTATGGGAGCACGTTCGTTTATCGTTCGAGGCTTAGGGAATCCTGAGAGTTTTAACAGTTGTAGTCATGGTGCTGGACGCGTTATGTCGAGAACAAAAGCTAAGAAGATATATAACGTTGACGATCAAATCGCGGCAACACAAGGTGTTGAGTGTCGAAAAGACACCTCTGTAATTGATGAAATACCACATGCATACAAAGATATAGACAAAGTCATGGCAGCGCAGAAAGATCTGGTTGAAGTCGTCTACACCCTGAAACAAATTGTGTGCGTAAAAGGATAGCACTAGAGGAGAAAACTCATGGTAGATAAGTCTGCAGGCTTTATCGTCATCGATGGCTCGCAAGGGGAAGGAGGTGGTCAGGTTTTAAGGACTGCCTTAACCCTATCAATATTAACCAATAAAAACATTGAGTTAATAAACATTAGAGCGGGTAGAAATAAATCGGGATTATTACGTCAGCATCTTACGGCTGTGCTTGCAGCGCAAGAGGTTTGTGATGCTGTTGTTGAAGGGGTCGAATTGCGCGCGACTTCGATACGTTTCTCGCCACGGAAAGTGAAAGCCGGTCACTTTAATTTCGCAATTGGTAGTGCTGGTAGCACAGTGTTAGTTTGCCAAACAATTTTACCGGTATTGGCTTTGGCCACGAAGGGCTCAACGGTAGTTTTTGAGGGCGGTACTCATAATGGTATGTCACCTTCGTTAAGCTTCCTAGAGCAGTCCTTCTTACCTATTTTAAAGAGAATGGGTGTCAGTTGTAGTATAAAAACATCGGCGCTAGGATTCTACCCTGCTGGCGGTGGTAAATGGCAAATTACCATTGCGCCTACTGAGAAATTAAAGCCAGTACATTTGACTGCTTCAGGATGTGATTTTTCCGAAAACAAAAATAATTGCTGTATCACTGCGCTGGTTAGTTTATTGCCGGAAAAAATCGGCCTACGGGAGGTTAAAGCTGCCCAAAAAATACTAAACTGGCATGATGTACCAAATAATGTTCAGCAGGTTATTACTCCGGGACCTGGTAATAGTTTTCAGCTGAGTGTTAACAGTGAAACACATCGAAATGTGTTTGAAGTTGTTGGACAAGTTGGCGTTTCTGCTGAGCTGGTTGCAAAGCGAGCGGCTGGTCATGTCAAAAAATATATTGATGCACAAGCTGCGGTGGAAGAGCATTTAGCAGACCAATTATTGTTGCTTATCGCATTGGCTGGCAGCGGAAGCTTCACAACGACCGCATTGAGCTTACATGCCACAACGAATATTGAGGTCATCCATCAACTACTTGGTATCGATTTAAAAGTAGAGCAACTGACGCCTTTATTGTGGCGTGTTTCACTCGCGTAATTTGCACGCATTGAATAATAAACATTTTGAGAAGAATTATGAAAGCAAAAGAAAACATAGTGGATCATAGGATCGACAAAGATGTAAAGGCGGACATATTACAACGAATAAAAGCAGCTGAAGCCGAGCATGGTGTTAAGGTGTTATATGCCATTGAGTCAGGTAGTCGGGCTTGGGGTTTTGAGTCGCCAAATAGTGATTATGATGTACGGTTCATCTATGCGCACCCACGTGATTGGTATTTAGCAGTAGATCTTGAAGATAGGCGGGATGTGATTGAGTACCCGATTGTTGATGAAATTGATATCAATGGCTGGGATATTCGTAAGGCATTAAAGTTATTCTGGAAATCAAATCCGGCGTTTATTGAATGGTTACAGTCACCAATTATTTATGTCGATGATGGTTATTTTTCAGAGCAGGCTCGCGAATTGATGCCTTCTATTGTCTCGTCTCAAAAGGGGATTTATCACTATCTTCATATGGCAAAGGGGAACTTTAGAGAATACTTGAAGAAGGATATTGTCCCACTTAAAAAGTATTTCTATGTCCTCAGGCCATTGTTGGCAATACAATGGCTCGAAAAATATAACGAACCAGCGCCTATAGAATTTGAGGTTCTACGGCAATTGGTCGCCGACAATGAAGCCTTAAATGATGCGATAACCGAGCTGTTAGTACGTAAGCGAATGAGCCTAGAGAAAGAGTATTCGCCCGCCGTGCCGGTAATTCATCAATTTATCGTTTCAGAACTCGCTCGCCATGAAAATTATGGTGCGAGTCATCAAAAGCGAGACATCGGTTTTAATGAACTAAATCAGCTCTTTATTAATACATTGGCTCGATATGATTACTGATACTTCGCCGCTGTAATAAACTGCTCAAACGAGTCGCACCAGACAATAACGCTGTTGAATTTTGACGGATTAATGTCTGGTGACACTTCTACGACAAAATTATCGAAGGTTTTTACATCACCAACGGCTACCATCGTGGACTGTAGACGTTTGAAATCTGCTTCGGTTTCAACAAACTGTGGCGATAAATAAAGGGTGTAATTTGGGCCTGGCGAAATAGCGCCGTTCAAGGTAATAAATTGTGAACCAATAGCGACATCTCCTTCTCCCCAATGCAGCGCATCGCTGTCTTTTAACTCGCGCTTAAATTGGGTGGTAAAGAGTGCACCAATTGATTTTTCAGTCACCATTTCAACGGTTGGCGCTGGTGGTGCAGTGAGTATTGGTAGGGCATAAATCCCGCCAAAAAAACCTAACAATGCGACCATGCCATGGGTTGCAATCAATATTGTAATTATCCGTTTTTTAATCATAATTTGGCTCGTAAGTGGACTGATAAACTATTCTATTATGGTAGCATAGTTATTTGCAGTAACTGATGGAATTACTTATAACCACTTTAATATCAATAGAATATGTGTTTTTCACAGTAAGATAGGGCGTCCATAAATAAAGCGTTAATGCCTTAGTTGGTTCGTTTTTATCGAGTGAGTATGTTGGATGTGATTTTAAGGTCGATCGTTATTTTTTTTAGATCGTAATAAAGCGATGTAACTGATGTTAAACAAGCGGTCATTCGTTACACTGACTATCGATGATGCGACAAAGGACAATTACAATGGAACTCTTTAGGTGGGGCTTGATAGGGCCTGGGCGTATTGCCGAAAACTTTGCACAGGCTTTAACTGTCATTCATGATGCTGAGCTTTATGGTGTTGCTAGCCGGAATCAACAACGCGCAATCGACTTTTCCGAGAAATATAATGCGAAAACAACGTATCAGCAATACGAAGACTTAGTGGTTGATGAGCAAATTGATGCTGTCTACATCGCGACTCCCCACCGTTTTCATTACGAGCAAATAAAATTATGCTTAATGGCGGGAAAAGCGGTACTGTGTGAGAAACCATTAACAGTAAATGCTGCTCAAGCAACAGAGCTAATTCAGCTTGCTAATAGTCAAGGTGTCTTCCTAATGGAAGCGGTGTGGACAAGATGCTTACCGATTTATCAACATATTAAAGACTGGCTAGATGAAGGTGTGATTGGTGAGGTTAAGTCACTCGATTCAAACTTCGGTTTTGCGATGCCTCGTAACTTAGATGATCGCCTGTATAACCACGAATTAGCTGGGGGCACTCTGCTTGATATGGGGGTTTACAACATTACTGTTTCTCAATGGGTTTATGGTGAATCCCCCCTCTCGATCAGTGCGAGTTCGTTGTTTACACCAACCGATGTTGATGAACATACAGCCGTCAATATGAGTTATAGCAATGGTCGCCATTCGCAATTTACTTGTAGTTTTTTAGCGCAGCATCGAAACGACTTTTGTATTTACGGCACCCAAGGTCATATTAAAATTCACGACATGTTTTGGTGTGCAAATGAGGCAACGCTGGTGACTGATGCTAAAGAATTAACGATCAGCGAACCGTTTCGCGCCACCGGGTTTGAATATGAAATTGAAGAAGCAATGCGTTGTATTCG
>Ga0209292_1004634_pt1 | contig 14407 bp, 11 predicted proteins | sample GOMGulsemesocosm_2_FD_184634 | JGI IMG/M metagenome (GOLD analysis project Ga0209292, IMG submission 184634) | Methane-oxidizing microbial communities from mesocosms in the Gulf of Mexico - GOM9C Gulf of Mexico (SPAdes) (version 2) | ecosystem: Environmental > Aquatic > Marine > Cold seeps... | reverse complement strand
TTCAGAATTCAGACATCATTATTTTGTCAGTTCAACCAGCACATTTAGAATCGGTTTTAAATGAGATTCAGCCATTATTGAAAAAGAATCACATTATTATTTCTACTATTACTGGATTTTCAATTGAAAAAATCGAGAAGAGTATTGGAACAGATAATTTTATTGTGAGAGCAATGCCAAATACTGCAATTGCTGTTGGTAAATCGATGACCTGTTTGTGTGGGAATACAAAAGGGTTGGAAAGAATAAAAGTAGCAGAAGCAATTTTTAACAGATTGGGAACTTCTATTGTAATTCCTGAATCTCAAATGCAAGCAGCAACTGTTGTTTGTGCGAGCGGAATTGCCTTTTGGATGCGAATGATTAGAGCAACAACTCAAGCAGCAATTCAATTAGGTTTTGACGCGAAAGAGGCGCAAGAGTTGGCAATGCATACCTGTGATGGAGCCGCTAATCTGTTAATAACAAACGGCAACCATCCAGAGCAAGAAATTGACAAAGTAACCACGCCAAAAGGATGTACAATTGAAGGATTGAATGAAATGGAGCATCAAGGGTTGAGTTCTTCTTTGATTCAAGGAATGGTTACCTCGTATAGCAAGATTAACACAATAAAAACAGAACAATTATGAGTTTATTTAATGTATATCCATTATTTGATATTACTCCAGAAAAAGCAACAGGTGTTTTTGTGTATGATGAAAACGGGACCGAATATTTAGATTTATATGGCGGTCATGCAGTAATTTCTATTGGACATTCACATCCGAAATATGTGAAAAACATAAGCGATCAAGTAAATAAGATTGGGTTTTATAGCAACTCGATTCAGAATCCGTTGCAGGTAAAATTGGCAAGTGAATTAGTGGAACAATCTAATTGCAAAGACTATCAATTGTTTTTGTGTAATTCAGGTGCTGAATCCAATGAGAACGCATTGAAGTTAGCATCGTTTCACACCCAGAAAAAGAAAGTAATCTCATTTAAAAACTCTTTTCACGGAAGAACATCTGCAGCCGTTGCAGCAACTGATAATGCAAAAATTGTTGCACCGATTAATGCACAACAAGAAGTTGCTTTTTTTGATTTAAGCGATTTAGAATCGGTAGAAATAGCGTTGCAAAAAGGAGATGTTTGTGCTGTAATTATAGAATGTATTCAAGGTGTTGGCGGATTGGACGAAAGCAACACTGAGTTTTATAAAGGATTAGAAACATTGTGTAATACCTACAATGCTTTATTGATTGCAGATGAAGTGCAATCTGGTTTTGGAAGAACTGGAGATTTTTTTGCTTTTCAAAAACACGGAATTGAGCCAGATATCATTTCTATTGCCAAAGGGATGGGGAATGGTTTTCCTATTGGCGGAATATTAATTCACCCGAAAATTAAAGCTTCATACGGTTTGTTAGGAACCACTTTTGGAGGAAATCATTTGGCATGTGTTGCATCTTTAACAGTTTTAGAAGTCTTAAAAGAAGAAAATTTGCTAGAAAATGCAAGGATTCTTTCTGAATACTTTATTGAAAAAGCAGCTGAGATTTCAGAAATTAAAAAGATAAAAGGTAGAGGTTTGATGTTGGGAATAGAATTTAGTTTTCCGATTTCAGAACTCAGAAAAAACTTAATATTTAAACATCACATATTTACAGGGAGTGCAATGAATCCAAATTTATTAAGAATTCTTCCTCCATTAACAATCAAGAAACAACATGTTGATCAGTTTTTCGAGGCTTTAAAAAAAGAGTTATCATGAAAAAATATACAAACATAAATGACATTGAAAACATTCCTGAAATCATTCAAGAAGCAATTCAATTGAAAGAAAACCCTTTTCAATTTAAGAAATTGGGGCAACACAAAACATTGGTAATGTTGTTTTTTAATTCGAGTTTAAGAACTAGGTTGAGCACTGAAAAAGCTGCCAAAAACTTAGGAATGCAAGTGATGATTTTGAATGTAAATGATGCTTGGAACTTGGAATTTGATGATGGAACCATCATGAATTTAAATTCGTCTGAGCATGTGAAAGAAGCAGCGCAGGTAATTTCTCAATATGCAGACATTATTGCATTAAGAGCATTTCCAACATTAAAAGATAAGCAAAAGGACGAATCGGAATTTGTGCTAAAGAGTTTTGTGAAATACGCATCTTCTCCGGTAATAAATATGGAAAGTTCAACGGCTCATCCATTACAAGCATTAACAGATGCAATTACTATTGAAGAATTGAAAACAATACCCAAACCCAAAGTTGTACTGTCTTGGGCGCCACATCCAAAAGCATTACCGCATGCAGTGGCCAATTCATTTGTGAAGATGATGCAAGAAATTGATGTTGACTTCTCAATTACACATCCGAAAGGATATGAATTGAATCCAGAAATCACTAAAGATATTGCAATCAATCACAATCAAGAAGAAGCCTTAAAAAATGCTGATTTTGTGTATGTGAAAAACTGGAGTAGTTATAAAGATTACGGAAAAATTGTTTCACAAGATTCGAATTGGATGCTTACAAAAGAAAAATTAGGAGTAGCAAAATTTATGCATTGTTTACCTGTAAGAAGAAATATAGTTGTAGAAGATGCGGTATTAGATAGCGAGCATTCTGTAGTAATTTATGAAGCGAATAACAGAACCTATGCAGCGCAAATTGTATTGAAAAAAATACTAGAAAACCTGTAAGAATGAAAACACTAAAAGTGATAAAAATAGGTGGAAATATCATCAATGATTCAATAGCATTGAGCGGTTTCCTACAGCAATTTTCTACAATTGATGGCCCTAAAATATTGGTGCATGGAGGTGGCAAGTTGGCAACAAAGTTGGCCAAACAAATGCAAGTTGATGTACAGATGATTGACGGAAGAAGAGTTACTAATGCAGAAACCTTAGATATTATTACGATGGTGTATGCAGGGAAAATCAATAAAAACATTATTGCAGAATTACAAAAAAACAAGTGTAATTCAATCGGATTTACAGGTGCAGATGGCAATACAATTGTAGCAGGAAAAAGAACAGTCAAAGAAATAGATTACGGGTTTGTTGGTGATATTGTAAATATAAATACTGCTGTTTTAGAATTGTTATTAAATGCAAATGTTACTCCTGTTTTTTGTGCAATTACTCATGATGAAAAAGGACAGTTATTAAACACAAATGCAGATACGATTGCTTCTGAATTAGCGATTGCCTTTGCGAAGAAATTTCAAACGGAATTGTATTACTGTTTTGAGAAAAACGGTGTTTTGTTAGATGTAAACAATGATGATTCTGTGGTTGAGCATATCAATCATAAAAAATATCAAGAGTTATTAAAAGAAGGAGTTATTACAGACGGAATGCTTCCGAAATTAAATAATTGCTTTCATGCAATTGAAAAAAATGTAGATAAAGTCTGTATCGGAAAATCAGAAATGTTATACAATCAGAATTCAAAATTTACAACCATACAAGCCTCATGAAAACACAACATAAATTAACGCTTGAAGCGATCGAGTTATTAAAACAGTTAATAGAAACACAATCTTTTTCATCCGAAGAAGATAAAACAGCTGTACTTCTTGAAAACTGGTTTGTCAAGAATAACATTCCTTTTAAAAGAAATGTACACAACGTTTGGGCTGTTAATAAACACTTCGATGAAAACAAACCAACACTCCTGCTAAATTCACATCACGATACTGTAAAACCAAATAATGGATACACAAAAGATCCTTTTAAAGCAATAGTAGAAGATGGGAAATTATATGGTTTAGGAAGCAATGATGCAGGAGGTAGTCTGGTTTCATTATTGGCGACGTTTACACATTTTTATCAGCAAAAAAACTTAAAATACAATTTAGTAATTGTTGCTTCTGCAGAAGAGGAAAATAGTGGAGCTAAGGGACTGAATAGCATGCTATCTATCATCCCGAAAATTGATGTTGCTATTGTTGGTGAACCTACATTAATGCAGTTGGCTGTTGCCGAAAAAGGATTGGTTGTTTTTGATGCCTTAGTAACTGGAACATCGAGCCATGCCGCACATCCAAATAATAACAATGCTATTTATAATACTATTAATGTACTTAAATGGTTTGAAAACTATCAGTTTGAGAAATCTTCTGAAGCGCTTGGTGATGTGAAAATGACGGTGACACAAATCAATGCAGGTAAACAACACAATGCGATTCCTGCAGAGGTGAAATTAGTGGTTGATGTTCGTGTAAATGATAAGTATTCTAATCAAGAAATTGTGGATATTTTACAAAAAAAGTCACCATGTGATCGAATTCTTCCACGTGGGATAAAATTGAATTCATCTTCAATTCCAGTTGAGAACGAATTGGTACAAGCAGGAATCTCATTAGGAAGAAAAACCTACGGTTCGCCAACATTGTCAGACCAAGCTTGTTTGAATTGTCCGTCATTAAAATTAGGCCCTGGAGATAGTACTCGTTCGCATACCGCAGATGAGTTTATTTATCTAGATGAAATTGAAGAAGGAATTAAAATTTATGTTGAATTATTAAATCGTGTAATCGTTTAAGAATGTCTTTCCTGCGAAAGCAGGAATCCATGAAAAATTAGTTAGAAACAAAAAGATTCCTGCTTTCGCAGGAATGACAAAATTATATAAAAATGAAACTCTGGGATAAAGGAATTACAATAGACAAAAAAATAGAACAATTTACAGTTGGAAACGACAGGGAAATAGATATGCACATTGCTACATACGATTTACAAGCATCTTTAGCACACGCAAAAATGTTGCATAAAATTAAAATTATCAATTCAGCTGAATTACAGCAATTAGAAGAAGGGCTGGATGAAATGAAACTTCAAATTGAAAATAACACGTTTGTAATTGAAGAGAATTTTGAAGATGTACATTCTAAAATAGAGTTTGAATTGACCAAAAAGTATGGAGATGTTGGAAAGAAAATTCATACTGCACGTTCCAGGAATGATCAAGTTTTGGTTGCATTACATTTGTATTATAAGCAAAACATATCTGATGTAATTGGGCAAACAAACACTTTGTTTGAAACGTTGTTGGGTTTGTCAGAAACCTACAAAGAAAGCTTATTGCCTGGTTATACACATTTACAAGTTGCGATGCCATCATCATTTGGATTGTGGTTTTCTGCCTATGCTGAAGTATTGATTGACGATGTATATTTGCTAGAAGCAGCTTACAAAGTTGTAGATCAAAACCCATTGGGTTCTGCAGCAGGTTACGGAAGTTCATTTCCTGTAGATAGAGAATTCACAACACAAGAACTGAATTTTTCTACCTTAAAATACAATGTCGTTGCTGCACAAATGAGTAGAGGAAAAAGCGAACGAACCATTGCTGCTGCTTTGGGTGGATTGTGTAATACACTGGCTCGTTTTTCTATGGATATTTGCTTATACATGAGTCAAAACTTCGGGTTCATTTCATTTCCAGATGAATTAACAACCGGGAGCAGTATTATGCCGCATAAAAAGAATCCAGATGTATTTGAGTTGATTAGAGGAAAGTGTAATAAGATTCAGTCTTTACAATCTGAAATGATTTTAATTACTAATAATTTACCAAGTGGATATCACAGAGATTTTCAATTATTAAAAGAGAATATGATCGCTGCTTTTGAAGAAGTGAAAAGTATTTTAGAGATTTTCAATTTTGCAACCAAGCAAATTATCGTCAAAGATGTGAATCCTAATGATGAGAAATACAAATTCTTATTTACGGTAGACAACATGAATACTTTGGTAGAAAACGGAATGACGTATAGAGATGCGTATAAAGATATTGGTGCAAAAGTTGAAGCTGGAACGTATGAACCAGATACCTCAAAAAAACATACCCATGTTGGAAGTATTCACAATTTATGTTTGGGTAAAATCCGAGAAAAATTCCCAAAATAAAGAAAAGAAAAAAGCGTGTAATTTTAAAAAATTACACGCTTTTAAGATCAATTAATATAAAATTGTTGGACTAGATAATGGTACTCTGTCCCATATGTATATTCTGAAAATTTAAAACACTATCATCTTGATTTTCGATGTAATCAGCAATGAAATCACCAACTTTAGACGTAGAAAAAGGTTTGTTTTTATTCAAATCTTCTGTTGTGATTTCTAATGACAATGATTTTTCAACTGCTCTTTCTACTGCAGCAGCTTCTTTATGTAATCCTAAATGATGTAACAGCATTGCTGCCGATAAGATTGAAGCTAATGGATTTGCGATGTCTTTTCCTGTAGCTTGCGGAAAAGAACCGTGAATTGGTTCAAACATGGCGTTTTCTTTTCCTACAGAAGCAGAAGCTAATAATCCAATAGAACCACCAATAACACTGGCTTCATCAGAAATAATATCTCCAAATAAGTTTTCTGTTAAAATCACATCAAACTGTTTTGGGTTTAAAATCATCTGCATCGCAGCATTGTCTACAAATAAGAAATCTAAAGCTACATCTGGATATTGAATTGCCAACGCTGTGACTGTTTTTCTCCATAAACGAGACGTTTCTAATACATTTGCCTTGTCAACCAACGTCAGTTTTTTTCTACGTGTTTGCGCTTCTTTAAATGCCAAATGCGCTATGCGTTCTATTTCTTCTACCGAATAAGAACAACCATCAAAAGCAATTTGACCATCGTCACTTAATTCTTTAATTCCGAAATAGATTCCACCTGTTAATTCTCTGTAAATAGAAATGTCTGTTCCTTCAATAATTTCTCTTTTCAAAGGAGAATTTTCAATCAATTGCTCATAGGCTTTTACAGGTCTTACATTGCAAAATAACCCTAACTCTTTTCGTATTTTTAACAAACCTTGTTCTGGTCTTACTTTTGCGGTTGGGTCATTATCGTACTTTGGATGTCCGATAGCTCCAAATAAAATCGCATCAGATTTTCTACAAACCGCCAAGGTTTCATTCGGTAATGGATTTCCTGTTGCATCAATTGCGCAAGCTCCCATCATAGCTTCTTTATAAATAAAAGTATGATCATAAACATCTCCAACTGCATTCAACGCTTTTTTTGCTTGTTCAGTTACTTCTGGTCCAATTCCGTCTCCTGGAATTACTGCAATTGTGTACTTCATATTGTCTTATGTTTTGGGCGTTACCACAAGGGTCGCGCTTTTCGTTGTATCTTTTAATTTGTTCTCGATACTCGCTTCGCGTACTCGAACTGACATTAAAAGGATGCCACTTCAATCGCTAACGCAATTTAATTCGTGTTAATTTTGAGCTTCAAAAGCGGTTATTTTGTCTTTATTGCTAATTAAATAATCAATATCATCATAGCCATTAATCATACAAGTTTTTTTGTACGGATCAATTTCAAACGAAGCATTTCCAACTCCGGTTTCTATCGTTTGCCTTTCTAGATTTACCACTACTTCAGAAGTAGGGTTTTCTTGTAAATACTCCATTAGTTTTTTCAAATATGCTTCAGAAACTTGCACAGGTAACAATCCGTTGTTTAATGCATTTCCTTTAAAAATATCAGCAAAGAAACTACTTACAATTACGTTGAAACCATAACCAACTAAAGCCCAGGCTGCATGTTCTCTACTAGAGCCACATCCAAAATTGTCTCCAGCAACTAAAACGCTTCCACTGTAATTTTTGTTATTTAATGCAAACTCAGTATTTACGCTTCCATCTTTTTGAAAACGCCAATCTCTAAATACATTATCTCCAAATCCTACTTTGTCTGTCGCTTTTAAAAAACGAGCAGGAATAATTTGATCTGTATCAATATTTTCTGTTGCTAACGGAACAGCTCTCGATGTTAGTGTTGTAAACTTTTCCATTAATTTAAGTGTTTTGTGATGTCAATAATTTTTCCTTCAACAGCAGTAGCTACTGCAACTAATGGACTTGCTAAAATAGTTCTAGATCCTTGTCCTTGTCTTCCTTCAAAATTTCTGTTTGATGTAGAAACACAATATTCTCCTTCCGGAATTTTATCATCATTCATTGCCAAACAAGCAGAACAACCAGGTTGTCTTAATACAAAACCTGCCTCTTCAAAAACTCTTTGTAAGCCTTCTTCTGCAATTTGTTTTGCTACCTTTTGTGAACCAGGAACCAACCAAGCATTTACATTTGAAGCTTTCTGTTTTCCTTTTACATAATCAGCTGCAATTCTAAAATCTTCAATTCTAGAGTTGGTGCAACTTCCAATAAACACATAGTTAATTAGTTTGTTGATTAAACTTTCTCCTTTCTTGAAATTCATATATTCCAATGATTTCTCAAAAGAACTATCGTTAAAATCAGGAATGTTTTCTGTGATTTTAATTCCCATTCCAGGGTTTGTCCCGTAGGTAATCATTGGCTCAATATCTGCTGCATCCAACCAATATTCTTGATCAAAAACAGCATCTGTATCTGTTGGTAATGTTTTCCAGTACGAAACTTTTTTATCGAATTCTCCTCCTTTTGGAGCGTATTCTTTTCCTTCTACATAATCAAATGTAGTTTGATCTGGCGCTATCATTCCACCGCGAGCTCCCATCTCAATACTCATATTACAAACGGTCATTCGGCCTTCCATGCTCATTTCTTCAAACACATTCCCTGCATATTCACAGAAGTATCCGGTTCCAGAATTGGTGCCCAATTTTGCAATGATGTATAAAATTACATCTTTAGGTAACACACCGTTTTTTAGTTTTCCATTTACGTTTACACGCAAACTTTTCGGTTTTTGTAATAACAAACATTGGCTTGCAAAAACTTGTGCTACTTGACTTGTTCCAATACCGAATGCAATCGTACCAAAGGCACCATGTGTTGAGGTATGAGAATCACCACAAACCATTGTCATTCCGGGTTGTGTAAAACCTAATTCAGGTGCAATTACATGAACAATTCCGTTGTTTTTATGACCTAAATCGTACAACGGAATGTTGTTCTTTTTACAGTTTTCAGATAGTTGTGTTAGTTGTTTTCTGGAAAGTGCATCTTTTATTGGTAAATGTTGGTTTACAGTTGGCGTATTATGATCTGCAGTGGCAACAATTTTATCTGGTCTTGCAACCGGAATACCACGTTGTTCTAACTCGTTAAAAGCCTGTGGACTTGTAACTTCGTGAATTAAATGTTTGTCTATATATAAAATTTGTGGACCCTTTTCTATGGTATCAACCACATGTGCATCCCAAACTTTATCAAATAATGTTTTTCCCATTAGGCAACAGCTATTTTCGAAATTTCATTAATATTTTTCATGATACCATGGATATCATCGTCTTTTACTTCTTTTTGTTGATCTGCGCACATTAAAAATGATGTGTATGCTGAATCTAACTGAATTTTAGTCAATTCGTAACCAATTTTCTTTGCTCTATATGCCAAAGCAGCTCTACCACTTCTTGCAGTTAAAATAATGGCACTTTCTGTTACACCAACTTCTTCAGGATCCATAATTTCATAGGTCTCTCTGTTCTTGATAACGCCATCTTGATGAATTCCAGAACTGTGAGCAAATGCATTCGCACCTACAATAGCTTTGTTGGGTTGCACTGGCATTCCCATACTTTCTCTAACTAATAAGCTTGTATCGTATAATAATTTGGTGTTGATATCTGTTTGTAAATTTAAATACGGATGTTGTTTCAACACCATTACCACTTCTTCTAAAGCGGTATTCCCTGCGCGTTCTCCAATTCCGTTAATTGTACATTCTATTTGACGCGCACCATTCATCACTCCGGCAATAGAATTGGCAGTAGCCATTCCTAAATCATTATGACAATGACAAGATAAAATTACATTTTCAATGCCTTTTACATTCTCACGTAAATACCTCATTTTTTCACCATATTCTTCAGGTAAACAATAACCAGTAGTATCTGGAATGTTTAATACAGTTGCACCCGCTTTGATTACCTCTTCACATACTTTTGCTAAAAACGCATTGTCTGTTCTTCCTGCATCTTCTGCATAAAACTCAACATCTTGCACAAAAGATTTTGCATAAGAAACCGCACCAATAGCACGCTCAATTACCTTTTCTCTTGTAGAGTTAAATTTGAACTTTATATGAGAATCACTGGTCCCAATTCCTGTGTGAATTCTTGGGAACTTCGCATACTTTAATGCTTCAGCAGCAACTTTAATATCATTTTCTACAGCTCTTGTTAATCCACAAACGGTAGCATTTTTTACAATTTTAGCTATTTCTGAAACAGAATTAAAATCACCAGGACTAGAAACTGGAAAACCAGCTTCGATAACATTTACACCTAATAAATCTAATCGTTCTGCAATAACCAATTTCTGATTTGTATCTAATTTACACCCCGGAACTTGCTCTCCATCTCGAAGAGTAGTATCAAAAATTTGGACTTTATTGTCTTGCATGATTACAGTATAGTTTTTTTATATAAATCAAATTTATATATTGGCTTTTCTTTACCAAGTTGTTTATCTGTGTGTTTTACGATGTTAAACCTTTTTTGGTGTGAGTTATAATACTGATAATCAATAAATTAAAATGAAATCTACTACTTCGTCCAACAATCAAAATGATTCACTTTTTGTGCTGGTTAAGTCATTGACAAAATCAGAAAAGCGTCAATTTAACTTGTATGTGGGTAGATTAGATGGAAATACTGAGGCTAAATTCCTTTCATTATTTAAAATTTTAGATAAAATGAAAGTGTATGATGAGCGTGTGATTTTAAAAAGCGGTATTGTAGCAAAACAGCAATTGTCGAATTTAAAAGCACATCTGTATAAACAATTATTGATCAGTTTACGATTAAATCCAGCACATCAAAATATTCGTGTACAAATAAGAGAGCAATTAGACTTTGCAACAGTTTTATATCAAAAAGGATTGTACAAACAAAGTTTGAAGTTGTTAGATAAAGCCAAAGCAATGGCGTTAGATAATGATGAAAAAAACATTGCATATGAAATTGTTGAATTAGAAAAGGTAATAGAAACTCAGTACATAACTCGAAGTATAAGTACACGTGCTGATGAACTTTCTGAACAGTCAAAAAGGCTTAGTCTCCAAAATGTGATTACCAGTAAATTGTCAAATTTGTCATTACAGTTATATAGCGTTTTATTGAAGATTGGGTATGTTAGAAATGATAATGAGCTGAAGCAAATAAATGAGTACTTTGTAAAAAGACTGCCAGAATACGAATATGATTCTTTGGGGTTACGTGAAAAATTATGGCTTTATAAAGCGCATTTATGGAGAAGTTTTTTAACACAAGATTTTTTGCAATCTTATAAGTATGCCAATAAATGGGTTAATTTATTTAAAGAAAATCCACGCATAATAAGTTTGCATCCTGTGTTTTATTTGAAAGGGAAGAATTACTTATTAGAGTCGTTGTTCTTCATCAAACACTATCATAAATTTAAAGAAGAGCTGCTCAATTTTGAAGAAGAAATTCAACGAAAAAACATTCCGTTAAATAGCAATACAGAAATGTTGATTTTTCAATATGTAAATGCAAATAAACTCCATTTACATTTTTTAGAAGGAACTTTTAAAGAAGGAGAATATTTGGTGGATGAAATTGAGCAAAAAATCACGCTGTATAAAAATAGACTAGACAATCACCATATTGTGGTGTTGTATTATAAAATTGCTTGTTTGTATTTTGGAATGGGGGAATACAAGAAATGTATTGTTTATTTAGCTAAAATAATCAATCCTAAAACAGTAAAATCAGGAGAAGATTTACAGTGTTTTGCACGTGTATTGAATTTAATTGCGCATTATGAATGTGGATTGGATTATCACTTAGAGCACCAGTTTAAAGACACATATAAGTTCTTATTGAAAATGGAAAATCTACAGGCAGTTCAAAAAGAATTTATTGTTTCTATTAGAGCGTTGAGCGATGTGTATCCTCATCAAATTAAAAAGGAGTTTAAGAAAATCCATGCACGTTTGCAGAAGTTTGAAAACCATCCATACGAAAAACGTGCGTTCTTATATCTAGATATTTTGTCTTGGTTAGAGAGTAAAATAGAAAATAAACCTGTAGGAGAAATTATTAGGAAAAAAGCGGAGAAATTTATTTCTTAAGAGCCAATTGAATTCTTTTTCTAGTGATATCCACTTCCAATACTTTCACAATAATTTGTTGATTCAATTGTACAATTGCATTGATGTCTTTTACAAAAGTATCAGATAAATTAGAAACATGAATCAATCCACTTTCTTTGATTCCGATATCTACAAAACAACCAAAATTGGTAATGTTATTTACAATTCCTGGTAGTAATTGACCTTCTTTTACATCTGCAATCGTTTTTAGATTTTGATTGAATGTGAAAACTTTGGCTTTTTCTCTCGGATCTAAACCGGGCTTCTCTAATTCGCTAATAATATCTTTCAACGTAGGTAAACCTATGGTTGTAGAAGTATATTTATGTAAGTCAATTTTACTTAAAAGCGTTTTGTTACCGATTAAATCGCTCACATTCGTTTTTAGATCTTTTGCCATTTTTGTTACCAATGCATAACTTTCTGGATGAACTCCAGAATCATCTAAAGGGTTTTTAGCATTTTTTATTCTTAAAAAACCAGCAGATTGCTCAAAAGCTTTCCCTCCTAAACGTGCTACTTTTTTAATTTGAACTCGAGAAGAGAACGAACCGTTTTCATTTCTGAAATTCACAATATTTTCAGCCAATTTTGGGCCAATTCCAGAAACATAACTCAATAAAGATTCGCTTGCCGTATTGATATTTACGCCAACAGTATTTACACAGCTTTCTACAACAGTATCTAATGATTTTTTCAATTTTGTTTGATCAACATCATGTTGGTATTGTCCAACTCCAATAGATTTTGCATCAATCTTTACCAATTCAGCCAAAGGATCTGCTAAACGTCTTCCTATAGAAACTGAACCACGAACCGTAATGTCATAATTAGGAAACTCCTCTCTAGCAATTTTTGAAGCAGAATAAATTGAGGCACCAGCTTCATTCACAATAAATACTTCAACATCATTTTTAAACTGAATCTTACGAATCAACTGTTCTGTCTCTCTAGAGGCAGTTCCGTTACCTATTGCAATAGCTTCAATTTTATAAGCATCTGTTAAAGAACTTATTTTTTTAATGGCTTCGGTGAATTTATTTTGTGGTGCATGTGGATAGATAGTTTCATTATGAACCAATTCACCCTGCTTATTTAAACAAACTACTTTGCATCCTGTTCTAAATCCAGGATCTATAGCTAAAATGCTTTTTTCTCCTAAAGGAGCTCCTAATAACAGTTGTTTTAAGTTATTTGCAAAAACAGCAATGGCATCTGTATCTGCTTTTTCTTTTGCAATAGACAATGCTTCATTTGATAGTGAAGGATACAATAAACGTTTGTATGAATCTTGTATTGCTTCTTTAATTTGAGTTGCACATTCATTTTGAGAACGAATGATTCTATTCTCTATTCTGTCAAGTAATCGTTCTGAATCTATTTCAATTTTTACACGAATAAAGCCTGCTTCTTCTGCGCGTAAAATGGCTAATAATCTGTGTGAAGGAATTCTCTGTAGCGATTCACTCCAATCAAAATATTGTTTGAATTTTTGTGCTTTTTCTTCGCTTGCTTTGGTCTTAATTATTTTTGTTGAAATGTTTGCAAAACGTTCTAATTGCGTTCTGATGTTATTTCTAATATCTGTACGTTCGTTAATCCATTCGGCAATGATAAAACGAGCGCCTTCTAATGCCTTTTCTGCAGAGGCTACTTCGTTAGAAGTGTATTTAGAAGCGGTGTATTTTAAGTCGTTTATACGTTGGCTCATGATCATTTTCGCCAATGGCTCTAAACCTTGTGATCTTGCAGTTTCTGCTTTTGTTTTGCGTTTTTTCTTAAAAGGCAAATACAGATCCTCTAATGAAGTTAGCTCTTTAGTTAATTCAACTTTTTGTTTGAGTTCACTAGTTAAAGCTCCTTGTTCTTCTAGAGATTTAAGTATTGCTTTTTTACGCTTCTCCAGCGTTTCAAAAACCTCTTTATGTGTAACAATGGCGCCAATTTCTACTTCATCTAAATTTCCTGTTCGTTCTTTTCTATAACGCGCAATAAACGGAATGGTACAATCTTCTTTTAGTAATTCCAGCGTGTTTTGAATTGACTTTTCTGAAAGCTGCGTTTGTTGAGTGATGTAGTTTAGAAGTTGCATTTTATAAGAATGGAATAGTATTAAAAGTAAAAACCTCACAGAAAAACTGTGAGGTTGCTAATATAGTAAATGATACTTTCTTTTTAAGAAACTTGTCCTCCGTTCTCAATCTTTTCAGACGGTTCAACAAAAGCAAGTTTACCATCAGGAGTATCTGTCATTAAAATCATTCCTTGACTTTCTACGCCTCTTAATTTTCTTGGGGCTAAATTGCATAATACAGTAACTTGTTGTCCA
>Ga0209292_1004632_pt1 | contig 14409 bp, 10 predicted proteins | sample GOMGulsemesocosm_2_FD_184634 | JGI IMG/M metagenome (GOLD analysis project Ga0209292, IMG submission 184634) | Methane-oxidizing microbial communities from mesocosms in the Gulf of Mexico - GOM9C Gulf of Mexico (SPAdes) (version 2) | ecosystem: Environmental > Aquatic > Marine > Cold seeps... | reverse complement strand
AAAGAGCGTGCCAGAATTCGAAATATGGAGATAGGTTTTATCTTCCAGTCGTTTAACCTTATCAGTGACCTTGATGTTGAAGAGAATATCGAGTTGCCATTAACTTATCGAAAAGATCTTAACAAAACACAAAGAAAACAAATGGTAGAAAATGCTTTAGCAAAAGTGAACATGTCACATCGTGCTAAACATTATCCTTCACAACTTTCCGGGGGGCAACAGCAAAGAATAGCTGTGGCAAGAGCTATTGCCGGTAACCCTTCAATTATTTTAGCCGATGAACCAACAGGTAACTTAGATTCAAAAAATGCTGAGGCTGTGATGGAGCTTTTGGACATATTACATGCAGAAGGTGCAACTATTTGTATGGTCACCCATGACCCGCGTTCAGCGCAGCGAGCTGCTCGTAATATTGATATTTTAGATGGACAAGTGATTAGCGACAAAGCATTAAATAAAGAAAATAAATCAAACACTACGGTAGCAGCTTAGGGAGAATGATTATGATATGGCAAGATTTTAAATATGCAGTCAGGTTGTTATCAAAAAAACCTGGCTTTACTGCACTTACTACCTTAGTGATGGCGACAGGCATAGGCTTAAGTGTTTATATGTTCTCGTTTTTTCACACTATCTTATTTAAAGATTTAGACTTTAAAGATGGTGCCTCATTAGTCATGGTCAGTGGCTCGATCAATGGCAAACAAGATGCTTATAAAATTAACGCCTTAGATTACGCTGAAATTATGCGTAGCGTAAAAGGTTTAAAGGAGTACGGCGGTTATACAAACGCTAATGTCATTGTTTCTGCAACAGAAGGGGCTATAAGGTTTCCAGCGGTAATGGCGCAAGCAAATATATTCCAACTAACGCGAACAGAGCCTATATTGGGACGGTCATTTAGAGTTGAAGATGAAAAATTGGGCGCTGAAAAGGTTGTTGTGATTGGTTATGAGTTATGGCAAAGCCAGTTCAGCGGCGGGAATGATGTACTCAAACAACATATGCGTATTAATGGTGAAAAATATATCGTCGTAGGTGTGATGCCCAAAGGCTATTTATTTCCACGAAATGCGCAAATATGGTTGCCCTTACAAATTGATCCTAAACAGTTAGTTCGAGAAAATAGCACGGCATTACGTGGATTAGCACACTTAAAAGATGGCGTAACTATGGCTGAGGTAAATCGAGAACTCAGCGTTGTAATGAAACGCATTGAGAATCAACATCCACAAACAAATACTGGTGTCAGCGCTCATGTCACATCAATCCCAGGAGTTGGTGGCGCTGACGGTGCTCCGGTCATTTATACCATGCATACTGTTGCTGTGCTTATTTTATTGTTAGCATCAATCAATGTTGGTAATTTATTATTATCTCGCGCACTAGAGCGAGGTAAAGAAACCGCCATTAGAGTAGCCCTAGGTGCACCTAGGTCACGATTAATTAGTCAGATGTTATGGGAAAGTACCATCATTTGTACTTTAGGTGGACTAATTGGCTTTTTAGTGATGGCCTGGGGATTAGAAATCACAGAGCCTATTGTTGCGACTTTCTATGCTGACCCATTAGCATTCTGGTGGGACTTTGGTATTGATAGTTATACGGTAACACTGTTTTTGACCATTCTTATTAGTACTATTTTTGTCACCGGATTTTTGCCTGCTTGGCGAAGCACAGGAGCTGATTTTAATGCGGTTTTACGTGATGGTACCCGAGGAGCACAAGGAAAAAAGGCAGGCCGTCTTAATCGTTTACTTGTTATTAGTGAAATATTTATTTCAATGACAGTATTAATCTCTGCTGCGGTTATGGTGCAATCAGCTTATGAGCAAAGTCATAAGGATATGGGAGCTAATACGGATAATACGTTAGTTGCTAGTATTTTATTGCCAGAGGCGAGTTATGATACGGATGAGAAAAGAGCACTTTTTGCGAAAACTTTGCAATCACGTCTAGAAAACAGCAGTGTTATTGATAAGGTGATGTTATCCACCGCTCTACCTGGCCACTACAGTTTAATCTCAAAAGTGATATTAGAAGGTAAAGAATATACTAAAGAAAGTAATAATAGTTACCCAAGTGCAAATTATATTTCCTCTATGCCTGACTCTCTAGCCAAGTTGGGAGTAGAACTTCGAGAGGGACGTTATTTTAATAATGGTGATGATGGCTTAGATAAAGCGACGGCACTAGTAACAGAGAGTTTTGCCGAACGTCACTTCCCGCAACAAGGTGCATTAGGGAAAAGGTTTCGCTTAGCAAAGCAAGGCCAAGGTGATATTCAATGGATTACCATTGTCGGCGTAGTTGAACATACTATTCAAGGTAATCGAGATGGTGACGCAGCAAGTATGCCTTCAATTTTTAGGCCGCTTACCCAAGCACCACAAAAACAGCTCACTATTGCAATGAAATTGACTCAAAATGGCAGCATTGCAGTACAACACTTACGCAAGACTTTGCAAAGTATTGATAGTGAATTGGCCTCTTACCGTATTGAAACGTATCAAGCCAGTAATGACAGAATAACAGCACCAATAGTCTTTATTAGCAACTTAACTGCGCTATTTGCCCTTGCCGGTGTGGTGCTGGCAGCAAGTGGTATTTATGGTGTTATGGCAAATACTATCAGCCAACGTACTCAGGAAATAGGCATTAAACGTGCGTTAGGTGCTGATGAAGAAAGAATCACTAGAGAATTTGTCTTTGCGGGTGTGAAGTTATTACTTTGGGGTGGTATACCGGGTCTCTTAGCTGGTGGCTTTATGGGCTTTGCTATGGCACAAATGTTTGGCACCTCACTCCCTTCATTAATATCTATTGTAATTATAATGGTGAGTATTGTGGTAGGTACTGTACTTGTTGCTACTTACTTACCCACAAAAAGTGCGTTAAGGTTAGAGCCAAGCCAAGCTTTGCACTATGAATAAAAAGCCATAATATTATCTATACAGATGAAGCAGCGAATAGACTATATTAGCTGCTTGTTTGTATTTTAGCTTAGTGCTGTTGTTATGTAAGCAGATAAATTAAAAAGAAAGAGACAATGAATAAAAACATTTTATTAGTCGATGATGATCTCGATATATTATCAGCCTTAAAGATTCTGCTGGTACCTGAGGGTTATAGTGTTAATCTCTGTCAAACACCAAACTCTGCTTTAGCAGCTATTAAAAAAACACCATTTGATTTGGTATTAATGGATTTAAACTACTCTCTTGATACCACATCAGGGGATGAAGGGCTTAAACTCATCGAGGAAATTCGAAAGCTTGATGAGGAGTTACCTATAGTGGTGATGACCGGTTGGGCAACGGTAGAAGTGGCAGTGAGTACGATGCAAAATGGTGCTAATGATTTTATTCAAAAACCATGGGATATTGACCGCTTAATTAATATCATCAGTAATCAAATTAAATTAGCGCAAAGTGAAAAAAATACTCAGAAGCTCAGTCAGCAAAATCAACTATTACAAGCGCATTTAGACAGTGAATTTGAGGGGGATGTTATTAGTCTATCCCCAGTGATGCAACAAACCATGGCAATGATTGAACAAGTGGCACAGAGTAATGCCAGCATTTTGCTTACCGGTGAAAATGGCACAGGTAAAAGTATGTTTGCTCGATACATTCACCAAAAATCAAAACGACATTCAGCCAATCAAATCTCGGTGAATATGGGGGCCGTAGCAGAAAGCTTATTTGAAAGCGAAATGTTTGGTCATGTCAAAGGAGCCTTTACCGATGCAAAATCAACACGTATTGGTCGGTTTGAACTTGCTGATGGCGGCAGTTTGTTTTTAGATGAAATTGCCAATACACCTTACTCACAACAGGGCAAGTTACTGCGAGTTCTAGAAGAGCAGCAATTTGAAAAAGTTGGTGACAGTAAAACTCAGTCGGTTGATATCCGGTTAATTTGTGCTACTAATGCAAATTTAAGTGAGGCGGTGGCAACCGGAAAATTCCGCAAAGATTTATTGTACCGAGTTAATACCTTCACTATTGATATTCCCCCATTAAGGGCAAGAAAAGAAGATATTGCATTACTGGCCGATGCCTTTTTAGCAAAGTCAGCGAGCAAACACGGGCAGCAAAAATTGATACTCGATGAAGCTTCAAAAAAAGCCTTAGCGGCTTATAGCTGGCCCGGTAATATTCGTGAACTAAACCATGTGATGGAGCGTGCGCAAATCTTGTGTCAAGGAAACGCTATTTGTGTAAGCGATCTTGGTTTACCTATCGATGTAAATCAAGATGGTTTATCACAAAGTGCTGCTATGCAGTTTCATTCTAATGACCCTGAAGATTTACCCTGCCTGGCCGAGTTGGAGTTAAGTATCATTGACCAACGACTTACTCATTTTGATGGCAATGTACTAAAAGCAGCGAAATCATTAGGACTCAGTCGTAGCGCCTTATATAGGAGGTTGGATAAATAGGCGCTTGGGGAAAAACATATCATCAATATAAAAATAACAAGTTAAACAACTTAATAATAGGTAATGATGTTGGATAAAAAGCCGAATCAAGACACGTCTACCCAAACAACATTCAGTGAGAAAAACAGTGATAAAAGGACCTCTTTTGAAGGGCAACTCACGCAGTTGTCTTTACTTGCTTCCTTACCTGTGTATTTTTTGCTGATTTGGGTGATGATTTATGCCAACATTTCAATATATTTGGTGCTACTAGTCATATTAATTGCTGGGTTAGTGATTACTTTTTGTCATGGAAAAATTCATCAAAAATCGGCTTATCAGTTTCGAAGTTTAAGTAATTTACTGGATGCGATGGTCCAAGGTGACTACAGTCTTAGAGCTCGAACTTGTGAAGGGGATAGGGCACTAAATGAGCTTGTTGGCGCTATTAATAGTTTGGCCTTGCGACTGACCAAGCAACGAATTGAGTCAATTGAGAGTCAACTTTTGCTACAAACGGTCATCAAACATATTGATGTAGCCATTATCGCGTTAAATGAAGGTAATGAGTTAGTGTTGTGTAATCCTGCAGCGAACAAGTTATTACAAATATCAGCAACGAATAATGGCGAAGGTTTTACGGATTCCTTTAAGCAGTTAGCGCAAGTCGATGCGATTATCAATGGTCAAAGTCAAGTGATGACGCTTACTTTTTCAGCTCAGCAAGGTAAATTCAATGTTCATAAAGAAACCTATCGAGAAAATGGTAAACAACAGAAATTGTTATTTATTACTGATGTAAGCACCATGTTACGTAGTGAAGAGCGTAAAGCGTGGCAGTCATTAGTCCGAGTAATCAGTCATGAAATTAATAATTCGTTGTCCCCCATAACCTCTATAAGTCAGAGCTTGCAACGTTTATTGGTCAAGCAAACGAATATTGAAGAGAATACCGACTTCCTCATTGAAGGCTTAACAGTCATTGCTCAACGATCAAAGAGCCTAGGTGATTTTGTTAACAGTTATAAACAAATAGCCAGTTTACCTGAGCCGGTAAAGCAGCTAACTTCGATTGCCAGCCTAGTGATAAAAGTAGCTAAGCTGTATCCCGAGGATATTATTGAAATGCAGCTTATTGATGATGTTAGTTTACCTGTTGATGCCGTTCAGCTTGAACAAGTGCTTATTAACCTAGTGAAAAATGCAGTTGAGGCAATTAAAAATACAAATGTTGAGGGTAAAGTATGCATCAGCTGGCAGCAACAGGGCAAAACTTTCAAGCTTGTTATCTTAGATGATGGTACTGGGGTGAGTAATCCCGATAATTTATTTGTACCTTTTTATACAACCAAAGCCCAAGGAACTGGTATTGGGCTGGTCTTATGTCGGCAGATTATTGAAGCCCACGGCGGAAAACTCTCTTTAACTAATAGAGCTGAAACAAAAGGTTGTATTGCAGTGATAGAGTTAGTTATATAACGCTACCACAATAATCATTCAGCTAAGCCTATCGGTACCGGTTAATTACCTATAGTTATCACGTCTTATTGTTTCTATGCGGTCGGCTTTTCCAGGCTTTAATCGTTTGGTAACGCCATAGGGTTTGAATTCCTAGATATCCAAGTATTGAAAAAGCCACAGCTAGAACGCCGCAGCCAACTAAAAATGCCGGACCTATAGTTGACAGACTATCAATAACCCACTGCCAACTGGCGTGAAAATCAAATGCTTGCTCTGGTACTGCTAATACCCATGTACCCACAACGTAACAAGCATAAAAAATAAATGGCATGGTTAATGGATTTGTCAGCCATACTAAAGCGATGGATAAGGGTAAGTTAGCATGAAAAATAATGGCTGTACCTGCAGCTAATACCATTTGAAATGGAACGGGCATAAAAGCAAAAAATAATCCAACCGCAAAAGCTTTAGCAACTGAGTGGCGATTAAGATGCCAAAGATTGGCATTGTGCAGTAAGTTACCAAAAATTTTGAGGTATTTATTTTCTTTTATCGTTTGATGATCAGGCATCATACGTTTAATAGTTTTTTTGGGCATATACTTTTACAGGTCCCTTGAACAAAATTTAGTGTGTAATGTATTTACTTGTTAAGTATAACAATAACAATGTCAGTAAATCGTAAGCTCTATAAATTAACAGTAAAAGATAAAAGGATTTACTATCACTATGGACTGGTGGTTACTGACATTTTTTCTTGGTGCTATATTGTCCCTATTTTTGCCGGAAGTGCCAGCGGTTTTTCAGCTATTTTTACTTCTTTGCACTGCGATTGGCTTTTATTGTCATAAAAATCTTCGTTTGAGCTCTGGATTGTGGTTTGGCGCACTGTGGTTATTATCTCAAGCTTACCTTTATCAAAACCAATTACCCAACGCTTTAATTACGCTAATGCAGAATAAGCAATCATTTATGGTTGAAGGGGAGGTACTTAGCATACAAGTAAAGTCGGCAACCAATTTAACTAAAAAGCAAAAGACTGAGGCTGCTAAGCGATTTAATTTTAAAGTAAGTAAAGTAAATAATATTGAGCTTACCAATTCATTTATTATCAGGCTTAGTTGGAAAAAAGCGCTTGTTGCCGTTGAACAAGGCCAAGTGTTATCACTCAATGTTAAGTTGAAACCCGTCCATGGTTTGTCAAATGTTGGAAGTTTTAATTATGTTAGTTGGCTTAGATCACATAATATCTCCGCAACGGGTTATGTGATTAATACAAAGAATAATAACAAGATAAAAAAAGATAAAAAGCAGTACATTAATGAATTGCTAAATGAACAAACTACCGTCAGACAACAGTTATTTCATGACTACTACAGTCTTTCTCCTAAACATGAACTAGTACCTATATTAATGGCCTTATCTTTCGGTGAACGAAGCACCCTCACAGCCAATCATTGGAAAGTATTACAAGCAACGGGTACCAGTCATCTAATCGCCATTTCGGGGCTACATGTTGGTCTGCTAGCCAGTGGCAGCTTTTTTATGGTGATGATAATCATTAGGTACATGCCTCTCAATAATCCTCAGTGGCAACGCCTAAATGCTCGCTACCTTGCCATTACCATTAGCCTATCTTTTGCAATGATGTATGCTTATTTAGCAGGATTTTCATTGCCTACGCAACGTGCTTTAGTCATGTTACTGCTCTATTGGTGTAGTCGTTTACTGGGTATCAAATTTTCAGCTAAACGATTGCTTTTAATCACTGTATTAATTTTAGTGATTATTACCCCTTTTAGTATATTCACAGTCAGTTTTTGGTTGTCGTTTTATGCCGTTGTCATTATATTTTTATCATTATGGCGCTTTAGGTTTTATTTAAATAAAGGCAATACTGTAGTTCGGTTTTCTAAAGGTTTATTGATTATACAACTAGCATTAACGTTAATGCTGCTGCCTATTAGTGCCGTGTTTTTTCAACAAATATCATTGGTTAGTTTAGCCGCCAATATTATTGCAGTTCCCTGGATGAGCATAGTCAGCATACCTTGTAGTTTATTATCCGTTTTACTGATGCCCTTTAGTGAACAATTAGCATCTTGGTTTATGATGTTGTCATTACAGTCACTAACGTGGTTGTGGCAGTATTTAACCATGTTAAGTGAGTTATCTTATGCAGACATAACTCTTTCTTGGTTTCAACAAGCGGTACTGTTGTGCTTAGGTGTTATCGTATTCACCGTGGTTTACCTCTTACCGTTTAAGCAAACTAGAGTGGTGATAGGCTCTGTTACATTTATCCTTATTTCATTGTTTATTTCGTTTATTTATCCTAATACAGAGTTCTGGGCACTAGCACATGAGAGGAATATAGAAAAACAGCTATACCTAGGTCCAGCACAGTGGCAAGTGATTTTCTTCGATGTTGGTCAGGGCTTGTCGGTATTAATAAAGCAGAATGAGCATGGTATTCTTTATGATACTGGCGCTGCATATCCTAGTGGCTTTAATATGAGTGAAGCGGTGATATTGCCATACTTACAATACATAGGCATGAATAAGCTTGATAAAGTCATTGTTAGTCATAGCGATAATGATCATGCTGGCGGACTTGCTATGTTAGAAAATAAAATCGCCATTGAAGAGGTTATCAGTAATGACCGCTCAATTACGAATAGGTCAGTGTCTCAGTGTTATCGAGGTAAAATCTTTAGTTGGCAAGGACTAACTTTTGAAGCCTTATCACCCTCACCATTAAGCACCCCAATGCAAGCAACCGCTCTTAACGTGTCTGAAAAGCAAAATGTATATAAGTCAAAAAATGATGATTCTTGTGTGTTATTAATTTCTGACAAAGCGGGTAATACTTTACTGTTAACGGGGGATATTTCAGAAAAAATAGAAAAACGGTTATTAATTAACTACCCGCAGCTCAATGTTGATATTTTGCAGGTACCACATCATGGTTCAAAAACATCTTCTAGTCAGTTATTTCTTCGGCAGTTAGCACCACAAATAGCCTTAGTTAGTGCTGGGTATCTGAACCGTTGGCGTATGCCAGTCAAAAGTATCAGACAACGATATAAGGATGAAAAAATTTCTTTGTTAAATAGCGCAGAGCTTGGACAGGTTGTAGTCACGATTGATGAGAATGGACTAAGTGTGCATACTTATGTTAATGATTTACGGCCATTTTGGTTTAGCCATTAGTGAATATTGTGATTTTATGACTGATTTGAACAGCCATCTTAGTTTTTGTTGGTTGTAGAGACGATTCACGCTAAAATGCTTTCTCGTAAATATAACTACCTAAAAAGATAAGAAGCTAAAAAGATAGTCTTGTTAGTGTTTTATCAATTTTCCTGTGGTCAATCAATATACTCGAGTAATCATAACTAATGGCATCTCCTTCACAAAATAACGCCTTACCCTCTTCCCAAGATTCAACAAATATAACCGCTTGGCAAAACTTTAAACGCCTAGTTAGCTATGCAAAACCTTACAAGTTAGGCTTTGTCGCGGCTATTTTGGGCATGTTGGGTTATGCATCTATTGATGTTTACTTTTTATCGAAACTACAGCCTTTGATCGATGAAGGTCTTGCGGGTGAAAATAAGAACTTTATGAAATGGGCACCTATTTTTATTGTTTGCGCTTTTATTGTGCGCGGAATCGCTCACTTTGTTGCTAATTATTGTCTTGCTTGGGTGGGCAATAATGTTGTTGCTGATTTAAGGCAAAAGCTATTTGAACACATTATGGCTATGCCTGTGGCTTTTCATGATAAACAGTCAACGGGCGCACTTATCTCTAAAATAACGTTTGATACCGAGCAAGTATTAAACTCAGTCAGTAAGTCAATTTTAACTATTGTTCAACAAAGTGCCTTTGTACTTGGTTTATTGGGCTTGATGTTTTATATGAGCTGGCAATTGTCCTTAATATTCTTACTTATTACCCCTGTTATTGCGGTAATTGTTAGTGTGGTATCGAAACGCTTTCGTAAAGTCAGTAAAAACATTCAAGGTGCTATGGGCGAAGTTACTACAGCCGCAGAGCAAACCTTTAATGGTCATAAAGTAGTATTAACTTTTGATGGTCAACAACGAGAATTTGACCGCTTTGGAAAAATTAATAAACATAACCGTCAACAACGTATGAAAATGATGGCGACAAAATCTGCCAGTGTACCTATTATCCAAGTGATTGCTTCTTTTGCTTTAGCCTTTGTTTTTTATGCCATCACTTCTGACACTTTAAGTGAAAGCATAACACCTGGTACCTTTACGAGTGTTATTGCCTATATGACCATGCTGCTTAGACCTTTAAAAATGCTTACTAATGTTAATGCTGAATTTCAGCAAGGCATGGCCGCATGTGTGAGTATATTTTCGATACTCGATCATGAAAAAGAAAAAGACACGGGTGAGCAATCATTAGCGAAAGCCTCGGGTTCCTTGTCATTTAAACATGTCGATTTTTCTTATGATGCAACTAATAGCAGTATGAATAGCGAAGGAAACAGCGATAGCGAGCAACAGAGTAAACTTGCCTTAAGTGATCTTTCTTTTGATTTGGCACCAGGTGAAACTCTGGCTTTAGTTGGTCGCTCAGGCAGTGGCAAATCAACTGCAAGTTCATTATTGTTGCGTTTTTATGATGCTACTAGCGGTGAGATATTAATTGATGATACCAATATTGAACAATTTAAATTGAAAGATTTACGTAAGCAATTTTCTTATGTTTCTCAACAGGTTATTTTATTTAATGATACTTTGGCTAATAATATTGCTTACGGCAAGCCTGATGCCAGCGAAGCCGAAATAATTGCTGCCGCTAAAAGTGCTCATGTGATGGAGTTTGCTCATAAGATGGAGCAGGGACTTGAAACCAATATTGGCGAGAATGGCGCTTTGCTTTCTGGAGGGCAACGACAGCGTGTTGCTATAGCCCGTGCACTTTTATGTGATACACCTTTTTTAATTTTAGATGAAGCAACCAGTGCCTTAGATACCGAATCTGAGCGCCATATCCAAGATGCACTGCAAACATTGCAACAAAATCGTACCTCAATCGTCATTGCCCATCGTCTATCCACTATCGAAAACGCCGATAAAATAATTGTTATGGATCAAGGTAAGATTATTGAGCAAGGGGATCATCAAAACCTTCTTGCTAAAAAGGGCGCGTATGCACAATTGCATAACTTCCAGTTTGATTCTTAGTTACAAAGTGAACAAGATTGCAATGACTATTGAGCTAGGAGAGAGACACTAACCATGCGTATTATTGAAAAAGTTTGGTTTGATAGTCATCCTGTTAAGTGGTTGTTAGTGCCATTATTATTACCACTGTCAGCACTTTTTTGGCTGCTCAGTATGTTGAGGCGACTTAGTTTCAAGCTTGGACTAGCAAAATCATATCAACTCAGTAAACCTGTTATTGTGGTTGGCAATATTGGTGTTGGGGGTAATGGTAAAACACCTATAGTAATTCATCTTGTTGAACTTAGCCGTTCCTTGGGATTAACACCTGGTGTAATATCCAGAGGATATGGCGGTCAAGCACCACAATATCCTTATCTGTTAAATGCCAATTCAACACCTTTAGAAGCAGGGGATGAACCGGTACTGATACAGCAGCGTTGTCAGGTACCTGTTGCCGTTGGTAGTGATCGCATCGCCAATGCAGAGCTGCTTATCCAACAAGGCTGCGATATTATTATTAGTGATGATGGTTTGCAACATTATCGTCTGCAGCGTACTGTCGAGTTGATTATTGTTGATGGTAAACGACTATTTGGTAATGGCCTATTACTGCCCGCAGGACCTTTACGAGAAGGACAGTGGCGCTTACCAAAAAGTGACCTCGTAATTTATAATGGTGGCGCCAAAGGGAGTATTAACAATTCTTTTGAGTCTATTCAGATGACGCTGGCGGCAACAGAGCTATGTAATCTACAAACAGGAGAGCGTATTGAGTTGTTTGATTTTATTGCCTCTTATAACTGTGTTAATGCCATTGCTGGCATAGGTGCACCGCAACGATTTTTTGATACCTTAAAAAAACATCACTTTGAAATAAATAATCAACAAAGTTTTGTTGATCATCATGGTTTTACCCTTGATGATTTCATTGCCTTTGATGATAATATACCCCTACTTATGACAGAGAAAGATGCGGTAAAATGCCGCGACTTTTGTAAGTCGAATTGGTGGTACTTACCTGTAGATGCAACGTTTAATGAAACAGAGCAGCAAGTACTACTTAATAAAATTAAAGCTGCAATCTAATGTGGCGTTCTTAAATAAGAAAGAGAAATAACTATGGCTTTTGATACAAAATTAATGGAAATCCTTGCCTGTCCAGTATGTAAAGGTAAGTTAGATTACGATAAAGCTGCACAAGAGCTTATCTGTAACTTTGACCGTTTAGCATATCGCATAGAAAAAGATATTCCGGTGTTACTCGAAGGTGAAGCTCGTGAAATTAAATCTAGCCAGTCAGCTGAGTAGGGCAAATAACTATGTCTGTTAACAATAACGGTGAAAATGATAGCGCTGAATTTATTGTAGTCATTCCTGCTAGATACCAATCTTCACGCTTGCCAGGCAAAGTGTTAGCGGATATCCATGGAAAACCGATGATTCAATGGGTTGTTGAAAAAGCAAAGTTAAGTGGAGCAAGTAAAGTTATTGTTGCCACTGATAATGATGAAGTGGCTGAGGTTGTTGCTGGTTTTGGCGCCGAGGTTTGTAAAACTCGTGCAGATCATCAATCAGGCACTGAACGTCTTGCTGAAGTGATGCAGCAGTATAATTTTAGTGATGATGAGATCATTGTTAATGTGCAAGGGGATGAGCCTTTTATTCCACCTGAAAATATTGCTCAGGTTGCACGTAATTTAGCTAATCAGCAAAGTAACCATCAGGTTGCGCGTATGTCTACATTAGCCATTAATATTAATTCTGTTGATGAGGCCTTTAATCCTAATGCGGTAAAAGTATTACTCGATAAAGATGGTTATGCTTTGTATTTTTCACGAGCAACGATTCCTTATGATAGAGAACGATTTTTAACCGCTAAAGCAAGTACAGAAGAAAATATCAAAGCCATTGGTGACTTCTACCTGCGACATGTTGGTATTTATGCTTACCGTGCTGGTTTTATAAAGGATTATGTTAACTGGCCAACGAGTGAATTAGAGCAAGTTGAAGCATTAGAGCAGCTTCGAGTATTGTATCAGGGTGAAAAAATCCATGTGGCAGTAGCAAATAGCCATGTGCCCGTTGAAGGTGTTGATACCCCAGAAGATTTAGCAAAAGCTAGGGCGTATGCTGCTAGCTTGGCATAAAAGCTAAAAGCAAACGGCTTTTAGCAAAGCAATTAATTCTCGCTGCTTCTTTTACAGCGAGAATATCAATTATTTCTTTCTATGGGCTAGAAAACTATAACGGCTTCAATTCATCGCGCGTGTTTTGTAAAAAGTTAGCACTAAAATCAACCAAGCTATGCACTGAGCTGGGTAGTAGATCAATATCAATAGCATCAATTAAGTTTTTCACCTCTAAACCTAATTCGGTATCGCCTTCAATCTTCAAACGACGTTGAAAAAATAGGGTGTCGGGATCTTGTTTACGACCCGCTATTAAAATTAAATCATCACCGTTAGCGCTAAAACTTACATCTTCAGCAATATTGTCATTAGGCGCAGCCATGATTAGTTGGTCTTGATCAAAGCTAAGCCACCAGTCTAATTGTAAATCAATAATTGAGATCTTAAGCCATTTCCCTTGTAAAAATTCAAAGTCACCATCTTCCATCGCCTCACTAAAAATAGTGTGCAGAGCTGGAATAAGCATCGACCTTTGTGCGTTAAAAGGTAAAAATTGTAAACTAGGGCGCAAAATTTTTGGCATAACATTAATCAAACTTGCCTTAAGCTTTAATGGTAGCTTTTGCTCAAGTAGCGGCATTGATGAGGTGATGCTGTTTGCCAAAGGTAATAATGCTGATAATTTTAACACGTTGCTACTCTATAGTTATTTCTATAATTGATGGCATTCTAGCAAGGCTAGGTAATTAATTAATATTGCAGATCAAGTTTTCTTTAATACACATCAATAAATACAATCGATGAACAACATACACTGCTGGAAAATTTTTTTATAAAAATAATTTATATAAATCTTTTTATATAAATTATAACTGGAGTGGTTGTGGAATTACTTTGTCCTGCTGGGAATTTACCAGCATTAAAAACAGCAATCGATAATGGTGCTGATGCCGTTTACATTGGTATGAAAGATGATACTAATGCTCGTCATTTTGCTGGTCTTAACTTTAATGATGGCAAGTTGGCCAAAGCGGCAGACTATGTACACGACCGCGGTAAGAAATTACATGTCGCTATTAATACTTTTGCTCATGCGGGCGGTGAAGAACGCTGGCAAAAAGCGGTTGATAATGCAGTCGAGATAGGTACCGATGCACTTATTATTGCTGATTTAGGTGTGCTTGATT
>Ga0209292_1004627_pt1 | contig 14416 bp, 8 predicted proteins | sample GOMGulsemesocosm_2_FD_184634 | JGI IMG/M metagenome (GOLD analysis project Ga0209292, IMG submission 184634) | Methane-oxidizing microbial communities from mesocosms in the Gulf of Mexico - GOM9C Gulf of Mexico (SPAdes) (version 2) | ecosystem: Environmental > Aquatic > Marine > Cold seeps... | reverse complement strand
AATATGTAACACACCAGCGGCAAAATAAACGAAATCTGCAACCCGATAATATCGGCTAAAACACCGTGTAACAGTGGGATGATGGCGCCGCCCACAATCGCTGAGCAGAGAATGCCTGAGCCCTGCCCTGTTGCGCTACCTAACTTATTTAACGCCAAGCTAAAAATAACGGGGTACATGATCGAGTTAAACAGCCCTATGGCAAGAAGGCTCCACATGGCCACTTTGCCGTCGGCGACGATGGTTATACTCAGTAGCACCAAGACCATGCTGGCGTTAAAGGCGAGGGCCTTGCCTGCAGCTATATGGCGCATGGCGGCCGCCCCGACGAAGCGGCCGATCATCGCGCCACCCCAATAATAGGTGATGTATTTGGCGGCTTCAGCTTCCTCCAACGCCGCGATATTACTTTCTCCCAGAAAACTCACTAAAAAGCTGCCAATCGAAACCTCCGCGCCCACGTAGACGAAGATACCAACGGCGCCCAGCAGCAAGTGTCTGTGGTTCCACGCGGAGTCTTGATACTGCTCTATCTCAGTAGCATCGCCGTCGCCACTGGGGTTGGTGGCATCAATGCTCGGCAATTTTAGCTTGTAAAAGATGATTGCCAATGCTGCCAGTGTGAGGGATAAAAATAGGTAGGGGCCCTGCACACTTTCGGCACCACCGCTGCTGGCCGCGGATAGAATCAGCACCGCACCAAACCAGGGGGCGATGGTTGTACCAAGAGCGTTAAACGCCTGGGTCATGGTTAAACGACTGGAAGCCGTCTTCGCGCTGCCTAAAGCTGTGACGAAGGGATTGGCAGAAACTTGCAAGATAGTGATGCCCGCGGCTAGTACAAAGAGCGCGAGCAGAAACATCGGGTAGGCGTGAAAACTGGCAGCGGGTATAAAACCCAAGCAGCCAAGACTGGCAACCATCAGTCCACAGACAATGCCTTTTTGGTAGCCGATCTTGTTAATCATTTGGCCCGCGGGAATCGAAACAATAAAGTAGGCACCAAAGAAACAAAACTGAATCAGCATGGCTTGGGTGTAGTTAAGATCAAATGCCGCTTTCAGGTGAGGGATCAATATATCGTTAAGGCAGGTGATGAATCCCCACATAAAAAATAGACTGGTCAGTGATACCAGCGCAAAGGTTTGTTTCGATGGCTGGTAATTAATGCCAGCCGCTGGCTCTGCTACTAATTCATTCATTGTCCTCTCCCATTATTATTTTATTAAGGCGCAGTGATTGTCTGCCAATAGTGATAAGACGTTTTAGATGCGAGATCCCACCCCTGTGCGCCTGTCGTTTACCCTGTTGTGTCGATAACCGCGTTGCAAACTTCTCCCCAGGTAGGGGTGGATTGGAGGGCTGGCGCGTCTTATGAAAAAGCCATGTTGGAAATGTTTTAAAAGGGGCGAGAGATGAAAGTGCTGGGATGTGTCATCGGTGGGTGTTTAGCGGCGGTGTTATTGCAAGGCTGCAACCTGAATGAGGGGGTTGGCGAGTCCAATGTGAGTGAGTTGGTATCAACGGCGGAGGATTTTTCTGGTTGGCCAGCGGTGACATCTGCTGTGGCGCAAGACCCCATATTAGAGGCGCGGGTTGCTGAACTGGTTGCCGGGCTGAGTTTGGCGGAGAAGGTTGGTCAAATTATCCAGCCGGAAATTAAGTTTATTACGCCCGCACAGGTAGAGGAATTTCACATTGGTTCGGTGCTCAACGGTGGCGGTACTTCCCCGAATAATGACAAATTTGCACCTGTCACTGAATGGGTGAAACTGGCTGATGCTTACTACAAGGCTTCTGTCGCAAGTAATGGTTCCGGCATCCCTTTGATCTGGGGCAGCGATGCGGTGCATGGTCACAACAATGTTGTGGGTGCGACACTATTCCCCCACAACATCGGACTTGGTGCGGCGCGTGATCCGGCCTTGATTAAAAAGATTGGTGCGGCGACGGCGGCAGAAGTTGCAGTGACCGGTATCGACTGGACGTTTGCGCCTACTGTAGCGGTGGTGCGTGATGACCGCTGGGGCCGTACCTATGAGAGTTACTCGGAAGACCCGAGCGTTGTTCGCGAATACGCGAGCGCCATGGTTGAAGGTGTGCAGGGTGAGGATGCACAACTGTTTGCGGGGCAGCATGTGGTAGCCACAGCGAAACACTTTTTAGGCGATGGCGGCACGACACGTGGCATCGACCGGGGTGATACCGCTGTGAGCGAGCAAGAGTTAATGGATATTCATGCCGCAGGGTTCATTGCCGCACTTGAGTCGGGCGTACAAACGGTTATGGCGTCGTTCAACAGTTGGAATGACGTGAAGATGCATGGCAACCCCTATCTGTTAACACAGGTCCTGAAAGAAACCATGGGTTTTGACGGTTTTGTGGTGGGCGATTGGAACGGGCATCGTCAGGTGCCGGGTTGTACGGTAACCAGTTGCGCGGCTGCCATAAATGCGGGCTTGGATATGTTTATGGTGCCCAGTGACTGGCAGCTTCTGTATGAAAATACACTCGCTCAAGCGCGCAGCGGTGAACTTGAATTGGCCCGCTTAGACGATGCTGTGACCCGTATCGTCAGGGTAAAGGTCCGTGCAGGTTTAATGGATAAGGGCATTGTGTCCAGCCGCTCTTTTTCAGCAAAACTAAATGTCATGGGCGGCGATGAACATCGTTCGCTGGCGCGAGAAGCGGTGCGTAAATCGCTGGTGTTGTTGAAAAATGATAATGCGCTGCTGCCGCTGTCTCCCAAGCAATCGATTATGGTCGCAGGCTCAGGCGCGGATAATATTGGCAAGCAGAGCGGTGGCTGGACGCTCTCATGGCAGGGTACCGGCAACACTGACGCGGACTTCCCTGGTGCTACGTCTATTTATGATGCGCTCAACGCAGCGGTGAGCGCTGCTGGAGGTAACGCGACATTAAGTGAGTCGGGTAGCTACGAGGCTAAGCCGGATGTTGCTGTTGTGGTGATCGGTGAGGAACCCTACGCCGAGTGGCATGGCGACATAAGCTCGATTGAATACCAGTACGGCGTTAAAGATGATCTGAAATTACTGCAGCGCTTAAAAGCCGAGGGCATTCCCGTTGTCACTGTGTTTTTATCGGGGCGTCCACTGTGGGTCAATAAGGAAATTAACGCATCTGATGCGTTTGTTGCCGCCTGGCTACCAGGCTCTGAAGGGGCGGGTATTGCCGATGTCTTGTTGCGTGATGTCAATGATCAGGTGGCGCATGACTTTATCGGTAAATTGTCATTTTCTTGGCCTGAGTTCAGTTATCAAACCGTGCTCAATGTTGATGATGAAAACTATGCACCTTTGTTTCCCTTGGGTTATGGCCTTAGCTATCAAACACCCCTTGTCACGCTGGGAGAGCTGAATGAAAAGAGTGAAATCCCAAAAGATGGCAAGCTGGATGATGCGTGGTTGTTTGTCTCGCGCACCATGGCGCCCTGGGATTTAGTTGTCGGCAGCGGCGACGCCAAGCCTGTGGCAATGGATGGCAATGAACAGTCAACTGGCCTCAGTGATAATTTAAACGTGTTGGCTGTTGATAAGGTGTCGCAGCAAGACGCGCGACAAATTCGCTGGCGCGGAGTTGAATCTGCGAGCGCTTACCTGCAGGCGCAAGCGCCACAGGATATGACTGATTATCTAGAGCGTGATGGGCGTTTAGAGTTGGCCATTAAGGTCAATCAGCCGCCACTGGATACTGTGTCGATTGCGATGATCTGCGGGGATGATTGCCGAGCCGAGCTACCACTGGATGACTACCTGACGCGTGCCGAAAAAAATAAATGGCAAACCTTGTCGGTACCACTTAGCTGTTTCTCGAATCAGGGGATGGACTTTAGCTCTGTGCAGGTGCCCTTCTCGCTCTCCACCGCGGGCAGTTTCGACGTCTCCATTGCCGATGTGAAAGTGCTGGCTGGCAAGGCAGGTCAGCCCTCGGCAGGTGATTACTTCTCGTTGAGTTGTGAGGGGTAGCAATATGAAACGACTGGCCGGTTTGGCCTGCTTGTTAGCGCTGACAGCACAGGCTGTTGAGTCGACTTCAAGCGGCGATGCTTTTGTAACCCTGGACAGCTTGCAGTTGGAGCGCGGAGACCTAAGTTTGACGGTTGACCCGATGGTGGGTGGGCGCATTGCTTCACTGCGTTTTCGGGGGCAAGAGGTTTTATTCTCGCAGGGGCATGCGGCGGCGAGCAATAACTGGGGTTCAACTTTTTGGCTGAGCCCGCAAAGCTTATGGGGTTGGCCGCCGATTGCGACGCACGACAGTAAACCTTATCAAGTGCTGTCTTTTGAGAAGGATTCGGTGCTGCTGCAAAGTGCGGCTTCAGCCGAAGCCTCTATCACCAAGCGAGTGTCTTTGTCCCAAGCGCATGAAGTGACTTTGGATTACGAAATCTTGGCGGCGCAGGATTTTACCGAGGTGGCGCCCTGGGAGGTGACACGTGTGCCCATGCAAGGCTTGGTGTTTTACCCGATCACCGAGGACTCTGTTGATGTGGTGATGGGGAGCGTGCAATACAGCGTGGACGCTAACGATCTGGTCTGGCTAGACCTTGTCGCTAGACCAAAGCCAGTCGAGGGTAAAATCAACGCTAATGGCCGCGAGGGGTGGCTGGCTTGGGTGCTTGAGCGCCGGCTTTACTTGAAGGTTTTTGAGCCTGTGCCGCGGGCTCTTCAAGCTCAAGGTGAAGGCGATGTTGAAATTTATTTAAGCGGTGTCGCACCCTATATGGAGCTGGAAGTGCAGGGTGCTGCCCAGCTATTAAAAGCTGGTCAGGTTTTGCGCTGGCAGGTTCGCTGGCTTGTCACGGAGCTGCCCGCTGAACTTGATGTGCGTGTGGGCAGTCGCGCGCTGGTTGATTTTGTCCGCAGCCAGTTGCCGCATTCGCACAGTTTGGCCTTGGGGTTGAACCTTTAAAATGAGGACGGCGGCTTTAATATAGCGAGCGGCGCAACTGGCTTGTATCGGCTATGGCGCCTGAGTAGTATGGGCAGAATAAAAATAATGTTGACGTCGCTTTCAATGGATTGAATTCTTTCGATATTATCCCAGACTTATCTGGCGTGCCTTGGTAGGTCAAGAGAGATCGGCTAGGGTAGAGCGGCGAAGAAAGCCCGGCCAAATATCGAGGACTCCGATGATCTCTGCGTTTGTCAGAACAATGATGGTCGCGCTACCGCTGGTATGGCTCAGTGCCGTCACTGCTGGTCAAAATTTGACGCAGGTGAACAAGTCTGTGGCACCAGCCGATATGGCCTTTGATATTCCCGCCCAACCATTGACACAAGCGTTGCTGGTTTTTTCTGAACAATCAGGTTTGGCCATTTTATTGGCCTCGCCCATCACTCTCTCCCAGCAATCGATCCCCTTAACCGGCTCAATGCCCAGTCTGTCGGCCTTATCAACACTGCTGACGGGCTCGGGACTCACCTATAAATCTGTGCTAGGGCAGGGGTTGGTGATTGTTCCCGTGCAAGACGCGGCCGCTATACAGCAAGAAATACTGCCATCACAGAAGCCATTGCTAGAGGAGGTGGTCGTCATCGCCAGTAAGCGTGCGACCAACCTGCAAGACTCTCCTTTGACCCTGACGGCCATCAGTGCCCAGACGATTAATGAGCAGCGGATCAGCGAGGTATCAAGACTGGTGCAGCATGTGCCCAGTTTGCAGGTGGCACGCAATGGCGATCACAGCGCCTCGATGTTGTATTTGCGGGGGGTTGGCTCGGATAACTACACCGAGGCGGGCGATTCCGGTGTGTCGACTCACGTGGATGGCATCTACAGCAGTCGCAGTCAGGGCAGCGCGGTGATGCTCTATGATCTTGAGCGTATTGAAGTGTTGCGCGGGCCACAAGGTACGCTCTTTGGGCGCAACTCCACGGGTGGCGTGATCAACTACCATACGGTTCGCCCGAGTGACGAGCTGGCGGCGAAGGTCGACTTTACCCTGGGAAATGAGCGGCGCCGCAAGTTTGAAGGCATGTTGAACCTGCCGGTTAATGAGCGCTGGTCGCTGCGCGGGGCGTTAGCTTCCGATCAGGCGCAGGGTTATACAGATTTTGCCTCCGGTTCATTAACAACGGACGCTGATAAGCGCTACAACAACACTGAGTTATTCAGTTACCGCTTGAGTTCTGATTGGCAGCTCAGCGATCAGAGCCATTGGTGGCTCAGCTATGAGCGCTTCGAAGATTCTGGCAATGGCAGTCTGCCGGTGGTGGACTACGACACGCCGGTGCTGATTGATACGCCTGGGGCAACGCAGCTACAGCAAAGCAGTGTGCGCAGCCAGTTGGATTGGAATATCAGCCCCGACCTACAGATCAGTTATATCGCTGGCTACAGCCATATGCATCGCAATCAGGACTGGGATGGTGACAGAACGGGGGCGGTGGGCAGTGCAACCAATGTGCTTGAGTATCATCAAAGCAATAAAACCGTGTGGTCTGAGCATCGTTCCTACCAGCATGAAGTGCAGTTTAAAAACAGCGATGACCATGATATTCGCTGGTTGCTGGCCTATTTTGATTTCTCCGAAAAAAACGGCATTCGCTTTGATCTGGAGCATCAGAACGAGCAGGGCAGTGGTTGGGGGGGCGCGCCCTCCCACAGTTTCCAGCAGCCCAACCGCGGTTCAGAATTTCAAGCCGTGTATGGGCAACTTGATGTCGACTTGAGTGAGCAGTGGACCTTGTCGGTGGGCGCACGTACGGGGCGAGACCGCCGTTATGATGAAGGCGGGCGCAACATTGGCTGCCCGGATTTAATTCAGGCGAATCGCCAGGGTGTGATTGGCCCTGTGGCGGTGAATAAAGCATCGGCGGCGCCGGGGCAGTGTTACGTCAGCAACTACAACGACGTGTCGCAGAACTGGCAAAGCACCACCTACATGGCCCGCGCGGAGTATCGTCCGGCTAGCGGATTGTTGCTGTATTTGCTCTACGCCGAAGGTTTTAAACCAGGTATTATTGAGGATGGCCGAGCGCTAAGCGGCGTCTTCTCTGGTGCCGACGACCCTGCATTCCAGAGCGCGCTGAGCGAGCTTATCGCGCAGAATAATGGCCGTGATGGACCTGTGCGCGCTTATGTAGAACCTGAGACCAGCCAGAATTTAGAGTTGGGCTTTAAACTCGACCTTCTTAATAGTGCGATGACTCTCAACGGCGCGCTGTTTCACACCCGTTACCTCGACCTTCAGGTGTCGGGTGTGGTGGTAGACCTTGATGGGGTGGAGACGGTGAGCAGTACCAACGCCGCCAGTGCCACCATTCGCGGCCTAGAGCTTGAGCTTAATTGGGCCAGCCGCCAGGGCCGTGTGAGTGGTTTTATTTCTCTGTTGGATGCCCACTATGACCAATTTATCGGGGTGGATAACGACTTTCCGCGTTATGGGCAAACCTGGAACCCCAGCGCCAACGACCCTAACATTCCAGAGTTGATGGATTTCAGTGGCAATCAGCTCAAGCAGGCGCCGAAGCTGAGCTTGGGTCTCAACTACAGTCATCGCCTGGCGCTGGGCGAGGGTTTTACCCTTACGCCAAGGTTGGATGTGCGCTACTCCGATCAAGTATTTTTTCATGAGGCTAATCGCTCCGATCGATCAGGACAGCTATTGGATAATCGCACTGGACTTTGGGTTGCCGACCCGAATGGTGCCGCCGTCGATATAGATCGACAACCGGCTTACTGGGTGTGGGGCGCTGCGCTGAAGCTGGAGGCGCTCACGGATGGCTGGTGGCTTGGACTCTATGCCAAGAATCTCACCAACGAGCAAGTTCGTTTTGATGTACAGAGCCCTGAGCGCGCCAGTCCTGAATTTTATCTCGCGCCACCTCGCTCATTTGGGCTAAACCTAGGTATGAACTTCAACTAAGCCGCTATTCCTGTGTCTTATATTTTCTTTTCCCATAGGGGGTCGGATCGATGCCTGAGCTGCGTTATATGAGTAAGAGAGAAACCTACACACAGCCTGCGACCCCGAAAAGTGGGGGCGTCTGGCTTGAATACAATAATAAGTGGGGCTTGGCTTGGATATGAAGAAGGAATATCAGCTTGAACGCTGGGGCTAGCGCGATGGTCGCGGAGCATAGCAGCGGCTTGACTCGGTGTTACCGTGAATACCAGCAGGAGCTGTGCCGCTACGCCATGAATAAGTTTGGCCTAGGCCACGCTGAGGCGGAGGACGTGGTGCAGGCGGCTTTTGCCCGCTCGGCAACGATTCTCAACTCGGCTGAGTTGGATAATGCCCGCGCGTTTCTCTATAAGGCCGTTTACAACGCTTCAATAGACTTGAAACGGCGTAATAAGGTTCGCGACAGTTATGCTCAATCTATTCAGGCGGCTCCTGAACAGGAGTTGGATCATATTGGTCCAGAGCGTGTGGCGGCGAGCCATCAATTTTTGGGCATGATCAATCGAGCGCTTTGGGCCATGCCGGGCAAGCGTCGGCGTTTACTTATTATGAATCGTGTCGATGGCTTGTCTTATGCCGAAATCGCACGCAGAGAAGGGTTGTCAGAAACAGTGGTAAGAAAACATGTGGCTAAGGCCTTGGCAGGGTGCCAGCAGGCCCTGCGTGAAAATAATGGAGAGCTGTGATGTCACAGAGCTTTAACCCAATACAGGTGGACGAGCAGGCGCGCGAGTGGTTTATGCTGCGCGGTGAACGTACTTTGAACGCCGTAGAGCAGCGGGCGTTCGAGCAGTGGCGTGCTGTACCCGAGCACCTGCGCAGCTATCGCCAGCTGGAGAATATTTCCGCCAGTCTGGCGCAGTTGGTCGCGGCTGACGGTGGGGAAAAATTGCGAGCCGCTGGCGGCCTCAGTGAATTTTTCAGTAGGGCTTGGTTTAGCGACATTAGCTTGTCTGATGCGCTGGTGTCCTGGGCTCAGTTTACGAGGCCGCAGATGGGCTTTGCACTGGCGCTGTGTTTGAGTGTCGGCCTGTGGTTTGGCCTGGCTGAAGACCATGTCGTGGTGGATGCTCAGGCTTATGTAAGCGAAGTGGCACAAAATAGAGTGTTGCAGCTCGAAGACGGCAGCGAAGTTATTCTCGCGGCAGGCTCAAAGCTTGAGTCGCACTTCAGTGCATCGCGCCGTGACGTTAGCTTGCTGCATGGGCAGGCCTTTTTCAGTGTGGCAAAGGACGCCCAGCGTCCATTTTATGTCACCACCGACAGCGCCACTATTCGGGTTGTGGGTACGCGCTTTGATGTACGGCGTGATCGCGACAGGGTGAAGGTGTCGGTCGAAGAAGGCATTGTTGATGTCGTGCGCCGCGCTGGCGAACAGAGGAACTACGCGCGTGACGAGCAGCCGCTTCTCGAACCGGTACGTTTGCTCGCTGGGCAGCAGGTGCATGTGGATGAAGAGCTGATGAGTGATGTTGTCAGTGTTGATGTCTCGGAGCTGGCGAGCTGGCGAGACGGCAAGCTGGTTTATCACAATGCCCGTTTGTCTGAAGTGGTGGCGGATGTGAACCGCTACCGCCATGGTCATATTACACTTGGTGCGGATCACCTCGATGACTTGCGCGTGACCGCTTCTTTTTCTGTTGATCAGGTGGGTATGGTGGTGTCCATGCTTGAGCAATCACTGCCTGTTAGTGTGTTTCGTGAAGCTAATGATCGCGTTGTTATTTGGCCTAAGCGATCTGCAGAGTAATGGTCTTGAATTGTTTTGGGGTAGCACGCTTGGTGGTTTGTTTTAAAATGATTGGTGTTTAGGGTTCTATTTTAATTACCACTGCCCGCGCGATGTATCGCGCGGGCTTTTTTTTGTCTGAATTTTATCGACGTTTTTTAAAATGAAAATATTAAGGGGGGTTGATTTTCTTATCTCGGGCGTCTTATAGGGAAGCGCAAATACAAATGAATAATTAGAGGCGCGAGTTCGACAAAATCAAATGGAGAGATTTGGTATGAGCAGCAATTTTAAAGTAAATACTTTGGCGGCGGTTATCGCCTCAACGATCATGTTACAAGCGGGTAGTGTGGCGGCGTATGAACTAGAAGAAGTGGTGGTTACCGCAACCAAACGTGCGACTAGCCTGCAGGATACCCCTCTGGCTATTTCAGCGTTTGATGAGGGCGCGCTGACAGAAAACCACGTAAGCAACATCATGGATCTTCGTGGTATGGCGCCAAGCTTACAGCTGCGTTCAAACGGCGACCATGGTGTGCCACTTATTTTTATTCGCGGTCAAGGCACCATTGATCAGACAGAAGCCGGTGATGGCGGTGTAGCTTTCTACACAGATGGTGTGTTCTCTGCCCGTGCCCAGGGTTCTACGGCGCTGATGTACGATATGGAACGTGTAGAAGTGTTGCGTGGTCCTCAAGGCACGCTGTTTGGTCGTAACTCTACAGCCGGTGCTATCTCGCTGGTGACGGCTAAGCCGACCAATGAATTTGAAGCTTCTGCTGATGTTAACCTTGGCTCAAACGATCGCCAAGAATTACGTTTTATGATCAACGCACCGATTAATGACCAGTGGGCCGTGCGCTTTGCTGCTGTGACCGATGAGCAGGATGGTGAGACAGAATTTGCCAGCGGTAACGAGTTTTCTGGCAGCGAAAATTACGGCACCAAAGACATGAGCTCTTACCGTATGAGCTCACTGTTCAGCCCCAGCGAGAATCTGGATTGGACCTTGTCGTATGAGAAGTTTACCAATAAAGGCACCGGCGATGTTCCGAGTGTTGACTCGGACAACCGCGTTAATGACGCAACGGCCGCGGGTGCCATTGATCTGGACACGGACAGCTTCCGTACACGCGTTGACTACACCTTTGCTGATGATTTGATGCTGAGCTATATCGGTGGTTACACCGAGATGTCCCAGAGCCAGATGTACGGTAACGAATTTCAAGGTGATACTCGTCAAACCGTCAGTTCTGGACACGAGGCAACTTCCCACGAATTTCAATTGAAGAACTCAGACGATGAGCGCTTCCGCTGGACCGCGGGCCTCTACATGTTCGAAGAAGAGAATGATATTCGCTTCGACATGTTACACGGCAGCTGGGGTTTTACTCCACAGGATGCTGACACGACTCTGTCTTCTTTCCAGCAGGCAAGCCGCAAAACTGAATCACAGAGTGCTTACCTACAGGGTACTTATGATGTGACCGAGGACGTGCGTTTGACTGCGGGCCTTCGTCATACAAAAGATGAGCGTTCGGATGTAGGCGGTCGTAGCATTGACTGTAACTACGCGCAGGGTGCCGGCAACTTCAATGTGACCTTCCCGAACCAGGCGGCGATTACCGCGGATGGCGGAGCGGGTTGTTTCTATCGTCAAATTAACGACATGAAAGATGACTGGAGTAACACCACTTATCTGGCGCGCGCCGAGTGGGACCTGAACGACGAAGTCATGCTGTTCTTGTCTTACGCGACAGGCTGGAAGTCGGGCGTACTGCAGGATGGTCAAAACTCCAGCGAGACCAACACCAATGAAAACCCTGATGTCAGAGGCAACAGCGCACTGATTCAGCAGCCTGAAGAAAACAGCAGCATTGAATTGGGCATGAAGTCGTCACTGCTTGACGGTCGTATGACCTTGAACGCCAACCTGTTCTTGATGGACTACTCCGAGATGCAGGTAACGTCGGCGGTGATCGATCCAATCACCGACTCATCGACTTTGATGAAGACCAACGCGGGTTCAGCGACCATCCAAGGTCTCGAATTCACCATGCATTACGCCGTCAGTGAGAATGGCCGTTTGAGCTTGACCGGTTCAATGCTTGATGCGACCTATGATGACTACGATGGTCAGGAAACCAACTTCAACAGCGATGACGGTAAGAACTGGAACGATTGCGCGGTTGGCAGTGTTGCCGGTGGTTGTGTTGATGACTTGTGGGACTTCTCGGGTAACACCCTGCCGAACTCACCGGATTTGACCTTGAGCTTATCCTATAAGCACGACTTCAACTTCAGTGACGGTACTGTATTGACGCCACGTGTACGCCTGACCTATCAGGATGATACCTACCTGAGTCACGAAAACCGCGGCAGTCGCCCAGCGGGTACTTACAGCGACAGCGACCCGGGTGAAAGTAACTTCGATATACAAGAAGCCTACACCAAGGTTGACGTCAGTGTTGGTTACGCCAGTGCGGCGGGTCAGTGGAGTACCGAGCTGTACGTTAACAACCTAACCGATGAATCCATCAAGCAAGAGATGTTTATTGGTGGTGAACAAACGGCCTATACCTGGGCGCCACCACGCGAAGCGGGTATTCGTTTTGGTTACAAGTTTGATTGATTCTCTAAGAGTTCTTTCTCCCACATCCCTATGATGTGTTGGGTTCAACCGTTTGGTTGAACCCTTTTTTCGTTCTAAAACTGTGAGGATGAAATTATGAAAAACAACAAGCTTAGCAAGGTAGTTATTGTTGGTGGCGGTACCGCCGGCTGGGTCTGTGCGTCAGCGCTTGCACGAGTGCTCGCACTTAAGGACTGCAGCGTGACCCTCGTTGAATCCGACGCGATTGGTACCATTGGTGTAGGTGAAGCGACTATTCCTACCATCCAAACCTTTCATAAGATGTTGGGTGTGAAGGAGGTCGACTTCGTTCGTGAGTGTCAGGCGACCTTTAAGTTGGGCATCGATTTTAAAGGTTGGGGCTCGAAAGACAGCCAATACTTCCACCCATTTGGGCAGTACGGGCGTGAATTCGATTCTGTCTCTTTTCATCAATACTGGATGCGTGCAAACCGCTTCAATGACTGTGGTGAGCTGGATGACTACTCGCTGTGTACGCTGGCCGCGCAGCAGGGAAAGTTCGTACCTTCCAGTAACGACCCTAATTCGATTCTTTCAACATTGGGCTACGCCTACCATTTTGATGCGGGCCTCTACGCAAAATTTTTAAGACGCTATGCCGAAAATAAAGGTGTAAAACGCATCGAAGGGAAAGTGATCGATGTTGCTCAGCGCCAACAAGATGGGTTTATCGAAAGTATTAAGATGGAGTCCGGTCAGGTTATCGACGGTGATTTCTTTATAGATTGTTCTGGCTTTGCCGGCCTACTTATAGATAAGACATTGAAGGTTGAGTTTGAAGACTGGTCCGATCTTCTGCCCGCTGACCGCGCGGTGGCGGTACCGTCTGAAAATGTCGGCGCTACCAAGCCATACACCATTTCCATGGCGCACGATGCTGGCTGGCAATGGCGTATTCCTTTGCAGCACCGTACCGGTAATGGTTTGGTCTACAGCAGCCGCTTTATGAGTGATGATGAGGCAAGCGCAACGCTGTTGGCGAACCTTGAGGGCGAAGCGCTAGCCGACCCTCGTACCTTGAAGTTTAGAACCGGGCGCCGGAAGCAGAGCTGGCATAAAAACTGTTTGGCCGTGGGTTTGGCGGCAGGGTTTTTAGAGCCGCTGGAGTCAACCGCGATTCACCTTGTGCAAACCAGTATTTCAAGGTTGCTGTTACTTTTCCCTGGACAAGAGTTTGATCAGGCGGACATCAATGAATTCAACGCACAGACCGAACGCGAATACGAATTCATTCGAGATTTTATTATCTTGCACTATCACCTCAATCAACGACAGGAACCCATGTGGCAGTATTGTCGTGATATGACGATTCCTGAGTCTTTGCGTAACCGCATGGCTTTGTTTGCTAACCGTGGGCGTATTTTTGAGCGCGAAGAAGATCTGTTCAAAAAGGCCAGTTGGATAGCGGTATTGCGAGGCCAGGGAATCGAGCCTAATCGCTACGACCCTATTGCTGACTATAAACCCAGCGAGCGCTTACTCGCCATGTTGCAAGAAATGCGGCAGCTGTTTAAGTCTGGTGTGGAAGCTATGCCGACGCACGATGAGTTTATAGCGAAGCACTGTAAGGCGCCTACAGTTACGCCCATCGTCACGCCGTCGGCAGGTGTCTCCAGCCGCAACTCTGAGCCTAGTCAGTTGATCGTAGAGACGGCGTGATGTTCATGCGGTGGGCGCTATGAATGATGGGTTTGTTAGCGTCCATCGCGGCACGAAGATTTTGATGATAGTCAACCTGACCACTTAGATGATTAACGGAGCAGACAGTTTGTCTTTACACACCCTATGGATTGGCAGTTATACACAGCCGATGGGACATGTGCCCGACGCGAAGGGGCGAGGGATTTATACGGCGACATTAGACAGCAGCACTGGTGCGTTGGTTATCAGGGGTGATGCAACACCTGTGGATAACCCCAGTTACATGGCGTGGGATGCACTCAGTGAGTTGTTGTTCGCTGTGTCTGAGTCGGCAGAGGGCCCCAGTCAGCTGTCCAGCTACCGACTGGGCGAGCAAGGCTTATGCTTAGTGGACAGGTTGACCATCGCGGGGGTGGCCTGCTGTCATGTGAGCAGTCAAGGCGGTCGTATTTTTTGTTCGTCA
>Ga0209292_1004617_pt1 | contig 14442 bp, 18 predicted proteins | sample GOMGulsemesocosm_2_FD_184634 | JGI IMG/M metagenome (GOLD analysis project Ga0209292, IMG submission 184634) | Methane-oxidizing microbial communities from mesocosms in the Gulf of Mexico - GOM9C Gulf of Mexico (SPAdes) (version 2) | ecosystem: Environmental > Aquatic > Marine > Cold seeps... | reverse complement strand
TAAATGTGGCTCCTGAAGGGCAAAATAGCATTCGTCATTACCAATATGAGCCCAACGATAACTAGAAGATGATTTCACATCCTTTCTTACTTTGAAATCTGGCGCGACTATTTGAATAAATCTGATCGCCTCATCTATATCTGGAACAGTGATATTTAAATGTTCAATTTTTGACACGAATAACTCCTAAAGGTACAAAGCTTTTATAAACGGCGCGCGGATCTTTGCGCGCCAAGTGAAAACCACGTGCTTTTGTGGCTGTGACTATGTTTGATAAGCTTGTTATACGTTGACTTTATACTTGAGATCATTGACTTCATCACCAGTCATACCACGAAAACCCCATTGATGAGGGGCTTGCTCTTTTATGATAACTTCAACATCAACGGGGGATATTAAAAGCTGACGTTCTATTTCTTGAAATAGTGATTTGATAAGGCTCTTCTGTGTTTCTATTTTACGACCGGCCATCATATTTATTTCTATAACGGTATATGCATCAGTACGTCCACCCGGATAATAAAAATCTTCTTTATCCATTGGGATAAAACGATGTGCTCGCTTGTCTTCTGGAAACCCCAAAACTGATTGCATACAGCCATGTATCACATCGGAGAGTTTTTCTTTTATCGGATTTAGTTCTTTTTTAATTCCGTAGATTACGATCATATTCATCCTTGATTACGTGTAACGCCCAACTAAGGGGCTGATAATTGTTGGCTATATGTAGAGAAGCAAAACCGAGCCAACTGCTAGCAGTCTCACTTTAAACCTTATTATAAGTACCTACCCAAACCTATTATTCTTGAGGGTATGCTTGCCCTTTAACTTGATTTGAGGCGGGTGAGGAAGCATGTCTATGTAACCACACCCACCTATCTGTTTTTCTTAATGCCACACTCCAGCGAATTGGAATTTCTAATTCCCTTCCCTGATATTCAAGGTGAATAACTAATGAAATGGCAACTACCGCATAATTTTGTGAAATAGTAATCTTTGACCATTGCCATTCAAATTCATTTGCAGTTGCTTCAGCAAAATTTCGAAGGAACAATTCCTTAACAGAATTTCTTCCTATACAAAGTTCATCAGCACCAGTGCCAATGACAGAAATATCATCACAGTCCTCAAAAACATACATTAAGGCATCAATATCTTTAGCACAATATGCTTTTGCATAATCTTCTAAAGTGGATTTGATTTCTTGTTCTTCTGTCATATAACACCTTTAGCCAATATTGATACAGGATTCTTATAACGCCTGACATAAAACGCCGCAAACGTATTACGGCATAGTTTATACCTAGGATGCCTAATGTTAACGGTGTTTTATTGGAGTTATTTGTATAAGTAAGTAACAACAACATCAATTTAAACTCCTTACAAACAACACCTTACCGATTTAAGACTGCAAGGTAAACATCTGCCCGATATCTTGACGCCAACGAAATTAAGTAAAATGATAAGCCGACGAAAAAACAGTGTGACCAAGTTATCTAATCTCAAAGGACTATACATCGCAACTCTACTGTCAGGTTTTTTTACACTTCCTAGCTAGCTCTTCATTAAAACCATAAATTATCACTATTAATCAACGCATTACACATCTGGCATTATAGTTGCTCATTACTTAAGTATCATTTCTGAAACAGAAAATTCATTACAAACAAGGACTGTTACTGTGAAAAAAATACGATCGAAAATTTTACCTAGTGCATCAGCACTTTTAGCCGTTAGTTTATTTTTGTCACCTGTCGCCAACGCGGGTTTTATATTCTTTGACGACCGCGCTGAGTTTGAAGCGGCCTCGGGGTTGAGTGGCATTAATGAGGACTTTGAAGAAGGTAATGTTTCTGCTGGCGGCGTAAGCGGCACAACTAACCCTTTAAACTCATTCACTAATGATAGTACTTTTTCTACAGGGGATATAGTTTCAGGACTGACTGTAAGCTCGTCTAGTGGCGCTGTTGTTGCTGTGGGTGCTGGACTACTTGGTGATAGTATTGGTGTTGGTGCTGATTTATTTTCGGCTACCACATCAATTTCATTCGACTCTGGTTTTAGCGCTATTGGCCTTGATTTATTTTCTAATAATAACAACGACACGTTTGATATTTCCTTGCTTAGCTTTGGTGGCTTAGCGATAGGCGGGACTGCGATTTCAGGTCTCGGCTCTGCACTGTCTTTTTTCGGCGTCATTTCTGACGACACTCTCATTACCCGACTCGATTTTGATAGTCAAAATGGCGCAGGTGAGATTATTGATAACGTGACTTTTGGCAATGTGCGTGTTGATGTGCCGGAGCCTTCTTCACTAATATTGCTAACGCTAGGCCTCGCAGGTATAGGTTTTAGTCGCCGCAAGAACAACAAATACAACGGCCTTATTACTGAGGTCGTTTTTACGTTAGCCACACTCACAGCCCTAACTGTATATTGCGATAAATCTTTAGTCTCTAAGAAGCACGGTCCAATCAAATAACATCAACCACACATCACAATTTCCATTTTCTGCGCCACACCACCTAAGTAATCCAAGGTTATTTACAAATTCAATAACGCCGTCAGTGACTAGTCATGAAGACTATGGCGCGTTAGTGCCCAGGAAGCATTAGCATCGGGAGAAAGTTATGTTTGTTGTCATTACTGGCTGCAGCAACACAAATGTATATATCTGGTACCCGTATTACTTTTTTTCATTATTTTATGTCTGTATTAATGGCGATTCTATCTGCGTACATTGCCGAAAGTTTTTGTATCTTGCTTGGTCTGAATGATGATTTGAAAACAGGGGTGATTGGTATTGCCGCGTATGTAGCGCCCCATATTTTAACTGGGTTAAATGCACTGACGAAAGCCGTATCAAAAAAACCAAAGCATTATTTGGATATCGTAATGAGGAATAAGTCATGAGTTGGATAACGCCACTGTTTAATTTTATTTAAAAACCGATTGCGGATTTATCAGGGAGCTATCGAGAGCGTAAACGTATTGCGGCAGAAATGGCTGCATCGATTGCTACTACAGAAGGTAACTTAAAGTTGGACGCGGAAGCTAAACACCTGGCTAACCAAAAAGGTAACGATTCTGATTATGATCTGCAGGTGTTGAAGAACCGGCGCGTATCGATAATGGATGAAATTATTATTACCGTGTTTTTGGGTTTGTTCATTGCCCATTTTATACTGCAACTGCAGCAATATATGGCGAATGGTTGGCAAGCCATGGGCTATAAAGGCGCGCCCTGGTACTTTGAATTTGTGATTGTTAGTATTGCGGTTTCTACGTTGGGGTTGATGCGATTGTTTCGGGCGTTCTGGGGGAGTAAGGGGAAGTAAAATATTAACGGCACTGCGATTGTGTTTGCAGTGCCGAATAATTATGATTTACATGAGACAACTAAAACTAATTGAGTAATTTAATTAATATTACAGCTACTCTTTAGGCTTATGCAAGCCTCCTGAAAGTCGCATAAACCCAGGCATAATAACATCTTCTGCATAAAACCAAGGACTATCAATAATTGGGATATTACTAATGTCATTAAGTTTCTCACGAACAATTCTCCCAACAATAATAGCCACGGCTTCAGCTAAAGGGTCAAGACCAATCTCAGAGTAATTAAAGTTTAAACCTAATCGAAGCTCTCCATCTTCGACTAGCGGATTAATTGTTAAATCTACTCGTGAATGCTGCGTAGGAAATAAAAATGCCGGAGCTAAGAACTTGAAATGCATTTCACCAACAACTTCACCACTATCAGCCATTTCAACTTTTAATTTAGTAAGTGTTATTTTTGGACTATCAAGCCAATCTAATCCTATATTTCCTTTATTTTCTATAATCATCTGGTTTCCACCAGTAAAAACAATTGCATCAGAAGGAAGGCTAAGACCTTTGATAAGCACTTCGCGTACTGCTGCCATAATTACACTCTTAGATAAAATTATTGAGGAGTCACAGTCTTTCATTGAAGAAATAACATCAGATGATAATTCTCCATATCCGGGTTCTGATTTTGCCAAGCATAATGAAACTATACTCTTCAATGGATTTATATTTTTCGTAAAAATAATTTGAGATTCATAATTCCCTGGTAACAATGCGTTTGACGGGATTACCCCACACACATATTTCGAACCTTTAAAGAACTCTCTAAAAAAACCAAGCATCAATAGAGATATTTTTTCTATTTCAGCTGAATTTTCTTTCTCTAAGTCAATAATAGATAAACCTGAAATTACATTACTTTCTGAAAACTCTAAGCTTATAAGTGAATCATTTGAATTATATTTTTCAACTAATACTGATATAAAATCAAAATCAATACCAAATTGAATACGGTGATTTACCTTGTGCAATCTAGTCTCAGGCAATAATGCTTCAAGGAGCTCTCCTTGTGCATCAATTTCAAAAATAATGCTATCTTTAGCATCACTTTTACCGATTTCAATATGCCTAAACTTTAATGAACCAAAGCTTGTTTCATACGCCTCGCGCCCTTCTTGTTTAGCTATTGATTTTCCAAATATTTTTAAAAGTGTAGCAACTTTAACCGAGCCAATGAAATCCCATCCATATGTTAAATTCTCAAATATAGATACAAATATTCTACGTAAGTCTGAATCCCCCTCAGAATGCCGATGCCCTTTAGCTTGCATAGAAATATTTTTCTTTAAATTTTTTACTGTTAAATTTTTAGAATCTTGAGGGTCTTTTAGACTTTTAATACAAATTGTTCCTTGAATACTATTCGTTTCCTTGTCCACAAGGTCAATATCAAGACCACCAGAATGTCCAGTTTTGGCTACCGCTTTATATGTCGCACCTTCTCCAGCATGAATTATTTTATCATTGATTGTTTTCCCATCTTCTTTTACCCATGAATCCCTTGTAACTTTTGTTTTTACAGGTTGATTCAAGTTATTTGTAATAGTGATATTTGCAGGACTAGACATTTTTATTTCCCTATATAAAGAATTCATACTTATCCGATGTAGCTACACCATTATTTTTAATGATTCATACAACATACTTACCAACGCTAGATAAATAGTTATATTAGCCACCACCTAAGACTATTCGATATTATATGAGTTACTATTACGCTCTATTACACCCTAAGGCACCCTTGATAACTGGCATGGTTTGTCATTCGGTGTCAAAACCTGTCACAACTTTGACACCGGTGATCTTTTGGAGATCTTCGAGAGCCTTTAACCGTAAGGCTTGAGCTATATAGGCGTGTCCATGGCGTGTCAAAAACGAAAAAATTGCGAAAACGCGGTAGGCGAAGAGGAGTGAATTTATCGGGGTCTCACGTACACGATTATATGTTTTCCCCCAGCTATCTACGATGTCTATGTATTATAACGAACACTGCATACAACTGTATAAAAAATAGTTGAATGTCGTATGGTATATAGGTCATTATGTGAATTAAGTGGATGTTTATGAGAGTACTTTGCCCAGAGTGCGGTGCTAAAAGCAGTATCCAAAAAACGAACAGAATTTCGAATAGCTATACCGATTTATATTGCAGTTGTAATAATGCTGAGTGTGGTCACTCTTTTGTGATGAATCTTAGTTTTAGTGATACGTTAAGCCCATCAGCGAAAAGCTCAATCCAGTTGGCTATGGAGTTAGTCAGAACGTTAGCGCCAGAACAGCGCCAAGAATTGCAGTTACAACTTTCTATTTTGTAAAAATATCGTCATCTATTCACATGCCCCAAACAACTAAGCATGGTTAGATTTGGATTAACCCCTTTAGCACCACCGATTTGTAGCGGTGAAGCAGCGAAAGATCCGCCCGACGCCGAAGGAGCGAATTGGTTAAACTTGTTAAACGTATACAATTTCATGCTCGTTACCATGAAATCTAAATATCAAGAACTCATCTAAGCTCAAGATGTTACAAGGAATGTTCAAAAAATGAAGCACTGCTTTCAACTTCTGTCTAAACCTATCGTCATTAGTCACAAAACATTCTGATTCACAACCATATATAGCGTGAGTAACATCATGCATTCTTGACCTGATTTTTGTTTCGCTATTACTCTTTTCTTGATAATAACCAGCTCGTTCTAATGAACCAAATATTACATTCATGGCACTCTCCCTCTCAGAATGATCATTCATCAAGTGTTCACCTTTTTTAAGGGATTCTAAATTCATACCACTATTTTTAAAATCTTCTGAAAGTAATTTCAAGAAATTGCTATGACTAAATATCTCGTCATATGGAATTCTATTTAATCGGCGTGGGCCCAATTTCATTTTCTTATGTACTTCTTCAAATGTTATTAAGCCTTCTGTACTTTTACCTAATATTTCAAAATTTGATTTTAAAGAATTTTTAGTTCTCCTCCCAACATGAAACATATCGTTATCTTGAGCAACTTGTGTTAGATCAATATCCTTCATGACTCTAGCCATATATTTGGCAGGTTCTTCTTTACGTAACTGAGTGGCATTATCTACAGCAGTAGTTGAACCATTTTCATAACCACGCTTCATAATCAAAAAATAACCTTTTATTTTGATTAAGCTTGGATCGTTAGAAACTTCTTTTAGTGTCTTAATTACACTTTCGTAACTTGGAGTTCCAGGCAAGTACTCAAAGCACTGACTCGTCCACTTTACTAGACGTAACCTTTTATTAACTACTTCATCAGCTTCTGACTTGCAATACTTTCCATAATTTACAGCAATTTCTTCTATGTGCGCAGGCGAATAAGGAAATATAAAACCATTTCTTTTTAAATTTGCTATTTTTGCAAAAGTATAGTCTGAATCAACTTCTTTTTTAACTATAGAAATCAATACATTAAAATCTAAATATATTTCTTTTTTCATACTGAAATAGTGCCCCAAAATATAAAAATATGTTTAACAGTGTATTTTACGGAATTCCGTATAATACCTGAAAAATAACTAACGCTAAATGATGAAGCATTAAATTATTACTTTATAACAATGGATTACATTAAATTTAGCGTTCGATTAGTATTCACTCTTATTTCGATATGCAAATTTGACTTACCGTAGAGAAGGCTACAGTGAAAAGTTGATATTTTAGTCATCGTTATAATGACTTAATTAATAATTATTCTTCTAGACTTGCGCCAACAATAATTTGATGGCGCTTATCCAGCCTGTTCATAAATTACATTTCCAATAGTCGCTGTTCCTGGTATCGCTAGATTTCGTCTTCGTTTTGTATCTTAGATATCAACATCAACAAATACAGCACAACATCAGTATTATCACTCAATGTATCCTGTGCAGCCGCGATAACGACAAAATATCTAGCGCGTTCCTGTAACGTTTTCATAACGGACCTCAACAAAATACACTGGATGAAAATACAGTTATATTTTTGACGACTTTTAAAATTGCGGTGAGAGTTCACTTGGCTAAAGGCGTGTCTTTAAAATGGCTATTGCTAGATCAAGGCGAGGCTTTTGAAAGCGCTGGCGTGATATTAAAAGAAAAACTTGTGATAGAAAAAATAGCAAACGGTATGCTAGATGAGTCTGGTGAAATGAACCTTGATGTAGCGATAATGGAACGTTATGAATTAACGCGTTCAATTACTCGCGTGATCGATCTTGATGGCTCTTTGTTGTTTGTTAATACAGAAGAAACCAATCCTAGTTCTGGCCGTTATTTATTGGATATTGATGGTTCAATTTCCATTAATCATTTACAACGTTTACCAGGTAAAAAGCTAGCGATGAGTTATGGCAATACATCTGTTGAAATTGCAGAAGCGGATATTGTAGTGTTGGGGCGTGTAGTGCTGGCGATGGAAAAAGAGTAAAGGTACTCGAATATGTCAAAAGGATATGATGACTGGTATTTGAATAACACTCACCCCGTCGGACAAGATGGGTTTAAAAGTGATGAAGAAATAGCCGCAAAAGAACGGCTTGAAAAAATTGTGGAAGATGATCGTAAAAGAGATGAGGTTTATTTACAAAACCACCCTCTTTGTGAAGCGGTTTTTTATTGTAGTTTCTGTGATAGCACCTTTGTAGCTAAAGCATCTGAAAAACACTACTGCAATTGCGGTAGTGTTTTCCTTGCAATACGTATTAAGTTACGAAAGATAAAAAGTAATTATGCAAATATTAGAGGGTAACGCTTAGCACTTGGGTGAGTTAAACAGTCACTTATTATGTACACTCTTCAACTTCTTGCGACGTGCAAAACTCTAACTCGCCAATTTTCCATTGAATCGTAGGTTCGGTTAGGTGAGTAATCCTATCAGTTTTTTCCTGACTTTCTTTTAGTGACTTAACTAAGTCCATCAATATTGGATTGGGGCAATCTCTTGTAACGATTTGGTTGCAATTATAGAATTGTGGCCAAGTTGAGAATGCCGTGTCTTCAATGCAAAGAATTGACTTCAATGAATGAGCATAATGCCTTGAAAGAGCAATACGGAAAATATTCAAATCATCAGGCCAACCACTATCTAATCGAAACGTAGACTTAACACCCTGATTGCCGACTGTTATAAGCCATCTTTGCACGGTATCCATCCAACTTGATATTTGCTTATTTAGTCGCTCAGTTCTGATAGATTTCGCGTGTATATCGGCGCCATATAACTCTTGGTGTTTGAGTTGGATTAGCAATATCGTACCAGTTTTTTTCTCTAGTACGACCAAATCTATGTCTGTTAAAACTTGATTGTTTGTACGTATCTTAATATTTTCTAAATAGGCCAAGTCTTTAAACGAATCATTTAAAACTCTTCTGCAAGCACGTTGAAAAGATACTTCCCTGCCTGTTTGGTTCTTATCGTAGTCTTTAGGGAAATTAAATCTAAGTGATTCAAGCATGTACCTAACTGGTTCAGATTGCGCACCGAATATCGATTTAATTAAACCCTCTTCTGAATTCCTTATAAATATTGGATGAGGACTTCCAGGGGCGTCAATAATATCTAGATTGTCACGACTATAAGTTAGCACTTCAAATATTCTTTTTGCTTGCTCAATTGAGATTTCACTAAACTCTTTATAACCAGAACCAAAATAATTAACTGCATCATGTAAATTTTCAATAAATGTATCTACATCAGCACTTATTGTAAGAATATCTTCTAGCCTAATTTCCGGATGCTTCTCAACTAAAACCTTACAGCAACGATAATGCTTCAAGCTACTAGAAATCATAAACTGGAGCCCTAACATATAGTGCTGCATTCTAATCCCGCCAAATTCTACAGCGTAGTGATAGCTGTCATAACCTTCTTGAAGGCTGGTTTCATGTGTTGCCAGTGCAAAAAAGTACTCATCTAGAATTGGGTCAGAATCATAACCAATAAAGTGTTCCATAAAAGGGTAAACAAGGTCATAGATCTTGTCAGAAACTTTGCTTTCAATTTCTTTCCACTCATTAAGAGATCTCACCCCATTAAATAGCCGCCGAGACTCTTTATGGTAGTGTTCTACTACTTCTCGTTCATGAAAGTCATCATCATAGGTATCTTGTGGAAGTGTAATTAAAAACTGATTTCCACCTAAGTCTTCAATTTTTCCGATTCCCTTTGAAACAGTTTGCGCAACACGGCGGCCATGCTGGATCATTCCTAAACCAGACACCATTTTTAATGGCTTTCATAGACATATCTTTTTGTCTACGAAAGGTAAGAACAGGTGCATCAAAGCAGCCTCGACTTTCCAATGCCAGCTTTATAAGTCGGGCTGTTCCTAGTTGGATGATATATAGTTGCTCTTGTTCTTTTTCGGTAGGTTCGTTCAGGTTGGAATAATACCAGTCAAGCTCATTTACTGCGCAGCGTAAAATCCACCCAATATTATCTTTTTCCAAAACAGGAATAATTTTGGATTCTTCGTCATTTAATGCCTTAAAAAAAACTTTCAAAGTTTGCACAATTATCGCTCGATGGTTAGTTTGTGAAGCACATAAAGCCTCGTTATGTGCTTTTTTTCGTTTGCGTATTTAGAGATGCTTGTACTATATCCATGATTTTATAAGGTTTAACCTTTAAATAAATCAAAGATACTTGAAAATGAACACCTGCCAATTTCAAGTAGTCTTGCATCATGCGCTTTTCTAAAGTTTCGACTTTAGAAACAACGTCTTCTAATTCGGACTGTAGTGAAGTTAAGTACTCTATATCAAAGTATTCATACACTTCCAGTTGGACGGTGCCTTTGTACTTATCAATCACAGTTCCTGTAATTTCATATATCTCTCGCTTGTTGGTAAACAAAGATTCTGGGATATGTAATCCCCAATTTCTATGTTGATTAAAGCTATTTGAAATTTGGGCTTCTTCGTTAGTTAACACCTCAAATTTAGCATTTAAACATGGTGCGCCTTTAATAAGTCTTTTTCTAAATTTTCGATATGAAACCGCACTTTTCGACTCATCACCTAGCAAATTGAATAAGTAGTATAAAATTGCTTTAGCTTTATCGCTAACGGATTCAAAAACAACAGCATCAATAACTTTAGCTTCGGGGGTTAGTGCTATCAAGTCATTGATTTCTGATAAGTAGCGATTAAGTCTTTCTTTATATTTTACAGTGTCAGAAATAATCTCGGAGAGGTAGAAGATGTAATCCTCTTTTTCTCGAAATTTGTATATTTTCATTTCTCAGCTAACTCCAGACTAGATAAATAACATCAAACACACCAACGCCCGCTTAAGCAGACTAAAATTGTTGGCTATAATGTGTAGCGAAACGGAGCCAACTGTTTTAGTTCCGTTTAAATTGACTTGTTAAGCATTAACCCCAGACGGCTTGAGTAATAAATCCAGAGTAAGCCCATAAAAGTGTACCAATAACTGTAACAATTAAGCCCAAGGACTCACTTCTTAAGATATTATTCGCTTTATCAATTCGTTGTTGCTCTATTTCTTTCTCATTAGGATCTTCCCAAGCTAATATTCCATCTCTTTTTTCTGGATATAGTTGCTCTAAATATTGCTGCATTTCCGATTCATTCTTGGGAACAGAGTGACTCACAGTAAGTAATACGCCAAAAACACTACAAACCCCGCCGAATGCAGCAAGCCAATTAAAATCCTTTTTGTATATTGACAAGGCAATTGAAACTACAGCAAACAAAATCAAAAAAATTAAAATAGTTTTTCTATTTGAAACAATTCTATTGAAGACTACTAAAGATTTTGGAATAGTAAATGATGTCATGTAATACCTATATGATACCGACGCCCAATTAACGGGCAAAAATTTGTTTGCTAAAATGTTGAGGAACGAAAACAGCCAACTGTTTTTTGTCCCTGTTTGATTACTTGTTAGATGACCGTTTTCGATAAACTACTTGAGAACCAATTGTAGTAATTAATGCAAAAATTAATGATGCGATAGATACATAAAGACTAGTTTTAGAATCTGAAAGGTATTGATTAATCAACTTGTTATTTTGCTTCATGTCATTTGATAATTTATTGACCTCCTGCTCAACAAGTTCATAATTAGAATCTAATTTGATTCTTATATTATTAAATTGGTCTTTTTGTATCTCAGATAATTCATCAAAAGGATTTCTTTGCTCATGCTCTTTGATGAGTTCTACTACTCTTTTGATATTGAGAGTGTTTGAGGCCGTTTTTAGATAAAAGTCACTTTGAATATCTTTGAGTACATTTACAAGTGAAATTGGTGATTTGTAATAATCTTTTTTATCATTACTCCACCCATATATAAAACCCCATTCTAGTTTTTCAGCATTATTAAAGTAATGCTTTAATGAGTCCAAATTTGATGCATTAGCTATCATTTGAGTTATATCAGCTTTTAATGGCTCTTTTTTTATAAATAACTCATCTTCACTAGAAATAAAATACCAAGCAATTACACCATAAAATAAAAAGCCAAAAACAAGCATAAGTGGATCATTGAATAATTTATTCATATGACGTACTTCTTTTTCTTCCTTGCTTTCTTGGCTTGTGCTTTCAACATCTTTTTCGTCATCTATTGATGTTTCTTTATCTTCATCTTTCATAAGAGTTCTCTAAAACTTGCAATTGAGAGATAAATTTATGAGTAGTTCAACGCCTTGCTAAGCGGATAAAAATGGTTGGTTAAAATAGCGCAGCGATAACCAACTGTTTTTATTCCGTTTAAGCAACTTGTTGTTTTTTTAAAAAGTGACTTGCAACTCAACATGTTCATCATCTTTTTTTCTATATAAAATACGACCACCATCTAGGTGTATTGTAAGCTCTAATTTAGTGAGTGTACCTCGCGCGTCTTGTCCTGCATGTGCGAACACCTGAGCATAAGCTTCATTTGTGAGTGATGCTGGAGGGTATGCAGTCCAAGTGGTCGGAGCTTCATCGTTTGCAAAGCAAGTAGACTCATTTGGAGCAAAGAAAGTAATGTCCTGCTTTTGTAAACAAGCCTGTTTTATTGTTTGGTAATTTTGAGCATTAAATTGCATTGTTCTCTCGATATAGTTGATGATGAAATTTAGAATTCACACGTAACATGTAAAAACATAACATTTGTATAGCAGGACGTCTCGATTACCCAAATCTATTCACCTTAGTCAATAATAACTAATCAAATGAAAAATAAGATAAAATGCCAATCTGACATTAAAACCGATTCTAAGAAAGTGTGTAGTACTGTGATTTATTTTTTAAGTCCTGTTAATTATTAACAAAGACAAGTATACAACTGATTTTATTAGTAAAAAAAATTATGGCAAGGAAAAATAAGACTATTTTCTGACAAACTGTGACTAGACTGAGGAATAAGCAAATAACACTGTATAAAATCATAACTTCTGGTTAAAAAAACAGCGACACAATAACGGCGATATTAAAATAGAATCTATAGCTAATTAGATAAAAGACTTGAATATCAAATAATCTATGTTTAATCCTGCATGATAAAACATAGATTATTGCTACAATTAACTTATAACTGTATATAAAAACAGTACTTGTTATTTTATAATACCAAATACACCGATTTACAAGTTATAAGGAAATCCACCATGTCTGTTCGCAACCTCAAAGATGGTCACAAAAAACCTTGGCTTTGTGAGTGCTATCCTCAAGGTAGTACCGGCAAGCGTATTCGCAAACGCTTTGTAACCAAAGGTGAAGCAACAGCGTTCGAACGCTACACAATGAATGAGGTTGACGATAAGCCCTGGTTAGGTGATAAGCCGGACACACGGAAGTTATCAGACTTGATTGAACTGTGGTGGCAACTACACGCTAAAAACCTAAAAAGTGGCACACATGCACACAGACGTATGATTATAATTTGTGAACATCTTAATAACCCTCTGGCTGTTAGTATCACGGCCAAAGATTATGCCCACTACAGAGCAAATAGACGAATGGTAGGTGCAAGCAAACGGAACGGTGTAGTTGAGCTGTCAGCAGCATCACAAAACTATGATCTGAAGTGCATGCGAGCAATGTTCAATGAGCTAATCCGATTAAATGAGTGGAGCTACCCTAACCCACTAACCAGCATTAAACTCATTCAAAAATCAGAGTTCGAATTAAGTTATTTAAGCCAAGAACAAATAATAAAATTGTTTAGCTCTATCCAGAACGAGCTCCATGCGAAACAATTAACCCAAATAGTTAAGATTTGCTTAGCCACCGGAGCCCGAGTAAGTGAAGCGATGAATCTTAAAGGCTCACAACTATCCAAATATAAGATCACATTCTCAAACACAAAAAGCCGTAAGAACAGAACAGTCCCGATATCAGCAGAACTTTACAACGAAATTTATCAGGACAATACTGATAAGCTATTTACTTGTAACTACGGAGCAATAAGGAAAGGTGTTTCAGATTGTTTTACCGATCTACCAAAGGGACAAGCAACGCATATTTTACGCCACACCTTTGCCAGCTATTTCATGATAAACGGTGGTAATATTTTAGTATTACAAAAGATATTAGGACACGCAGACATAACGCAAACAATGAGATACTCTCATTTCTCTCCAAGCCATTTACAGGATGCGGTAACCTTCAATCCTCTGGTAAATTTAGCGCTATAGAATGGCGGTAAAATGGCGATAAGCAGCATCTATATCGAATAATCCTTTGTAATAAGATGGCGATAAAGTGGCGACGAATAATATTAATATACAATATTATTCAGAATTATTTAAAAACTGGTTAATTTTATGGATTAGCCAGCCTTGAAAACACTCCCCTCCTCGATACCATATTTGATTAATACCCAAACAACAATAAAAAACAATTAACACTTTATAATCAGTAGCTTATGATGTTGAAATTTCATTTAGGTTGTTTGTAAAAGCTCTGCTTCCAACAATCACACTACCAAATTAATCGCATCAGGTGATGTCCATTTTAATGTGCGTCACGTAGCGTAAATAACCCAAGGTTATTTACAAATGCAATAACGCCATATAACCTAAATAACTCGGG
>Ga0209292_1004611_pt1 | contig 14451 bp, 9 predicted proteins | sample GOMGulsemesocosm_2_FD_184634 | JGI IMG/M metagenome (GOLD analysis project Ga0209292, IMG submission 184634) | Methane-oxidizing microbial communities from mesocosms in the Gulf of Mexico - GOM9C Gulf of Mexico (SPAdes) (version 2) | ecosystem: Environmental > Aquatic > Marine > Cold seeps... | reverse complement strand
GTCTGTAAGTAATACGCAGAAATCAAGAATAGAGGTAGAAAATGAAAGTGAAACAAACGATAGTAGATTAAGTTTACAATTGTTTGGTGAGGGGTTGTGCAATAAAGTGAATATTCTCGACTATTTTGAGAATTTTGTACTGTATCATAAGAATAAAGTGAAGATTATAGCTAAAAATCACCAGTTTTTAGGCGTTAATAATGCTATAGAATCTTTAAAAAATAAAGAAGACAAAGAAGGAAAACTAGGTGTATTCTGGCATACTCAAGGTTCTGGAAAATCGTATTCAATGATTTTCTTTTCGCAAAAAGTGGAAAGAAAAGTGGAAGGAAACTGGTCTTTTTTAATTGTAACAGATAGAAAAGATTTGGATTCTCAGATTTATAGAAACTTCCAAGAAACTGAGGTTATTATAGAAACTATAGAACAAAAAGAAAACTATTATCGTCCTTCAAGTAGAGATAAATTAAGAGAATATTTACAATCTAACAGGTCTCACGTTTTTAGTTTAATTCACAAATTTGGTATTGAAAAAGGAAAAACATTTCCATTATTAACCGAAAGAGACAATTGGATTGTTATAGTAGATGAAGCCCATAGGTCTCAATACAAAGGATATGGTGAGAATATGCGAATCGGATTACCAAACGGACAATATATTGCATTTACAGGAACACCTTTATTAAGAAGTGAGTTAACCAAAGATTGGTTTGGTCCTTATGTTTCTGAGTATAATTTTGCTCAAAGTATTGAAGATGGTGCAACAGTACCTCTTTATTATAAAAAAAGTGTACCAAGAGTAGAGCAAATAAATGAAGATTTAGTTGGTGATGCTGCAGTAATATTGGAAGACGAAAATCTAACTGACGAACAAAAGAAAAAGTTAGACAGAGAATACTCCACTCTATTACAAGTGGTAAGAAGAGAAGATCGATTACAAGAAATTGCTAAACACATTGTGCAACACTACCCTTATCGTTTAAATATAAAGAATGATGAAGGTGAGCGTAAACCAATGAAAGCTATGGTGGTTTGTATTGATAAGTTTACGGCAGTAAGAATGTATGAATTTGTTCAAGAGGCACAGAAAGAAGAAGTAAAAGAACTAAGAAAAAAAATAGTAAAAGAAAAAGATCCAGAAATAAAGGAAAGATACAAAGAAGCGATCACCTTTATGGAAGAAACTAGAATGTCAGCAGTAGTAAGTCAGGAAGGAAGCGACCAAGAAGAAAAAGCGATATTTGAAAACGAAGGACTAAACATTTCTCCACACAGAAGAATAATGGATCATCCAGATGAAGATGGAAGAAACATTGAAGATTATTTCAAAGACCCAAACAGTACCTACCGAATTGTTTTTGTTACCGCCATGTGGTTAACAGGGTTTGATGCTCCAGCAGTATCTACTTTGTATTTAGACAAACCTTTACAAAATCACACTTTAATGCAAACTATAGCAAGAGCCAATAGAGTTTTTGAAGGTAAAAAGAATGGTCTAGTAGTAGATTATTTTGGAGTTTTTAGAAATCTAAAAAAAGCTTTAGCAGATTATGCTGAAGGAACAAAGGGCAAAGATAAAGAGGATGATGAGGACTTTCCCGTTAAAGAGTTTGATGAATTATTAGAGTTACTGGAACAAGCTATTCTTGAAACAAAAGTATTTTGTAAAGAATTAGGTGCAGATATTGATGCTATTCTAAATCTAGGAGAAAAAGGATTTAAAGAAGTAGAATTGTTTCATGAATACGCTAATATAATCTTAGAAAAAGATGAGTATAAAAAGCAATTGAATTTGTTTGTAAACACAATTGTTGGTTTGTACGACTCTGCTAAACCAGAAATATATAGTCTTCCTAAAATAAAGAAAGAAAAAGATGTTTTTGAATATTTAAGAAAAGTTGTTGATAGACATGTAGATCAAGATGAGGCAATAGAAAGAGTAAAGAAAAAGCTTGATGGTTTATTAGACTCAAGTGTTGTAGGAAAAGGAGATTTACAAGAACCAAAGTCTGAATATCATATTGACAACTCAAAGCAAATAGATTTAAGCAAGTTAGATTTCTCAAAATTACGAGCTGAATTTCCCCAAAAAAAACACAAGAATATTCAATTTGCAGATTTACGAGAATTAATGGAAATTAAGTTGAAACAGATGTTAGCTCAAAACAAAACCAGAGGGTCATTTTTAGAAAGATTTGAAGATATAATTGAAAATTACAACTCAGGTAGTATGTCAATTGAAGAAGCCTATGAAGCGCTTATGAAAGAGGCAGAAGGGTTATCTGAAGAACAAGAAAGAGCAGCTAAAAATGGAATGAGTGAAGAAGAACAACAATTGTTTGATTTACTTAAGAAAGATAAACTAACAAAGAAAGAAGAAAAGGAAGTTAAACTTGCAGCTAGTGATTTGCTTACAATTTTGTTTGATGCTAATAATAAAATCTTAATTCAAGAATGGCATAAAGATAAAGCAACACAGGAAATGGTAAAAAATGAAATACGTAAAGTATTAGGTAAAGGCTTGCCAGAAAAACCTTATGATAGAGAAGAGTTTGGAAAAAAAGTTGATGTGGCTTTTCAACATTTTTACGATTTAGCAGAAATGGGAGTTGGATTTGCAGCATAGAATTTATTTAGATGAAAAAATACGTAACCCTATTTAAATTGAAATTAATAAATTTTCTTTCAACTACCTTTAAAACAATATTAAATAGGCTAACTATTGAGAATGTAACAAATAATAACAATATGAAAATCCAATTTTTACCTGCAGGATGTGGTGATGCCATTATTCTTCGCTTTAACGATTCTAATGAAGAGAAAAGGTTAATAGTAATAGATTTTGGTAAAGAAAGGTATAAAGGGCAAGATAGAATGCTCGAATTATTGAGAGAAGAAATAAATAATTGCGGGTGTATAGATTTATTTGTCATTACTCACATGGACAATGATCATATTGGAGGGGTAGTTTCTCTTTTCAAAAAGAAGCACAAAGATATCACTGACAATGTAAAAGAATGGTGGTTGAATCATTCTTTAGAGATCCAACAAGAAAGAGATAATGTAAGTGGTAAAATAAATGCAGTTCAAGAAGTAGACTTGAAAGAATATCTTGTTAAACAAAGTAAGTGTCCCGAGAAACCAATTTTGGCAGGAGAAATCAAAAACATTGGAGGAGTAAAAATAGAAGTACTTTCTCCAGATATTGATAGTTATAATTCAGCAAGGAAAATTACACTTAAAGAAGAAAAGAAAAGGCAACAAAAGATTGGCGCGAAAATACCTGATCACGGATTAAATTTTGGAGAATTGAAAGGAAAAGTGTTTGAGAAAGATGGTTCTCCAGCCAATCGGTCAAGTATTGCTTTTGTTCTTAATTTTGGAAATGTAAAGGGATTATTTTTAGCCGATTCACATCCCGATATCATTGTAAATTCTCTTATTAAATCTGGAAAAAATTTGGAAAACAAATTGAACCTTGATTTTGTAAAAATTAGTCATCATGGGAGCCGAAAAAACACAAGTCCAGAGTTGTTGGAATTATTACAATGTTCAAATTTTATTATCTCGGTCAATGGAACAAACGGAGACCGTTTACCTGATAAAGAGGCACTCTTTCGATTAATTGAGTTGGGGACAAAAGACAATCCAATCAATCTTTTTTTTACTCATGATGATCAAAAGCTACGTAGTATTTTTTCAAATGAAGAAATAAAGAACCCTAACTATCATTTCAATCTCAAATTCCCTATTGATATACTTACATACCCATTTGAACTATGAATTCAATCAACGAACAAATAATAAAGAGACTAACTGTAAAAATAACTTCTACACTATCAAATGAAGCAGGAACAGGATTCATTCTGTATCAGCCACATTTGGAAGATAAAATATACGTTTTAACAGCTAAACATTGTCTTTGTGGATCAGAGTTCAATTATAAACCTGATTATAAGTCATTATTTTTCGAAATGAATATTGGAGATTCAATTGTGAAATATCAGCTCAAGAAAGAAGATATAATACTTGTTAATCAGGAAAATGATCCAGATATTGCGATTATAATTATCAATAAAGAAAATATAGATAATGAGGCTGTCAAGGTACCATTTATGGATGTGGTTATTGACAGAAGTGAATTACAAGGGTGTGTTATCGGAGGCTATCCTAATCAATTTTCATTGAAAAGTGTTAAGTCAATTCAATGCTCATTTGATTTAACAGCTAATGATAATAAAATTGAATTGTCCCCACAAAGTAGTATTGAACCAGTAGATTTTGATGACAAACTTAGTTCTATTCAAGGGATGTCAGGAGGTGCTGTGTGTTTGGAATACAAAGGAGATATTTTCTTTCATGGTATTGTTGACTCTTTTGGAGGATGGGAAAGGTTTACTGGATCAACAGTAAAAACCTACAATGAGCTATTACTTTCGTCTGGAATGAAAGAACTCAAGTCAATTGAACTAGAATTAGATGAAGACGTTATTACCGCTATTAATAAACTTGAAGTTACTACGAAAGAAGAGCTAGATAGGCGCAAGAATAAAAATAAAATAGGTGATTTACATCTTGATCGATCTTCGTTAGTCGAAGGTGTTGAGTCAGCATTAAATGAAGCTCAAATTGTCGTTATTCATGGAAATGCTGGAGTAGGTAAAAGTATTGTTTCAAGTGAGTTGTTAGAAAAGCAAAAAAGATACAGAAGTATCTTTGTATTCCGAGCTGATGAATTGTTAAATGGTACTCTGACCCAATTTCTTACAGAAAAAGGAATAAATTGTTCTCTTGAGCAAATTCTAGATTCTCCTACCTTATTGTCTGAGAAAATTATATATGTAGATGCCGTTGAGAACATTCTTGAAGCTCAAAGTTTTGATGCGATAGAAAGTCTTTTAGCTCTATCCAAGGGCAGAAATGATTTAAAAATTCTAATCTCGATTAGAACTAAGTATAATGATAACCTAATGGCGATATTGGCAACCGTAATGCCAAATCAAAGAGCCTTTGTTGAAGTACCCCATTTATCAGAGGAAGAGATCGAAATAATAAAGATTGAATACGATTGGGTTGAGCAATTGTTTAACAACGATAAAATTGCTGACTTATTGAAAACGCCCTTTTATCTGAATCATACAATAAGTCTTTCTAATGCAATTCTTAGCGAAGGTGAGATCAGTAAAAGACATTTAATTATTAAACTCTGGCAAAAAATTGTCGTAAGCAATAATTCGTTTCGAGAGGGAGCATTTGAAAAAATTGTTGTTGATCGTGCAAAAGCAATGAAGCCGTATATCAAACCAACATTTATTGAAAATACAGTTCAACTTATAGAAGCGGTTTCCGAATTGCATACTGATGAAGTTATAATTTCTGATGAAGATGATTATGGTGATTCATACTATGCTCCGTCACATGATATTTTTCAGGACTGGGCTTTAATTAGACATGTGAATAGTATGAAAGCAAATATTCCTGAACTATCTGACTTTCTAAATGAACTGGGTAATGAACTGGTAATAAGAAGAGGTTTTCACCTCTGGATGTCTGATCAGCTCGATAGAGAACTGTTTAATGATGTTATTAATGAGTTCGTAATCCCAACAGATTCTGATTGGGAAGGGGGAGTTTATTGGAAGGATGAGATAGTATTATCAATTCTCAAATCAGAACATTTGGAGTCTTTCGTTCAGGCTTGTAAAGAGCAACTTTTAGATGATAAAGCGACTCTTTTTAAACGCTTTGTGAGGTTACTTTTGATTGTTTCGCAACCCATGAAGGCATTAGGTGAAAAGCAAAAAGAAACATTTATCGATTCAGAATTAGAGAATGCTTGGAGAGTATCGATTGACTTTATAAGTGAAAACTTTTCAGATATACAAGCTGATTTTGATTGGATTATTGACTTTTTTGAAGCGTGGAATAAACGAACAAAGATTGAATTAAACGGGAATGATGGAAATACAACTTTGAACCAATTATGTAAATCGATCATGTTGACAAGTGAAATTTCCAATTCGGGCGATATCAAAAACGCCCGAAAAGTTCTTCTTTCAACATATATAAACTCAAGTGTAAAATCAAATAATGATTTAGAATCTCTTATTAATTCTGCAATTAAATTTGAAGCCTCTGATAATAAGTTTCATAAAGAATGGAAAGAGAACACTGATAAGACCGATCGTCCTAAATCAAGTCATGAATTAAAAAGTTACTTCAAAGATCTTTTACAAAGAGTTAAGTCAGGACAATCTTCTGTTGGGCTATGCTACTTGTTTCCCGAAAAAATCACCAAGTATATTTTTGATAATTGGAAACAAGATGATCCTATTGAGTCAGATGCGAATCCGTATTCATATAGAAGTTATTCAATAGAAGATGAATTTGGTCTTAGTCGCAGATTTGAAGATAAGTACTTTCCCGCATCACCTTATCATACATCAGTATTAAACCTATTACGGTTCTATCCAACTGAAACAATAAAATCTATTTGCGAATTTTTCAATTTTGCGACAGAGAAATATAAGATAAAAAAATCAAAACACAGAAATGATGAGATAGTCACAATTAATTTCAACTATGCTCATGATAAGGAAAAAAAATAATAGGTAGTCCATTATTGTGGTCTATTTTTAGAGGAACTGGTCAGACTTCTCCTTACTTATTACAGTCATTATTAATGGCATTAGAAAAACACCTTTTAAAACTGAGTAAGGGTAAAAATGAAGTTTCGAAGTTACAATTGGAAAGAGCCTTTAGTGTGATATATGAAGTTAGTAACTCCGTATCACCGCTTGCAGTAATTGCAAGTGTTAGTATGGCTCATGATCAACCCGTTTCTATTTCAAAATTTATTCTGCCACTATTTCGTGTTAAGAATTTTTTTTATTGGGATATTACTAGATACGTTAGTGAGCGTTCAGCTTTGGCTCCCATGGGGGATACGGCTATAATTCAAAATGAAAGACATGAATCAAATCAATTATCTCATAGGAAAGAGTATTTAGAAAGCTTTCTTATAAGACTTAGTTTGACAATAATGTTCAAAGAAATAACAGCTACATTGGACATATTTTACAAAGAAAGAACTGTAAATAATGATAATTGGTCATTAACTCTAAATCGTATGGATGTTAGGAAATTTGAACTTATTGAGTATCCCTCAAAAAATCAAATAGAATTAAAACCTAAACTAGATAAAGTACTTATAGAGAGAGTAAAGAAATATGACGAAGAGTCTTCAGAAATAAATACAGCTATGAGTTCATTAAATTGGACTCTTAAAATAATTTCCGAAGGAGATACTTCTAATAATGATTATAAAACGTGGAAGAGTTATTTCGAAACTTTAAAAAGTACAATAAAGGATAAAATGTTTGATTCTAGCACTGGAATTGCATTTATTGGACTAAAGTATCATTTCGACGAAATGACAGATTCAGAAGTTGAGATATGTACAAAAACTATACTTAATAATGTAGATATAACTATTAAGTTAAACCTATTGGGAGAGCCACAAATATCTAATTCAGGAGTGTATAATAAAGAACCTTTTATATTGGCCTTACCCGAACTGTTTAAAATCGATTCAATAAACCATGAAAAAATTAAAGATAATATAATTCATGTTATCTTCGGATTAGATTTAAGTAATGGTATTGATCTACCTATATTCGGAAAAATAGCAGAGCGTTTATGGTTACTAAATCCAGATTTTGCAAATAGTATTTTTCGAGGACTATATAGAATTAAGGAATTAAAAAGTCGCCGACCACAATTTAGTTATACAGAGACTAAAGAAACAAAAAAGAAAGCAACTGATTATGCTAAAGAAGTTAATGGTTTCTTTGAAACTATTAGTAAAGGTGACTTAAATGTAATTGATGTTGGAAGTTTAAAGTTGGATTTGAATGAATTAGAATACTTTAAAGGACTATTACATTTTATTCCAGATAGTATACCATTAGAAAAGGAACAATTAGAATTTCTTTATAGTTATACAGAATTACTGCAAAAAAGCACACTTGTAAAGTATAATGGACGAAACTCTGAAGATTATAAAATTAAGGGGGCAAGGTTAAGTTTTGAGAAAAAATTTGCTCGTCTATTACTTAGTCAGCCCAAGGAAAATGCAATACTTATTTTCAATACTACATTCGATTTTATTTCTGATGACAAGGGTAAGCTCAATGATCAATTTGATATTAATCTATATCTATTCATGAATGAGTGCTTAGAAGCTATAATTATAGAGCAGGATAATAGAGAAAACTCTGAATCCTTTTGGATAGTTTGGGACACTTTTTATAAATGGCAACAAGACCGAATACCTTTGTTTACAGGGAAGTTATTATTGAATATTACTTGGAAAAACACTGCTGTAAAATGGAATACAATTGAGGGTAAAAGTCAATTTTTCAATAATGTAATTAAAGAATTTGGAGGAAACCAGGAAGCTAATATTGTAGCGCTGATCTCACGAATAGGTTTTGATGAAATGGGTGTAGAACTTATATCAACTGTAGCTGAACTTGTTCGGAAAAATGGCTTTGATAGCATAGTTTTGGAAGATTCAGAATTATGGGTTCAGAGGTTATTTTCGTTAAAGAGAAGCGATGTACTGAGTAGCCCTGATAAACTTAAGGATGTTTTATATTTACTTGATCAAATGGTTAATAAAGGATCTTCTGTTGCATATCACATAAGAGATGTATTAGTTTCATATTCTAAATCTTAACGACAAAACAGAAACTAAAAAGATTATGTCCAGTTTAGTATAAGTTTCCTATCTAAGGTACTTAATAGCTTGTCAAATAATTAGAGATTGTCTTTAACCATATTGATATCATTACCAAACTCCCTCATTGAAGTTTGTTCTTAAGTAATGTTATTACAGAGAAATAATAAATCTTAATAGTATTTTATTTATTTTCATAACAAATTAACAAGAATTACATAATTTATTAAAACTAACATAAGATAATAGTTTATATTTGTCTTATAATAAGAAAAACAAAATGGATAATAAAAAGTTTTCAGATGCACTTGGAATTGTTTTAATCATTGGAGTAATAACTCTAATAGTTAAAACAATCATTGACATTAACAAGAAAGCTGAGACAAAATTATATTCAGAAGAGGCTTTAGAAAAGTTAAATAATGATGAGAGCTTTGATAAACTTGAAGAAGCTGTTTCAAAATACCATAAAACTGGTAAATGGGATGAAAAGAAACTATCTGAAATTTAATTAATGAGCTTCACAATTGATTTTTTACTACTTATTATATTAATTGTAATACCAGGATTACTTTTTCAACGCTTTTATTTTCAAGGAGAGTTTTCAAAGCAATTTACTACAAAAGATTCAGTATATAAATCTGTTTTTTACAGTATAATTCCAGGTATATTAATTCAATTAATTTCATATCTATTATATATTTGGATAAGACAACCTGAATTTTCTAATTCTGATTTAATATGTATCTTTAAAGAATTATTAAGTAAAAACGACAGTTATTCTGATATAACAAATAACTTTATAGAAAAAGGTATAGTAACTTTTATTATCCATGAATTTATAGTTTTTGTTATTGCTATTTGCCTAGGTTATTTGTCATATTTAGTAATTAGGACAACAAAGCTTGATATTAGTTTAAAAATATTAAGATTTAAAAACCAATGGTATTATGTTTTTAGCGGTGAATTTAAGTCCTTTAAAAAATTCAAGAAAGCAAAAATTTTCTTCAATGAAAAAAAAGCTATTGATAGTATATTAAAACCTACTTCTAAAAATCAATTTCAATACTACCCTGTTAGAGCAGATATATTGTTAAAAGAGAATTCAGAGGCTAATTTATATACTGGATACATTATTGACTATGATTTAAATTACGATAATATTAATGATTTAGATAAACTATATTTATTTAGAACGTATAGATATAGAGATACAAAAGATAGCGACAAAGAAAATAATCGAATAAAAATAGTAGGGAGTAAGGCAAAAGTACCTATTAGCGGAGATGTATTTTTAATAGATGCCAAAAACATTTTAAACCTTAATTTAACTTTTATTCCGCATAGTGTTTTAACTAAAAAAGGTGAAGTGTTTTTTCGTGAATTAAAGAAGTGGGCATTAATGTCATGGGGTATCATTAGCATATTCATTATATTTTATTCCCTTTTCATTAACACCTCATTGTTTTCAAATACTTTCCCTAACCTAAAAAACACATTAATTGATTACGGATATGATTGGTTTGACCGCCTTATTCTTGCATTAATGCTTATCCAAATAATATCTTTTGCCTTACCAGCAAGAGTGCGTGATGATAATGATAAAACATTAGGATATTCTTATTCTTGGAAAACTTTTATTACTAGAATTATATTTTCAATCGTTCTAGGAATATTACTTCATATAAAAGCTCATTTAATAAACTTCTAATTACTTCAATGAGATTTATAAAAAATTGTTAACTATAATAAGAAAACATAAATAGTTTACGTTGCTACAACCTATTTTTGATATATGGCTACCAATTTAAACATCATTTGCAAAACAAGAAATTTTAGATAACCTCTATTATTATATATCAGAAATTGAAAAAATTGATCCAATCACTAATCCTGAATTTTATATATTTAAGGATGAAGATAAGTTTTCGTTACCATATACACTTGATTTGATTGAGAATGAAAACTACCCGAAAATATCAGGACATGAAGTAGTGTGTATTGAAAACTCAGGTTCTTTCTTAATCTATGTTTTCAACAAAACAATAATTTTATCTAGTTACCATAGGTATGCTTACCTCTATTACAAAAATAAAGATACATTTTTTGAGGACGACTATCCACAAGACGCATTTAGACTTTCTGAATTAGCTTATAGAATATTACGTCTATTTAAAGGGGAAGAAATAATTTATTTGGCAGACAATGCTTGTGATAAATTAAATACTCTTTTATTGGCTATAGAGGAAGAAGGTAAAGATTATACAGAAGTGAAGAAAATAATGGAACAAAGTAACACTCCAATTGTTCGTGGTTATTTTGATTTGGACGTAAAAACCTTAAATGATAGAAATATTACAGAATTCATTTTTGATGATTTAGCATATTTAAAGCATATTTTTTCTATACCCAAATCAGATTGGAATTTACTTTTCAATCTTATACCTAAACTTGAAAAAAATACGAGTAATATTCAAACTGAGTTAATTGAAGCTTTTCAGAACCTTGGTTTAGTATTTTATGATTTGAATTTAGAACGTTGGAAAAAAATTAAACAAAAATTAATTGACCCTTTAGATGATTATTTTATAGAAAAGGAATCTTGCCTATTGGAATTAATAATGCTTATGACAGTCATTATTAGATTTAATGAAATATATAAAGACTATTTTACAACTTGCGTAAAAAGTAATGTTGTTTTAAATTGTTTAAAGGGAATTGATCGATTGGTAAAGTCTTACTCAATCTAAATATATAAAATTGGCTAACTTAGTACTCGGAACAAATTCATTAGAATAAAACTGAAAATGAAAGGAACATGTAAACTATACAAGACAAACTCTGAACTAAAAAAGAGTCATATTTTTCCTAAATTTGTAATAAAACACACAAAAAGAACTGGATCAAAATACTTTAGAAGACTTGTTAACCCAAATAAAAGAGAACAGGACGCTGTCAAGCTATATCTACTGAGTGAAAAAGCTGAGCAAGAATTCGCAATTAGAGAAAAGTGGTTTGCTGAAAATATATTTTCTCCATACGTAAGTGGACAAGTAAACTTACCTTATAATGAAAATTTATATTACTTTACAACCTCTTTTTTATGGAGAATTTTAGTATTGAAACTTAAAAGGGATGAAAGTCTAAAGAATCAATGGTACTATCAAACGATTCTTGAGGCTGAAAAAGAATGGAGAAACTATTTAATTACAGATAAAACTCCAAAAAATTATAGTAATATGAACCTATTCCTATCAGACAGGGTTAAAAAAAACAATTCAGAATTAAAGGGAGTTGATTTTTATTTAACAAGAGCAATGGATGCAACGATTGTGGATAATGAGTCGCAGACATGTTTATTGGTCTACGGAAAATTTAATAAATTTATATTTTGGAGTATTTTAAAAGTATATGGAGGAGAAGAAGACTTAGGAAATGTTAACATTAATTCAAATGGAGGTACCTTAAACGTCCCACAAAAACTTGAATATTATCCTATATTATCTTTTTTAAGTAACAGAATTAAGCAATGTAATGATTTCCCTCCTCCAAATAAAGATCAACAAGATATTATAGAACGAGAGATACTAAAGAATCCAGAAGAGTTTTGGAATTCGGATGTAGGAAAATCATTGTATAATGATAAATTTAATCTTGACAACTAGTTATAATAAATTATAATGGCTAAAATTTAATTATGAGTTTATTTTAGTAACTATCTATCGCGAATTGGTTACAAAATTTATTGATAAATCAACGTAAGAGTTTCATCTTGATTTGCAAAGGCTTATTATTGCTAGAAATAAAAAAAAATTGTATATTTGTTTCAATTAAAATATTATGAACTTCCCAAAAGAAGCGTGAACGGGTTGTTCTTTAAATTGGTTTCACCAATTTAAAAGTCGGGTTCAACTCCCGACCGAAGGAGTACTAATTGTATTTCTTCGGTCGTGAATTGACCAAATTATAAACTATGACTCAAAGCGAAATAAAAGAATATTTTGATTACCACAACTCCAATATGAAATCACTGAAGATTGGTTACAATGAAATGAGATCACAAATCAAAACTTTTTACAAAACAGTCGACAAAAATGGTAGCTTAATATATAACTTGGCTAACGCCGATAGTAGAAAAATAGAATTAAGAAAAAAAGAACAATCTCTTAGCCGAATATTATCTGGAGTACAAGTTTCTTGGGCTGAAGAAAGTCTTAAACGACTATTATATGAGAAAGATTTATTTAACGATAATCAGCGAAATCACATTCTTAAAAAACCATTAATTGAAAAATGGCTTGTATCTTTTAAAATTGTCTTTTGCATTGCATATGATTTAATGCCAGATAATGATGATTTTTGTACACAAGTAGATGTTAAGAGAGAGAGAGGTAATTTGGGAAATGAATTAGTTGAACAATATTTATTATTACGAAAAATAATCTCTGAAAATTTGACACCAAATTTTGCTATAAGAAACAAGGTTCAACACGGTGAATGGGAATTTGCTTTTGAACCACCTATTTCAGAAGTTTTCAGTCAAAGGTTAACAGATAAGTTAAACAAGGAAAATATTATTACTACAACATCCCGATATGTGATAGTTAATTCAATATATAATATGATTGTTGATTTAGGAAGGTTTAGAAGTGATAGTTTTGCGTTCGACTCTATGACAACACCATTTGAATATTTTTATAATAAGTATGAAAAAAAAATAACATTTGAAATTGAAAAAATAGAATGTTACGATTTGGAAAATTTTATTGATGATATTGTACAAAAACAAATTAGAGGCTTAGAATATCGCAACAACACATGAATAAAACTACAAGTAAGATAACTCCAAAACACCACCTTTTATCACTCTCAAAATCATCTCATAATCCTTCATTAAATAGTCGTTCTGAGAGTTCGAACCAAGTCCCACTTCTGACCCATAAAAAAACAAACAACTTTTGTGTAGTTATTTTACTCTGATTTGTATGCAAACATTATTTAATTAATGTCTTTAAAAAATAACAAATAAAAATTAATGTAATTCTTAGCTTAAACCTATATATAAAGTACATTCATTTGGGGAGTAAACATTGGGAGTAAATATTTGTTGAGTTTTGAGTCGAAATGTTTACTCCTGCAATTCCACAACCCCTACAAGCCCTACAAACAGTGAGTAAAACATCTTTTCATAACCCGGAGGTCTCGGGTTCAAATCCCGATTTCGCTACTAAAAAATTCAAGTTTAACGACTTGAATTTTTTTTTGTTTTATACTTTTTTGGTGCAATTTTAACCCTAATTAATTTACCCCCTAAAAAAAAGGGGCGTTTACCCCTAACCAAACTAACACACTAATCTACAGTGATTTACAGTCGTACTGTTTTGATTACTGATTTTTCTCATTAAAATTAATGCCTTGAAAATCACCATAAAACTTAAGTATTTACTACATTTAGGTTATTAATATGCGTACCCTATGATTTTAATTGCCATTTTATTTCCTGCACTTTCCTTTTTTTTAAGAGGAAAGTTATTTACTGCTATTATAGCTTTAATACTGCTATGCACATTAGTTGGGTGGTTATCTGTATCAATTTGGGCAGTCATATCAAGGAGTAACGCAAAAAACACAAAACAAATAAGTAAAATGGAGCAAAGAATTATAGCCGCTCAAAATAAATAGATATGAAGAAGAAAATAGCAAGCTTACTT
>Ga0209292_1004608_pt1 | contig 14456 bp, 13 predicted proteins | sample GOMGulsemesocosm_2_FD_184634 | JGI IMG/M metagenome (GOLD analysis project Ga0209292, IMG submission 184634) | Methane-oxidizing microbial communities from mesocosms in the Gulf of Mexico - GOM9C Gulf of Mexico (SPAdes) (version 2) | ecosystem: Environmental > Aquatic > Marine > Cold seeps... | reverse complement strand
ATAGGTTCGTTTGAAATGGGCTTATATGCCAGTAGCTCTTTTTATCAAAATCAGAATATTCCCAAACACCCCAATGAGTTAATAGATACTGACTGTATTGGTATGGGAGTTGGTACACCGCATTGGAACTTCTCCGAGCAAGGAAAAAATATAGAACTGCTTCCTAAGCATAGGTATCGAGTAAATAATGCCAAGATGATCCAAGCCGCGGTAGTAAAGGGGCTTGGTATCAGCATCCTGCCTAAGTCTACGGCTCAGCCGTTAGTTAAATCTGGTCAATTAATTTCATTACTTGATAACTTCATTGGTTTTCAAGGAGAAATGTATGCGGTATATCCAAGCAGACAATATGTTCCTACTCGTATTAGCACATTTATAAAATTTATTATCGAACAGTTAGCAAAGGAATAATTATAATAATTATCTCATAGGAAGCTTACTGAAAAATAATCAAAACCCAATTGTAAGTAATGCTTAAAACGACATCTGTTGGCTAGATTCTATTTGCTTGTTAAGTGTGCATTAAGCCAAAAACATTACAGCCTGCTTTGGTGGCATTTTTCCAGTCAGGTTATTCGATTAATTGATAATATTTATAGTTAAACAATACATTTTTATATTTGTGGGGAACGTCCGCTATCGTACTCAAGTATCTTTGCTGACCTTATTGGATCGTTGACGAGTTACAAAAATTTTCTCAGGTGTAACTTAAATGTTAAATTTTCTCATCGTGTGACGCATTTCTCAATATTTGTGACGATCCACAAACCAACACTTTATTTCTTCATTGTGTAATTTTATTTTATAGAGTAATAACTTTAAGTTCTCTCTATAGAACAAATAGTAATAAAAAAAACTTATTTATTACTTGCAGCTATCTTAATTAACCAGTAGTGTAAATAGCAGTTAAACAAATTACTTTTTTAATGTTGTTCAGTTCAATTTACAGCGACATTAATTATACAAGATAAAGCTAGTACAGCTTACAAATATAAAAGAGAATTTAACCATGATTATTAACCTGAATCGCCGACATCACCATCATCATTACAAATAGCCCATTCAGCGTTAGTAACAAAGACATTGAAGGGCGAAGGCCTTTCAGTGGACTTAAGTAAACATTTATAAAAGCATTATAATAAGCTTTTATAACAAAAAATGTCATTACTAAACCCCCGAAAGAGTCTTTACTCTCTCGGGGGTTTTTCGCATTTTAGCGCACTAGAAATTGTATATACATGCCGAATTTTAAAGATTAAGACAATAGGAATTACCAATATGAGCACATCAGAACCACGTTTACGCATTGCCATGCAAAAGTCAGGTCGCCTAAGTGACGACACTCAGAAACTACTTAAGCTTTGTGGGCTGAAATTAAACCTGAGCGATAGAAGGTTATTGGCTCATGTCAGTAATATGCCAATTGATATCATGCGTGTTCGCAGCAGTGATATCCCTGGTTTAGTTATGGACGGTGTTTGTGACTTAGGAATCGTTGGTGACAATACACTTGAAGAGGAAGAGTTAGATCGTCAACTAAAAGGCAATAAGTCTGAATACATTCGTACTACCTCATTAGATTTTGGAGGATGTCGTTTTTCAATTGCCATGCCTGAAGAATTTGAATACACAGGTTTAGCTTGTTTAGACGGCTTACGTTTTGCTACCACTTACCCGCAATTATTAAATCGTTTTGCTAAGGCTAATGGCATTAACGTAGAGTTTTGTTTGTTAAAAGGCTCAGTTGAAGTAGCACCACGTGTAGGTTTAGCTGATGGTATTTGTGACTTAGTTTCAACTGGCGCAACATTGGAAGCTAATGGCTTAAAAGAAGTGGCTGAGGTTTTTCGTTCAAAAGCGTCACTGATCCAACGAGCTGACTCATTAGGTGAAGAAAAACAAGCCATTTTAGATACCTTAATACCGCGTATTCACGGTGTTATGAAAGCTAAAGAAAGTAAGTACATAATGCTGCACGCACCAAAAGATAAAATAACAGAAGTCAGTAAGTTGATGCCTGGTACTGAAACACCTACTGTTTTACCGCTTGCTGAGCGTGATGACATGGTTGCTGTGCACGTAGTTGCAACAGAGACTTTCTTTTGGGAAACCATGGAGCAATTAAAGGCCCTAGGTTGTCACTCTATTCTAGTGATGCCAATAGAGAAAATGATGGGCTAAATCCTATTGGTTCTTTGTTAGTAGGAGGAATAGCTGCATCGAAAGTACTCACTGACTCGCGTCAACTCCGTGCTATTTATTTGCTCTTCCCCCAGCTAATTTTGACCAAAAAGAATTATATTAGAAGTAAAACATTAATACCGAGAAAAATTATGATTAATCAACTAATCAATTGGCAAGAGCTTTCACCGCAGCAAAAAAAGTGGGCACTTGCTCGACCTGCAATAGCAGATAGCGCACTATTATCAACACAAGTGGCTAACATTATTTCGCAAGTAAAAAACCAAGGTGATGAGGCGATTTATTCACTCACTGAGCAGTTTGATGGTATTGCGCTAAGTACGTTATCAGTGAGCGCTGAGCAAGTTGAAGAAGCTAAGTTAGCCTTGTCTGCTAAGCGCTTAAAAGCGATCAACACGGCTTACCAGCAAATAAAGTCATTTCACAGCGCACAAAAATCGACAGATATTACTGTTGAAACTACGCCTGGGGTAAAATGTACTTTAAAAACTGAAGCAATAGAAAGTGTTGGTTTGTATATTCCTGCAGGCTCTGCGCCATTGCCTTCAACGGTATTAATGTTAGGTGTTCCTGCTCAGCTTACCGGCTGTCAGCGCACTGTATTAGTTTGTCCGCCAGATAAAAATGGCCAATTGGCTAATGAAGTATTAGTGGCTGCCCAACTTTGTGGTATTAGTGAGATATACACAGTAGGTGGGGCACAGGCGATTGCGGCGCTGGCTTACGGCACAGAAACTATTCCTGCAGTTAATAAAGTCTTTGGCCCTGGTAATCGTTACGTAACTGAAGCTAAAACTCAGCTTTCACAGCAAGTTGCTGGTTTTGCTATTGATATGCCTGCTGGTCCTTCAGAAGTACTTGTCATTGCTGATGAATACGCAAACCCAGCATTTATTGCCGCTGATTTATTGTCACAAGCTGAACACGGTGCAGACAGCCAAGTAATCTTACTTAGTGATAGTGAATCTTTGATCACAAAAGTATCCATGGCATTAGAGCAGCAAGTTGCCGTTTTATCACGACGTGATATTGCTGAAAAAGCGTTAACTCAATCACGCTTAATTTTAACGAAAGACTTAACACAAGCCGTTGAAGTATCAAACGAGTACGGCCCTGAACATTTAATTATCCAAACAGAAGATGCGCCATCACTACTCAATAATTTGCGTAACGCCGGCTCTATTTTTGTCGGTGCTTACACACCTGAATCTGCGGGTGATTACGCCAGTGGTACTAACCACGTTTTACCGACTTACGGTTATTCAAAAGTAATATCAAGTTTATCGCTAGCTGATTTTTCGCGGCGCTATACCGTACAAGAAATTACGAAGTCAGGTTTAGCAAGTTTAGCTGAATGTATTATTGAGCTAACTGACGCTGAAGGCTTAGATGCACACCAGCGCGCTGTTACTATTCGCTTAGAAGAAGGTGCTTAAATATGGCTAACTCGCAGTCACCTCAATTAGAGAAAGCCAAAGCAACTCAAACAGCACCTGCATCACTGACTACTGCAGAGAAAATTGCTCGTAATGAGTTAATTGACATGGTGCCTTATCAGTCCGCTCGACGTTTGTTTTCAAGCGCCGATGCAACTGATGTTGGTAAAGGTAATGAAAGGATTTGGCTAAATGCTAATGAAGCACCTGGCTGTGGCGAATATCAATTATCCGCAAAAAATATTAATCGCTACCCTGATTTTCAGCCTGATAACTTGCTCTCCGCTTATAGTGAATATGCTGGTTTAACAAAAGAACAAATTTTAGCAACACGTGGGGCAGATGAAGGTATAGAGCTTATCATACGCAGCTTCTGTAAGGCTTATCAAGATAGTATATTGATATGCCCTCCAACTTACGGTATGTATGCGATTAGCGCTGAAAATCACGGAGTTTCCGTGGTAAAAGTACCACTTACACCAACTGATTTAACACTAGACTTAGACAAATTAAAGCAGCAAGTTGGCGAAGTAAACGTAGTCTTTTTATGTTCACCGGGCAACCCTACCGGTAACTTATTACCCCAAGAGCAAATTATTGCAGCAATAAAGCTATTTAAAGATAGTGCTATGGTAGTGGTTGATGAAGCATATATTGAGTTCTCTCCTGAGTATTCATGCGCTAAGTTATTAAGTGAGTTTGACAATGTTATTGTGCTTAGGACTTTATCGAAAGCGTTTGCCCTTGCAGGTCTTCGTTGTGGTTTTACCTTAGCAAATAACGATGTAATTGCCTTATTAAGTAAAGTGATTGCTCCCTACCCTATTTCAGCCCCAGTTGCAGAAATAGCCAGTAGTGCTTTAACTATCGGCTTAAGTAAAATGACAGACCAAGTGCAGCAAAGTAACTCATTACGGGAGCAGTTAGCAACTTGGTTAAGCGAGCAAGTTTGGTGTGAACAAGTATTTCCTAGCGATGCTAACTTTGTACTATTTCGCTGTCAAAGCGAACAAGACAAAGCCCAGATATTTGATCTATTAGTTACTAATAATATTTTAATTCGTGATCAATCTAAACAATTACAGCTAGAAAACTGCCTGCGCATTAGCATTGGCAGCGAGCAAGAAATAACAAAGCTTAAGCAAGTTTTGTTAACACAATCATCAGTCCAATAAGCCCTGTTACAAGAAATATATTGAAGAGCATTTTATGAGTAATACCCAAGAAAAAATATTATTTATCGACCGTGACGGTACCTTAGTTGAAGAGCCGATTGTTGATAAGCAACTTGATAGTTTAGAAAAATTAGTCTTTGAGCCTAATGTCTTTGCTGAGCTACTAAAGCTTCAAGGCAAAGGCTTTAAACTTGTTATGGTATCAAACCAAGATGGTTTAGGTACCTCCAGTTTTCCACAAAGCGATTTTGATTTACCTCATGATAAAATGATGGAGTTGTTTTCTTCACAAGGGATAAGTTTCCAAGACGTTTTATTATGCCCTCACTTTGATGAAGACAACTGTAACTGTCGTAAACCAAAGCTAGGGTTAGTACGCGATTACTTACAACAAGGAAAAGTAGACTTCACTAATTCATATGTTATTGGTGATAGAGAGACTGATATGGGACTTGCCGCTAATATGGGTATTGTTGGTATCAAATATAATCGCGAAACATTAAACTGGGCTAAAGTTAGCGAGCAAATTATTACGCAGCTAGAGCAGCCAAGAATAGCGACAGTAACTCGTACTACCAAAGAAACCGATATCACGGTAACCGTTAATTTAGATAACGCTGGTAGTAGTAAAATAGATACCGGCTTAGGCTTTTTTGACCACATGTTAGATCAAATAGCGACACACGGTGGCTTCAATTTAGATTGTAAAGTCAGTGGTGACTATCACATCGATGACCATCACAGTGTTGAAGATACAGCTCTTGCTTTAGGGCAAGCGTTAAAACAAGCATTAGGTAATAAACGTGGTATTAATCGCTTTGGTTTTACAATACCTATGGATGAATGTCGCGCTGAATGTGCAATCGACCTATCTGGCCGTCCTTGGTTAGAGTTTGATGCTGCTTTTACCAGTGATAACGTTGGCACTATGTCGACACAAATGGTACCTCATTTTTTCCGTTCATTAGCTGATTCAATGTTAATAACGTTACACTTATCCACAAGTAAAGGTAATTGTCACCACCAAGTTGAGAGCTTATTCAAAGTATTTGGTCGTGCATTAGGTCAGGCGATAAAAGTTGATGGTGATGCGATGCCAAGCTCGAAAGGTACACTGTGATGATAGAGGAAAAGGCTAGCGCCAAAAATGTCATTGTAGATACTGGCTGTGCAAATTTATCATCGGTTAGGTTTGCTGTTGAAAGACTCGGTTTTGACGTTACCATTACTGATGACATTGAGCTAATCACTAAAGCTGACAAAGTGATATTTCCAGGAGTAGGCAGTGCTAAGCACGCTATGGAAAACATTAAGGCTAAAGGCTTAGTTAATGTGCTTCAGGGCTTAACTCAGCCAGTTTTGGGGTTCTGTTTGGGTATGCAGTTAATGACAGAGTCTTCAACTGAGGGTGGTAATTCCGAGCAAGTCCCTTGTTTGAATCTTATACAGACCAAAGTTGAGCCATTAAAAGCGCAAGGAAATCGTCTACCACATATGGGCTGGAATACACTGACTCAAGTAAGTGAACACCCAATATTCAAAGGAATTTCTATCGGGGACTACTTCTATTTTGTCCATAGCTTTGCTGCACCGGTAAGTGAATACACAATCGCCTCTTGTGAATATGGTAGTGCTTTCTCAGCTGCCATTGCTAAAGACAACTTTATTGGCTGTCAATTCCATCCTGAGCGCTCAAGCGCATTAGGCAGTAAAATCATTCAAAACTTTTTGGAGATGTGATCACATGATGATCCCGGCGATAGATTTAATAAATGGTGAGGTAGTACGTTTATATCAAGGCGATTACGCTCAAAAAACGAATTACCAATATACCGTACAAGACCGACAACAAGCATATGCAAAATCTGGTGCTACCGTTATGCACTTTGTTGATTTAGATGGTGCTAAAGATAGCACTAAACGTCAACTTGAAACTTTGAAAACTGTGGTTAAGCATCCATCAATGATCATTCAAGTCGGTGGTGGTGTTCGCTGTGAAGATGATGTAAAACAGTTACTCGAGTTAGGTGCTGATCGTGTTGTTATTGGTAGTTTAGCCATCAAAAAACCAGAGCTAGTGACACAATGGCTTAAAACATACGGTTGTGAAAAAATTGTCTTAGCACTTGATATCAAAATTGATGCACAAGGTAATAAAACGCTACCGACCCATGGTTGGATTGAAGATAGTGGTGTGAACCTAGAAGACTTATTGGCGCAATATCAAGATGCTGGTATCAAACACGTACTGTGCACTGACATCAGTAAAGACGGTACATTAACGGGCACCAACGTTGATTTATATAGTGAAGTTTGTGCTAAGTACCCTGAAATAGATTGGCAAGCATCTGGCGGTATTGGCTCTCTTGAAGATATTAAAGCGTTAATTCCTACTGGTGTTAGTGGCGTAATTTTAGGACGCTCTCTGCTGGAAGGGAAGTTCACCTTAGAAGAAGCAATTGCCTGCTGGCCAGAAAGGGAGAATAGCTCATGTTAGCCCGCAGAATTATACCCTGTCTTGATGTAAGAGATGGCAAGGTAGTAAAAGGTGTTCAATTTAGAAACCACGAAATTATTGGTGACATAGTGCCCTTAGCTCAGAAATATGCTGAAGCAGGCGCAGATGAACTGGTGTTTTATGATATTACTGCAAGCAGTGACGGTCGCGTTGTTGATAAAAGCTGGGTAAGTCGCATTGCTGAAGTAATCGATATTCCTTTTTGTGTCGCTGGTGGTATAAAGAGTGAGACCGACGCTAAAGAGATACTAATGATGGGAGCAGACAAGATATCCATTAACTCCCCTGCTCTTCGAGATCCTGAGCTCATTACTCGCTTAGCCGATGTATTTGGTCAACAATGCATTGTTGTTGGTATTGATAGCTTCTACAACAAAGACGCAAATGGCGGCAAAGGTGAGTACCAAGTTTACCAGTTCACTGGTGATGAAAAGCGTACTCAACAAACAGGCTGGACTACCTTTGACTGGATAGAAAAAGTTGTCAGTCTTGGAGCTGGTGAAATAGTACTAAACTGCATGAACCAAGACGGTGTTCGTCAAGGTTATGATATTGAACAATTAAAACAAGCAAGAGCTGTTTGTACCGTACCTTTAATAGCCTCAGGTGGTGCTGGCACTATTGAACATTTTAGTGACGTATACCAACAAGCTGATGTTGATGGCGCGCTAGCCGCATCGGTTTTCCATAAAGGCGTAATTGCTATTAAAGACTTAAAAAATTATTTATCAGAAAAAAATATCGAGGTGAGACCATGTTAGTAAGTAAAGACAATATCAACGAATTGGCATGGCAGAAGATGGACAACCTTATCCCGGCTATTATTCAACATGCTGCTACTGGTGCTGTATTGATGCAAGGCTATATGAGTCAAGCTTCATTAATCGCAACACTTGAAACGGGCAAGGCAACTTTTTTTAGCCGCTCTAAACAAGCACTATGGGTAAAAGGTGAAACTTCAGGTAACTTTTTAGAAGTTAAACAGGTGCTAGCAGATTGCGATAGCGATAGTCTACTTATAGCTTGTGATCCTATTGGCCCAAGTTGTCACTTAGGTACTGAATCTTGTTTCCCAGAGCAAAAACTAACTAAGCAAAACTTTCTCAGTCAACTTGAGCAAGTCATACAGCAGCGTAAAGATGATGATCCTAAAGAGAGTTATACCGCTCACTTATTCTCTCGTGGCACCACTAAGATGGCTCAAAAAGTAGGGGAAGAAGGCGTTGAAGTAGCTCTGGCTGCTGTAGCTGAAACTAAAGAAGACTTACTAGGTGAGTGTGCTGACCTGTTTTACCACACATTAGTATTACTGGCTGATCAAAAAATTGAACTCAGTGAAGTAATGCAGGTATTACAGGAACGTCATAACAAATAGCCACTTGTAAAATTAGTAACCGTTTAAGCTTCTTTGCTAAATACCTGCATCCTTGTTATCTTTAATACAACAAGGATGCTTTTATTTAACACCAGTAATTTAGTTTCAATTAAACGGCGTTCTTTATGGCAAATTCATTTTCTGGCTTTTCTCAAAAGCCATTATTTAAAGCACTAGTTATCGTGACTCTTTTTTGTATCACACAATATTCCTATGCTAGAAAAAATAGTGTTCTTATCTATATTCGTGATGATGTTTACATTGATTACCAACAATTTGTCGCTGATAGAGATATTAGCTTAATCGATAATTTCTCAGGAAAAAATATTCGCCGTGATGTCGTCGATATGATTATTGCTCAGCAAGCACTTAAGCTTGGTGGTTTTAACCATAGATTCAGCTACGCCCCTGGTAAGGTTAACTTTCGTAACACGAAAATGTTACAAAATGGCAAGTTACTTATTAGTTTTGACTCCTACTGGAAACAAGATGCACTACCTCTTTCCGACAAAGTATATATCTCTAACGAAGTGATCCGAAATGGTGAATACATTGCAGGAATTTATACCAGTCCTAAGAATAAGAAAACACTTTCGATAAAAAATCTAAGCGATCTAAAAGAGCTTACAGCTATATCGACTCCTAAATGGAAAACTGATTGGCATACTCTCCAAGAACTACCGATTAAAAAATTAACTAGAGAAGACTCTTGGCTATCTATGGTACGCATGGTTAATATTCAATGGGTAGATTTTATCTTGATGCCATTTAATTCGACACCGGATAGAAGTTTCACTATGAATAAAGTCCATCTTATTCCCGTTAAAAATATTGGTGTGGTACTTAAAGATTCACGTCACTTTGTCATTAGTAAATCGCACCCTAAAGGGCATGAAGCTTACCTGGCAATCAATAAAGGGTTAAAAATACTTCGCCAACGAGGCGCCATCGTGAAAGCATATCAGCAAGCAGGTTTTTTCATCGATAGTAATATAGTCAAAATTATAAACCCATAATAAATAGTTATATCTCATAAGCGTCTAAACCATCACTGGTTATCGAATTTGTTAATAGGATGTAGTAACATGCTTAAAAATAAAAATAATTAACTCAAACTTGAGTACTTTTTTATAATAAAAACGTGTCAATCGTAGGTAATTTACCTCTGACATCATAAGAAGTACCTGTTAAGGAGTATCAATGTTTAAGCGTAGGGCGATAAAAAAATACGGTAATCAACTATTACCCAAGTTACAAAAACGTTTTGGGGAAAGTACCTTCTATAATGCCAGTCAAGTTAGATCAACCATTTATCAATGTAATTTTAATCCAAATTACTTGCCGCTAGGCTATATACTGTTCCTTGATTCTTGTGAGCTAAACAGTGTAGTTACAACTGAGTTCCCTGATTTGTGTATTCGAACGTACAAAGAAGAAATGAGAGATTACCTTAATGAGCGCAAGTACTACGGTTATTTAAAACTACTAAACGTTTAAAACCTTATCAATATGACTTACTAATATGACAATAAAAACCACCTGGTTAACTAAAGATTTTTCAGCGCTATCGCTTAATCAACTCTATGATGTATTAAAATTACGGGTTGATGTTTTTGTTGTAGAACAAACGTGCTTTTATCCCGACTTAGATGGCGATAAAGGTCTGTTAGATAGACACCCCCAAACGTTACACCTTTTAGGATATCAAGCGGAGCAACTTGTCGCTTACTTACGTATTTTACCAAAGGGTCAGAATTACTTAAATAATATTAGCATAGGGCGAGTAGTTACAGCACCTCAAGCAAGAGGCTGTGGCTTAGGTAATGAGCTAATGACTCAAGGATTAGCGTTATGCCAGCAGGAGTTTCCTAACGAATCCATTAAGATTTCAGCACAGCAGCATTTAAAAGGCTACTATCAAAAACATGGCTTCACTCAGGTATCAGACATGTATCTAGAAGATGATATTCCTCACATTGCTATGATTAGAGAATAAATAGATAAATAGATAAATAGCTAAATAGCTAAATAGCTAAATAGCTAAATAGCTAAATAGCTAAATAGCTAAATAGCTAAATAGCTAAATAGCACTATATTAAATAGCACATAGCTATTATAGAAACAAAAAAACTCGCCTAAGCGAGTTTTTTATTAACTAAATTATTATAATTTAAGCTAATTGAGCCGATAATAATTGATTAACTTTTTCAACAGCTTGAGTACCATCAATAGTTAGGTAGCTACAGTTACCTGATTTAGCTTCTGCTTGATAAAAGTCAACTAAAGGCTTAGTTTGCTCATGGTATATAGCCAAGCGCTTACGTACCGTTGCTTCTTCGTCATCTGGACGAATAGATAAGTCATCACCTGAAACATCATCTTTGCCTTCAACTTTTGGCGGGTTGTAAACTAAATGATAAACACGACCAGATCCTGAATGAACACGACGGCCAGCCATACGTTCAACAATAACTTCATCTGGCACATCAAATTCAAGTACATGGTCAACAGAGATGCCATTTTCTTTCATTGCATCTGCTTGTGGAATAGTACGTGGGAAGCCATCAAGTAAAAATCCAGCTTTACAATCATCTTGAGCTACACGCTCTTTAACTAAACCGATGATCAAATCATCAGAGACTAATTGTCCAGCATCCATTACCGCTTTAGCTTTATTGCCTAGCTCAGAGCCTGCTTTGATCGCAGCACGTAGCATATCGCCCGTTGAAATTTGTGGAATACCAAATTTAGCCATTAAAAACTGGGCTTGTGTGCCTTTACCGGCGCCTGGAGCACCTAATAAAACAATGCGCATATTATGTAACCTTAATTGATGGTTGAAGTGTTAAAAGTAAATATTACCTTTATTCGATAGGATAACTTAGCTTTTGATCGAACAAAGGTAATATTTCTTAGCTTTACAATTAGGTCGGCAGACACTATACAAGTTAGGCTATCTGCAAACAAGTAGTGAAAGGCGGAATGATCAAAAAAGGAGGTGTTTCATGCATGAAAACCTCCTTTTTAAGACTAAAGTATTATCAAATAAATAGATTAATAATGAATTATTACTTAGTCAGGCTAAGCATTAGTTTATTTAAACGTGAAACGAAGCTTGCTGGATCTTTTAAGCTACCACGTTCAGCTAACATAGCTTGTTCAAATAATACTTCAACCCACTGGTTAAACATTTCATCATCTTGCTCATCAGCTACATGCTTCACTAGAGCATGTTCACCGTTGATTTCAAAGATAGGTAAGGTATCAGGTACTTCTTGGCCAACAGATGCCATTAGCTTAGCCATTTGACTACTCATGTCATCATCGTCGGCAACAATACACGAAGGAGAATCAATTAAACGTTGAGAAAGTTTAACTTCTTTCACTTTACCTTCTAAACTACCTTTAATACGCTTAACAACGGAATCAAATTCTTTTTCAAGCTTCTCTTGCGCTTCTTTTGTTTCAGCATCATCCATATCGCCAAGATCAAGACCACCACGCGTAACTGACTGTAACTGCTTACCGCCAAATTCTGTTAAGTGACTAACTAACCACTCATCAATGCGGTCAGACATTAATAAAACTTCAATACCCTTCTTACGGAAAACTTCGAGATGAGGACTGTTTTTGGCTGCTTCAAAACTATCGGCTACAACAAAGTAAACTTTATCCTGGCCTTCTTTCATACGTTCAATATATGAAGCTAAAGAAACATTTTGTACTGTCGAATTCTCATGAGTAGAAGCAAAACGAAGTAGACCTGCTACTTGTTCTTTGTTTGATTGATCTTCCGCTGGACCTTCTTTTAATACTTGCCCGAATTCATCCCAAAAACCTTGGTACTTTTCAGCATCCTTTTCACCCAATTTTTCAAGCATTTTAAGTACGCGTTTTGTACAGCCCTTACGGATCGCTTGAGTAACTTTATTGTCTTGTAAAATTTCACGGGAAACATTTAACGGCAGATCGTTAGAGTCTAATAAGCCCTTCACAAAACGTAGGTACGTCGGCATGAATTGCTCTGCATCATCCATAATAAATACGCGCTGTACAAACAACTTCAAACCATGTTGTTTTTCACGGTTATACATATCAAATGGTGCTTTAGTCGGCACATATAAAAGTGAAGTATATTCAGTCTTACCTTCTACTCTATTATGCTCCCATAAAAGAGGGTCACCAAAGTCATGAGAAACATGCTTGTAAAATTCTTTGTATTCTTCATCTGTTATATCAGATTTTTCACGTGTCCATAAAGCTGTCGCTTTATTTACCGCTTCCCAAACTGCAGGGATAGCATCAACTGCTTCAACTGCAGGTCTTGTTACGGCATCATTCTCATCAGTAACTTCAGGTACAGCTTCAACTGCTGGTACTTCTGGAGTTAACATTTCAACTGACACAGAGATATGATCTGAGTATTTAGTTACGATAGACTTTAAACGCCAATCATCAGCATATTCAGACTCATCTTCTTTTAAATGAAGAATAATATCTGTTCCGCGATTTGATTTTTCAATGTTAGCGGTAGTAAATTCACCTTCACCAGAACTTACCCATTCAACACCTTCACTTGCGCTATCACCAGCTTTACGTGTGCGAACAGTAACTTTATCGGCAACAATAAAAGCAGAATAAAAACCAACACCAAATTGACCAATAAGCTGAGAATCTGACGCTTGATCACCTGACAGTTGTGAGAAGAATTCAGCAGTACCTGACTTAGCAATTGTACCTAAATGTTCAATAACATTTTCTTGGTTCATACCAATGCCATTATCTGAAATGGTCAAAGTATTATTTTCTTTATCACAACTTACACGAACGCGTAGCTCACCATCATTTTCATATAAAGAATTATCTGATAAGGCTTTAAAACGAAGTTTATCTGCAGCATCTGCTGCATTGGAAACTAATTCGCGTAAAAATATTTCTTTATTTGAATAAAGTGAATGGATCATTAATTGAAGAATTTTTGCATTATCTGATGCGAACTGATGGTTCTCTACTTTATTAGCTTCAGTCATCTAAGGTATTTCCTATAAAATTATAAAATACATTTTTAAAATGTTGTTAGAAAGTATGTGGGGCTTAGGATAAAGATTTCAAGGGAGATCATAATAAATTTAGAATGCCGGAGTAGGTAAGCCTACTCCGGCAAAATATACATGTGAGAGACGATTGACAGATCAGACCAAACACTGTGTATATTGTTATTAATTACCAACACAGGGAGTGATTACAATTAATAACAACTAAACAGTACCTTATGGTGTGTACAAAACATACTGTAATTTTATACTATAATATTACCATTGAGCATAGATAAGCCCCCCCAACATGTTGCAATAATTATTCACTAATGATAGATAAATATTCACAAATTAATTATTTTATTTATGTTAATTAAATGATCGATACTAACTGTTAGTTTCTGGGGCATGTTTCAAATTCAAAGCTGCAAAAATAAAACTAATACTCTTGATTCATATAGCTATGCAGAGCGATTGACAGATCACTTCAAAACACAAGATATCTAGCTATTATTTTGAATTTCAAAACATAGTTTACAATTAATTAACAAACAATTATTAGCGAGCATTATGTATAACTTATACAATAACTTGGTATCACTTTAATTCCATTACCTACTCATCGAATCACAATAATAAATGAGTAGAAATAGAGACAGTAACGCTGGCTTTATATCATTTGTTACATATAGATGTAGAACCTGAGCACATTTT
>Ga0209292_1004607_pt1 | contig 14457 bp, 27 predicted proteins | sample GOMGulsemesocosm_2_FD_184634 | JGI IMG/M metagenome (GOLD analysis project Ga0209292, IMG submission 184634) | Methane-oxidizing microbial communities from mesocosms in the Gulf of Mexico - GOM9C Gulf of Mexico (SPAdes) (version 2) | ecosystem: Environmental > Aquatic > Marine > Cold seeps... | reverse complement strand
CTAATAGATTTCAATTATCAAAATTTAAATTACAGGCATTAAAAAAGGGCTAATCAGTAAACTGATTAGCCCTTTTAAGGTCTGCGGTAACAAACCCGAATGTGGTGGAGGCGGGGGGATTCGAACCGCGTTTTTGACGTTTTAAATCAATCGCTTAAAATATTCGTGGTTGCGTATGTGTGTGTATGTACAGTGTAAGTCTATCGCGTGTGTAGTCAAAGTGTAGTCATGTGTAGATGTTTTTCGTTACTTGTTATTACGCCCAGTAACGATATTAGCCGCTTAGGGGCGGGGGCAACGCAACCCCATAAATCGGGAGTTGAACGGCCGTCCGCAAATCTACTCTAATGGCATTCTTTGTTTGGTGAGGTGCATTAGCATACATAAACACAATATCGCGGCATTGTTCATTGATTATTAATGAAATATTTAGTAATGTGTGCGGTAATTGATATTAAGCGTAAAACACTAACTGACATGCAAATAAATCTAGTTGGCTATCACGGGACTGATTCAAGCTTGGTGCCGAGTATTCAACAAAATAATTTCATCCCAAGCACTGCCAATAGAGATTGGGTCGGGCATGGTGTCTATTTTTTTATTGAAGGTGTTGGTTGTCCAGTAGGTAACGCAACAGAGTGGGCAAAGAATCAAGCTTATGATAGGCTAGAGCCTAAATATAGTCATTTTTCCATATTGCAGGCCGATGTTAAATGTGAGAGATTATTGGATGTGAGAACAGATAAGGCTCTTAACGTCTATAATCAAATCAGAAACGCCATGATACAAAAGTTTAAAAATGTATTTAGGAAATGTAACCACATAAATGAAAGTGATTGCAAAATGTGGAACTTGGTTTCTGAATACTTGGATCTGGAAGTTATAATTCAGAACTTATATATAAAGGATTGCCACCAAAGGCGATTAAAAATAAGTTCTAATGTTCCTAACACAACAGTAATGTGTGTTAGGAAGCCAAGATTTATTGATAAGCAATCAATAAATCTTGCCGAAAGTGGAGTAATATAGAATGGATTTAGATAAATTATTAAGTGAATCACTTGAGCGTCTAGAGGCGATGCATGTTGATGAATTTGAAGCAATGTGCATTAAAGCGGGTTACAAGCCTGTTAGAAAGGTGCTGTTTGTGCCTGCGAACGCTCTTTCTGTTGATTTAAGTATTGCGTATGTTAAAGCGACCTCTATCAACGTCGAGTCCCCAAAAACCTTTAACGGAAGCAGTGCTAACGCACAATGCTTTTCATTGGCTGCGTAGTTAAATGCAAATAACTTTTTTGAATTCTCAAGTGAAAAAATTCAACTTCGAAAGAATAGAGACCGATGAGGAAGATCATTTGGATTTTTCGGTAGGACCCGGATTTTCTGAAGAGGAGTCAACGTCATTTGTTGTTATGTTTGAAGTAAATGTGGTATCTCAGCATGGCTACAAATTCGAACTTATCTATGAAGCTGAATTTGAAACCGATAAAGTCATTACAAAAGAGTTTCAAGATTCTCATTTTCCGTCAATAAACTCACCTGCTATTGCTTACCCTTATATGCGTAGCTTTGTTGGTACCATGACATTAAATGCGGGCTTTGAACCTCTGGTTTTACCTGTTGTTAATTTTCAGGCGCTTGCTGCTGAAAATGCCAAGCGTGAATCTTCGGAATAGCTCACAAGCTAAAAAAAGCCGCTCGTAGCGGCTTTTTTATACCTGATTTAATGGATTCAATCTAACCGCATCTTCTAAATGTTCAGGTGCAAAGTGTGAGTATTTCATCGTATCAACGATTGATGCGTGGCCTAGTATCCGTTGCAACACTAAGATGTTACCGCCCTTTATCATGAAGTGACTTGCGAATGTGTGGCGCAGTACGTGGCTCATTTGTCCATCGGGTAATAAAATACCTGTTCTTTCCATTGCGGTGCGAAATGCTTTTAGGCTGCTGGTAAATAATTGGCCGCGCTTGCTGGGAATTTCACTCATTAGATCATCACTAATCGGAACGGCTCGCGGTTTGTTGCCTTTGGTGTTAACAAACGTGATTTTGTTATTGCTGATGTGCTCACCATGTAAATTTTCAGCTTCCCCCCATCGGCAGCCAGTACTTAAACAAATCTTGGCAATAATCTGAACGTGAGGGTTGCGACTGTTGCTAAGTTCTTCGAGTAGTATCGGTATTTGCTTATCTTGTAAGTAACCCATTTCCGGCGTTTTATATTTCAATGCGCGCATGCCAATGATTGGGTTTGTCCCGTCCCATTCGCCCAGCCTGATAAGCTCATTAAACAAAGCGTTTAAATACGTTTGCTCATTATTAACCGTTTTAATGCTGACCTTTTCAAGTCGCAATTTCCGGTAAGTGGTGAAGTGAGTTTTCTCGAATTTTTTAGCGATAGGGTTACCCATCATCTTTGACATTGCCAGTAACTTGTTAACGCGCTTTTTTCCATCACTAAGCGCTTGGCCGTGTAGGTTGTACCACGTTTCAATTAAGTCGTTTAGCCGTTCGTCATCATTACTAACATCTAGCCAGCCATCGGTTTTAGCGGTGGTGCTGATGTAAGTTTCAAAACGCATCGCCTCAGCTTTTGTTGTAAATCGTTTGCGCACCCGTCGACCATTACGACCGAACGGATACATATCAACAAGCCAGTGGCCGTCAAGCTGTTGGGATATGCTCATCTTGAGCTTTCCCTTTGTTGTCGATACGTGAAGTTGACTTTGCCCATAACTTTACCCAAGTTTTATGGGCCCAGGCGATTGACGCTACAACGGAAAAACCTAAGGCTGATATTGCGGAGGGGAATATTTTTTCAGCCTCTTCCAGCTTGAACACTAATACGTAGAGCAATGAAAGTAGAGTGAAGAGAGTGAAGATAAAACCTAGTAACGTTAATGCGTGCGACATTAACTCAACGTCAGATTCACCTTTGTGCCTAAAAAGTAATATGCCGCCAAAAATACAGTAGATAACGATAGCGATAACAATATAAGGGTTTGCATTGCCCTCAATGTTTGGTAGAAAGTCCATTTTTCATTTACTCTTAGAAATGATATAAGCCGCAAGTGCCAATCCAAGCACAGCCCCAATAGCAAGCCCTACCGGATTCGTAGATATGAGCCCAGCAACGCCAGCACCCGTTGCGGCGCTTAAGCCGTAATCAGGGTAAAGTTTTTTTGCGTGCCCTTCACAATAGCCTTTGTGCTCTGATTTTTTATTACATTTCATATCGCCTTCTTCCCACTTGCATAGCCTGTCAATAGGGGGAGTATACTCATCAGGGAGGTTGTTGTTGTCCATTTTTTGCCTTTCGTCCTTTTTATTTGGTTTGACCTAATACTTGTTTACCCATAAACTACTGTTCACTTATACAGTGCTAAAGGGAGTTGAATTGAAGCAAGAATACATACACGCACATAGACTTATGTTGGAGATAAGCGATATACAAGAAATGCCAGATGATTTTGATAAGTCGATGGCATTTCAGCAGTGGGTCGTAAAGCTTGTTCAGTGGAGAAACCAAGCTACGCCGTCTTGCTCGCAGTCTCAGTTGATGCTTGTTCCACAATCACCCCGCCAGCCTCAGCAAAATTGTGACGAAATAAGTCATTTAGCATAGAAAACTCTATTCCCTCTTTCGGCGTTAGCCAGCTTAGTGCTATCGCCGTATTCATCGTCTGAAAGAAAGAATCATCAAGTAACTTAGCGGGTACGCCAGCGCTACCCATTTGTGGCGCGTCATCTTCTGGTGATATCTGTCCAGCTTCCGGTGCCACGCAATCATTCATTAGCCATAGCGTGTATTGAGGAAATGACTCGGAAAGTTTAAATAAGTACGCCGCCGAAATTCCGCGCTCGCCTCTTTCATAATTTTTAATCGAATTCAAAGGGATAGATAAAATGTCTGCAAGTTTTGCTTGCGTGAGCCCCTCTGATTTTCTAATTAATTTAATTTTATCTCTGGATTCCATTTGACTTAGTACTCAATTGCGATCTATTATCTGTCTAGGTTGTCGTTTGGGTGCGTAAATGCGTGAATGTACTCAAACGACACATAACCCCCAATTAAAACAGCAGGAGGCTGTCATGGCAACAACTAACGGTAAACCTTTCCTTGTTCCAGCACCTTTTTTAAGTGTCGCTGCTTACGCGGAATTAGTGAATGAATCCATTGATACCGTTCGCCGCGATATCGAATCAGGTGCTATCCCTACCTTTCAACAAGGCAAAGGCAAAAAGCGATTTATCAATATGGTTGCCCTAACTAAGTTAGCCGATGACCTAAGCGAAAGCGTGAAACCTTGGAACCAGCCACAGCTTGTTTCTTCCACTAACAGTTAAAAGGAACTTAACTCAATGAATATGAACGATCACCAAACCACTCGTTTGAAAACGCCTGAACAATTTACGCGCGTTAATACAATTATAGCCTCTTTTCGAGAAGTGCTAAAAAAAGCCAATGTAAAAGCAGCTCAAGCCGAACGTGACAATAAGCCGTTTGTGACGATGCGTTTAGCAGATAAAACGGGGGCGTTCACTAATGTTGAAACGCCATCATTTCAGCCAGCACTACAACGAATGCAAGGGGCGTAATCATGCGTAAATTCATTAAAAATAAAGCTCACCCATCATTGGCATTAATCGACCGCACAATGACTAAAGCCCAATTCAAAGAGATTTGGGGCGAGTGGCGCGGCAGCGAACGCATTAAATTTATTGGCACCGATGCGTGGCACATTTGCGGCTTTATCGAAAAAGACCGCAACAAGCTAGACCCGTTACTGATTAAGAGCTTATCGCTTGCGGTAAATATCGAATACTCACAAATGTTGGAAGCGGCTTAATGAGCTTTAATGCCTTAAACATAAATAAATCAGCCGACATCCAGTCGGCTTTTTTGGGCTCTGCAATTGACGCGGCTATAAACGGCGTCAGCCAAACAGCTGGATTTATCCCCTTACCGCCAAAACCAACAAATTATCATGTTGGATCTTTTGCCGACATTGAGCAAATCGAACGGGACCAAAAACGTAGTGAGCAACTGGAATATTCACGCCGTCTTTTAAGCCTCGCAGAGGGGAGCGAAGCGACCAAAGACAATAGCCTAGTCAAGAAGACCAAAAGTCCGACACGTAGTGAAAAGGAGGATGGTCGTCGTATAGAGTTAGATTCTCAGTTGTCTATGCTTGGTTTTAATCAGAGAGCCAAGGAATCACAAGTAAAGCACTTGGAGTTGCTTAAAACGATTCCTGAGCCGCTTGGCTTACCTGCCTACAACGTCAAAAATGAGCAACATTCACTTTGCTTGTCGCGCGGGATGGATGGCTTGATTATCGCGAACAAACATACCGGTGAAATTCTAAAGCCCCGTACTGGTCAATCAAGCGCTGTCGCTCATATCTCACAGCGCGAATGGTCAGGGCAGACCCGCATTAGAATTTGCGCTCAAACATCATTAGGCAAGCCGCCACCGTCTCAATCTGGTGACCGTGTAACAAAAACATTAAACGTTCGTGCCGCTGGTAAAATATTAGATAGCGGTGCGTATGTATCAGTTATGCGTGGCGGTTACACAACGTTTTTCACTCCTACGTTTTCACCAGAAGCAAGAAAGCGCCTCAAAGAAGAACATTTCTTTAAGGTAAAGAATGGCAAAAAAGGCGATGTCGTTAGTGGTGAGATTTATTCAGAGTTTAATTACACAGAAATCAAACTTGTACCAAAAGGCCGTGGAAAAAAGAGAAAACTAAAATACCAGAGAAGCAGAAATGTTCGCATTGGCGATGTTATTGACGGAGATGTAAAGGCATCGGGTCCCTTCACAAAGCTTGGTTACGGCATCTCAACAATAGGCAGCGAGATAAGCCGCTTTTTTGATGCGGCTAGCAGAACATATCAACGAGGCTGGTATACAAAAAAACCAACTGTCAAACACACAAATATTGGGCCGATAAAAATACCCGCAAGAACGAAGGTGGAAGCAAGCAGCTTTAGCGTGGTTCGCGCACTCCATTCATCAGTTGGCCCTGTAAAAATGGAATGTTATGGCGAGCGAGAAAAGCTCGACTACCTATGGGTAGCAGAATCGCCAGAGCAAAAAGGCCGCTTCAACGTTGAACATACTGCTATTGGTCCTGTTAAGAAAAATAATTTTGTTGTAGAGCACTCCAAGTTTGGCCCTGTTAAAAAAATGGATAGAAACCCTCATTGCCACGTATTAATGCGCTGGAACGTTGAGCCGCATTTATTTAGAGAATGGGCTGACCGATTAGAGAGTCAGTGGGGGTTAGGTTTTGCCAAGCTAGAACGCATTAAAAATAAAGATGCAGCGAGCGGTTATTTATTAAAAGCAATTGGCTACGTGCTCAAAGGCTCAGCCAGCGACCAAGGTGAAATCAAGGGGAATCGTTACAATATTAGCTCGAGTGCTCGCGCCCCTGCTTGGGAACATATCGCCACATTTGACGCGCAAAACATGTGCGCAATCATCAACGAAGTGAAAGAGAAATGGCATCGAAAAGATGCACCAATTAAGGCTGTCATCAACAAAGCCCAAAAAGACCTATTAGAGCGTCAAAAAGCATACAACATTCAAAGAGCCAAGAAAGGGCGAACGCGCGCTAGGCGTAACGAAATACTAGGTAACGTACAAGCCAGTATCGCTAAGTTAGAAAAAAAGATTAAAGACAGCTACCAGCAATTAAAGCAGCGCGGCGCCCGCGCCAGTGAATACCAAATCACATTTGATAGCTTCGACAAAATGGCCACGTTCGTTGGTTGGGCTTCGTCTACTCGATTGTTTGCAGCTGAAATGCTTGATAACTATTCCAGTGATTACAGCGAGCAACGGGCGGCATGGGGACACCTCGCCAAAACAGCCAGAGATTATTTTAAGGGGTTGGGTGACAACCAAGAAAATCAGGAAATGATTTGGCCTCACCGTATGAATCAGCCAATTAACGATGATTTTGAGGGGGTTTCTACCGATGAATATTACAACGATTACTACAACTGCCAAGGGGCAATGCAATGTTAATTAGAGAAAAGAAAAAACAGTTAATGGCTCACATTGTTGAGCGTGAAGATATCAAATGTGAAATCCAAGCAATTTGCATGGAATTAAAAGACGTCATCGGTGAGCACCCGCTAATTGCCGATGCCGCAAGTGGTAAGGGTGGATTTAACCCAATGGCACTTATGAGCAAGCTCGGTTCGCTCGGGGAATTAAAAACACAAATCCCCCAGGTTAAAAAATTACTGAGCTTACTGGGTGAGTACGCGGTGATTGTAGAAAATCATTTAGCGCTAATAACAACGATTACTATCGAACTAATGGAGCGTGAACAGTGAATGACGCAAAAATCAAATGCCCGTCAACCTTTTGTATACGTGATGCTGTAGTTACAAAAGGGAAAAGACGTTTAACGGTCAAGTGTCCAAACTGTGGACCGTTAAACTTCCAGACAAACACAGGCCAAGCAGCCCTAAAAAAATACATGGTTGAACGCGGTGTATCGATTGGCGGTGAAAACACCGATAAATCGACCGATAAACCAACGCCGCCAATTTCAGAAACGACCACTAACGATAGTGCTTTGAGCGGTAATCAAAATCGTCAAAGTGCTTCTGAAACCAACACCGATAAAACTCCGGTAAAACGCCGTGGTTTATTCTCGTTTTTGAATAAGGTGGACGCATGAATGTAGTCGATTGCTCACCGGAAACCATCGAACGCGAATGGCAGCGCATCAAAGTTGAGCACAAGGTCACACAGATTGTTATTCCCGATGAAGCTTCTGACATTCCAGAAACCGTCATCAATAGTACCGGAGAAACAATAACCCACGCTGAATGGCAAGACGAAAAAATAGAAACGTTAAAAAACTGGGTGGGCGCCGCGCTCGCTGGTTTGTTTAATGGGTTAATCGGCCTTGAAGTTGAGCGCGGTGTATTTGATGAATTTGCGTTACTAACAGCTCAAATGGCTGTAAAGCATTATCCAAATTCAAGCGCGTTGGAGATTATCGCAAAATACGAATTAGAGCTTAAGTGGGTTTGGGCTACGGGCATGATGTGCAAAGCGCTCGCCGCTGGTTTTTCTGAAAAGAAGCAAAAAGCATTACAAGCCCAGCGCCAAGAAAATACCGATACCAATGGCGTTAGCGCCGACGAAAAAGAGGCATTAATAGATGGAAACGAGTAATAGACCGGATGGCACGATGATTTTAATCGCTGGCGTGTCCCGTTCGGGAAAGTCAGTATTTCTAAAGCGTATTATCGAAAAGCATAGACGCGCCATCGCGTGGGACCCGAAAGCCGAATATCAAAGCCAGCTTGGGTTTACGGCTTATCATGACCGCCATAGCTTTCTTGAAGCCATTAAGGCGGCGGGTGATGGCGCGGCAACCATTGCGTATACGTCCAATAATGCCAAGGATTATGACTTCTTTTGTGATTGCGCCTTTAATTTCAACCGAACCGCACAAGCGGCGGTGGTTTGTGAGGAATTAGGCGTTGTTACTAGTTCCGGTAAGGCCGCCGGACATTGGAACCGACTAGTTAATCAATCCCTTGCTTATGGACCGTTATTGGTAGGCACTATTCAGCGTGGTCAGGAAGTTGATAAAACAATCATGAATAACTGTTCATTCATACACATAGCGCGACATAACACCGATTCGGACGCAATGTATATGGCGGCAAAGCTAGGTATTGATATATCTGTAATCCCGCGCGAACCATTAAAGTTTGTGCAGTGGTCGAGCGATAAGGGCGTCATTTGCGAGGGGAGCATTGATTTTAAGGGTGCTAAATCGAAAGTGTGGGGAGAGGGCTCACCACGATTTTTAATTAATAATAAACCACAAAAGGTCGGTAGTGATGGTCGATTTGATGGCTTTACCTACCGTTAAACCACATTGACTTGGGCGCTTTTCTGAAAAGTTTCAGAAAAGCGCTTGACCAACTCCGAATTCAGCTTGTTAGGGTGGCGGTGCATGTCGTGAGACACCATTTAATTAATTCGGAACAAAAAAAATGAAAGATTTAGCAATTACAGTTGGCGTTGTCTTAGTGGTCGCATTCGCGGCAATTTGGATTTCAAATAACAACACTATGGCAGCGAAAGTTGTCGGTCCTAAAGCGAAATAAGGAAACTATCGTGTCTAAAAAAGTATTACAAATGGCAATGGCTGCTTTGGTCGGTCTATCTTACGCCCCTTCACCACGTGAGCTAGATTCGTTTAGCGTTGTTGGTGGTGGTAAAAAATCAAAAGTGAAATTAGTTGGTGGTCCAACATACAACGCGTTTGAGTTTGAAACCGATGAAACAAATCCCGCCAAAATTATCCGTGCATCACTTATCTTGGGTGGGGATGCGATTATTGAATTAACGGGTACTGACTTAGTTAATTTAGAAAAACGCAAAGGCCGCACACATCCAGCGGGCGTTTACGCACTGCGCTTATCGGATATTGATATGCGTACCCGTGCCGGATTGCGCCTAGGTGAGTTAGTGACATTTGCTCAAGATAATATTTATCTCGAGATTGAATTTGCTGGCGATTCGGAAGTGACAACACTTGAAGCTCAAGCATGGGTTAGTCCGTCTCAAGCTGTTCGTGCGTGGGTGCCGCGCATTCGCCGTGAAAATTTCAACGCGTCAAAAACTGGTGTGAACACATTAAGTTTTGATAGCGACTCAACCGTGTTTATTAAGCGTATTCATCTTGAAAGTTCGGCGGTAACAAAAGTTGAGCACAAAGTTGATGGATTGACATATTTTGAAGCAACGGCGGCGCGTAACAACCGCGCGCTAAAAGATAATAGTCTGACTCCGCTCGCTGATGTTTATACGTTTGACCCGTTAATGTTTGGCTTTGGTGTTGATGGCATGGTCAATATGGCAGCAAATGAAGAGTTCAAGTTTTTAGTGACTACTTCTGCCGCTGGCAATATTGATTATTTGCTTGAAACGCTAGAACTGGTTTAGAGGGGCGTTATGGCTACTCAAGAGCAAGGGGGCGTACTGCGCCCGCACGTTGGCGATTTAGGTTCGTTTGATGGCGAAGGTGAATCGCTAATTGATTTTGGTAAATTCTTACTTGGTACGGTGGCGGACGTTGCTACGGCTAAATATGCCAGTGAAAGTGCGCAGCCAGAAGTGCACACGAAATTGCAGAACGGTGAAGAGTCGAACGGTGCGACCATTGCCGCTGATGACAATACAGGTGTGATGGATAGCCTTCCTGCGTGGGCGTGGGTGCTAATTGGCGTTGCAGCTTTAGCGCTCATTATCTTGCTTATTAAGCTAGTAAGGTAATCGCATGGGCTTTGAAATGGGACAGGGTTCGTCACTCCAAGGTTCATCAAGTGCAACAACTGGCGATGCTAGTTTTGGCAGCTCTAAACTTGGCAACATCAAGTTTGGTTCAATGGCGCGCGGTATCAACCCGTTATATCTAATTATAGCTATTGTCATTGTCGTTTTAGCGTATTTAATCTGGGGGTAGGCTGTGGGAATCTTCGATAGTAAATCTACAACCAATAACGAACAAAACACAGATAATCGCACGACCCAAGCTGGTAATGATGTGTCGCAATCGTCGGTAAATATTACCACTGGTAAAAAAGGCGGCGGCAACAATATCAATATTACTGAGACTGACCACAACGCTATCGCTGAGGCATTTGGCTTTGGTAGTGACGCTCTTGATAGTTCGTTATCAACGGTCGGTAGCTTGGTTAATAACATGAGCGATATGCTCGGTAGTCAGCAACGGCAAAATAGCGCCTCGCTCGAGCGATTGGCCATTAGTAGTAATACAAATGGTGCGACAGAGGTGATTAACGGCAACATCAAAATGGTTGCTCTGTTGTTGGTTTTATTTTTGGTGGGTACGTTTATTTATATCAAGGTGGTCAAGTGAAGCACGCGTTTACAAAAGCTGGTCAAATCCAAAAAGAGCCCGTATCGGGCTCATTCATTTATATCGCTGCCGCTGATGGCGCGATTCGAGTAACGGCTATTGCCAGCGGCCAACAATTCATATGGCCTGATTTAGAGCGTGGCGAGCAAGTTAGATTGCCTAACGATATCAATTGCGAGCGCATTGAGGTCGTTAGTTCGATTGATAACAATGTTGTGCATATCAAAGTTGGGCAGGGTCGATTTTACCCAAGAATGGATGCTGCTGGTTTGGTTGTTGACCGCATTAAAGAGGGTATTAATGTTGTCGCAACTGCAACTGTCGAAAACGGCAACGTATCAGTTGATAACGACGTGAAAGTTAACGGCGAGGTTAGTATTGTGGCTGCTGGAATAAATACACATAAGCCAAGAGTTGAGTGCTTGCCGGGCGTTGCGACACTCATTGTTAGCGCAGGCACCAGAAAAAGCAATCGCATTAATATTCGAAGTGACCAGCTTGGCGGCGTTTCGCTGGGTGGTAGTGACTCCGTGAATAATGGCTCTGGTGGGTTTCTTGATGCTGGCATGGTCGATTATATGGATACGTCCGGCGAACTGTGGGCGTTTAATGATGGCAGTGTTAGCGTGTTCGTTGACGTATTGGAGTTGATTTGATGAGTAGTTCAACGCAAAGCGTAACGGCTGCAATTGATAGAAATAGAACACACAAAACAGACGCTAATGTCTTTAAAGTGCCACTCAAAGCCCCGAACGACCATGGCTTATTCCAAGCTACGCCCGAGGCGCGTGTTTTTCGTCAGCACATGGAGCCGTTTGGAAATGTTGAAAACGGCACGGTATCAAAATTAGACTGGATGCTCGACCCATACGATGGTTATAAGGGCATTCCCTATGATGACTCAGATGTTAGTTATCGGATATTCAATATATTTACAAAAACAGGTGATGACGCTGGTCTGAACGGCGAAAACGGCGCGGCGGTGATTGGCACGAAAAATAGAGGTGACGGCAATACGTGGGGCATCTTTACTAGCATGCATTACGGTTTTAACGATGGCAAAAATGTGCCGATGAAACTGATATACATGGACACCTCGGATACTGAGTGGCGAAAGCCAATGAAGAACTTTTGGTATAAAACGAAACCGCTAAACACTGGGGATTATGTTTTATATAAATTGAGTCTGTACAAATCACTCGATACCGGGGTTTGCGGGGATATAGCACCCACTCACATGGCTGGTACGGTGTCTGATGGCAGTTTGAGATTTGAGTTTGTACGCGATTATTCAACTCATGTTAACGATATAGATGCGTGTGTCCTTTTCGGTGATGTAGGCTCGATGCCGCGTTTTGGGCATCCAAATAAGCCCGTTCAATACGCAAAGGACACGCTGCACTGGACACACGCGCGTGACGTTTACGAATCAGCGGGGCAGCAAACCACTGCCGGGTTAGTCAAGGTTGGAGTGCGAACAGATGCCGAAGAGTTTCAGCTCGAGTTCTTTAATAACAACCGATTTAGATTTGGGAAAGACCACTATCGAACAAGTGGAATCGTTCGCCGTTTTGAGTCGAAAACTCTTTCCGATGCCGATGTTGTCAATGGCAAGATTGATGTTAAGGGATATGAGTTAATTTATACTAACTTTCTAGCCCCCACGCTCATTACTGGCGTTATCAACGCATTGCCAGACCAGCGGCTTCAAATTATCTCAATGAATGCTAACACCACGTTTGTAAACGGCACGGCTTTACGGACGCGAACGGGGGCAAACGATACGCCAAGTCCTGAAACTGGACGGACGTACATCAACAGTGCCGCCGCTGGACGCCTGCGGGAAGTTTAGCGTGGATGGTCGACTGGGGGAATAATGAAAGCCGCAATTATTATCGTAATTATTTTAGGAGTTACATATATGGTTATGCCACGCGCAGTACGCAGTAATAACCCACTGAACATACGCATTAGCAGTCGTAATGATTGGGAGGGTGAATTACCAGCGGCGTTAAATAAGGCGGTTGATAATAGCTTCGAATCGTTTTATCGACCATCGAGCGGCTACCGTGCCGCGACTATTTTAATTCGTAATTACCAAAAGTTTTATGGTGACAACACTATTAAACGAATCATTGAGCGGTTCGCGCCGCCAACGAATGATATTGGTGAGTTCGAGAACCATACCGATAGTTATATCGCATCGGTAGCGCGTGATTTGAGCCTACCGACCACTCAGCCACTCAATCTTTTTGATGACGAACTAATGACCAGGTTATTAGTAGCCATGCACAAGGTTGAGGCGGGCGGCGTGTGGTTTGGTGAGCGACTGGCGAGAGCTGGTGTTGAGCAGGCAAATAAACGTTATGCGTGATTATGTATTTGTTGTAATCGGTATTGCGATCATTGGCCTATTTGTTATCGCAAGGCGTACGGCGCAAGGTGCATTAGACCCTATTAGTAAATATTTGGGCGAAAAGGCGGCGGGCGTCTCAATGGCGCTCAATGGTTCGCATGATATTGAGTACAACGGGGCGTACTTTGTTTTACTCCCTAAGCACCTTGACGCAAACAATATTATTAACGCGCAGTGGCGCGAAATAATGAGTAACACTCACCCTGATACCCCTGCATTATTTGCAGCGATAACGGATAATTCAGGGCGATTACTGGCACGGTATCGTTATTTAATCGGCGGCGAAGTGAGCGCGGCCACCATCTAATTTAGTAAATTATTGTCGGGAGACAACGAAATGGCAGAAAAGAAAGTAAGCAAAAAAGAAGCGACAAACCAAAAAATAGGTCGCTTAAAAAAAGGCTATAAAGCAAAGGGGAAAGGTGTTTACGTCAAAGTAACCAGCACTAAGCCCAAGCGAAAAGCCGCAAAGAAGACCACTAAGCGTAAGCCGCGTGGTAAAAAAGGCAAAGTAAGCGTGTTAAGTAAAGTGAAGCGCGCAGTTAAAAAGGTGTTGATATGAGATATTTAACACAAATGACAGTTGCGATTCTGTTGCTGGCGCTTTCTGGTTGTGCCGCCTTTGAAAACTATGAGTTTGGTGACGTATCCCGCACCTATTGCACCTCAACCAGCCCCCAGCTTCGCGAGGAAATCAAGGCGCAGCTTGACGCAAGGGGTGTGAGCGTTGGTGTTGATTACTGTGAGCTATACAACTGGATTAGCGGTGACCCGCGATGACAGAGCAGCTTATCATTGATTACCTAGCTGCCGGTGCTGATACTGCTACGATGCTATGTGGTTTGCTGTTCTTTAAGCATCACACTAGAATCACAAAAGTTGAGACAACGCTAAAGCTCATAGCGCAATCGTTAAAAATTAGCGTAAATTAATCGCTAGAATTGAAAAAGCCCCGTAACTCTATGAGATACGGGGCTTTTTAAGGTCTGCGGTAACAAACCCGAATGTGGTGGAGGCGGGGGGATTCGAACCCCCGTCCGAAAAACCTACATCCTCGGTACTACATGCTTAGTCATGTCATTTAATTAACCGCAACCACTGTGA
>Ga0209292_1004606_pt1 | contig 14458 bp, 13 predicted proteins | sample GOMGulsemesocosm_2_FD_184634 | JGI IMG/M metagenome (GOLD analysis project Ga0209292, IMG submission 184634) | Methane-oxidizing microbial communities from mesocosms in the Gulf of Mexico - GOM9C Gulf of Mexico (SPAdes) (version 2) | ecosystem: Environmental > Aquatic > Marine > Cold seeps... | reverse complement strand
CGACAATATCAAAATATAGCTGAACAAAAGCGTCAAGAGTAAAATCAGTATGATGTGCTTTATCCGTTTTGTAATTTCCTAAAATCTCCTTATAAGAGATTTTAGGAATGGCATCTGCAAAAGTTTTGCTGTCAGCGAACAAACGAGCCATTTGCACATCTTTAAATAAGTCACTTTCAAAGAAATGTAAACTATCTAGGGCTTGTTGATTTAATAATTCGGTATTTTTCATGGGATAACCTTGTTGTTCTTTTTTAAGCAGAATGCTTCGCTGTCGCGACTTTAAAAAAATACAAACTAGCCACTAGAAGGGCCATAGGTATCAAAGAAAGATAAAAAGCATGTTGACCACCGAATGCTTCAAAAGAATATCCGGTAATAATAGAGCCAGTAGTACCTCCAAGTGCTGAAAAAACCACAATGAGCCCAGTCATGGATGAATGTTGTGATCGCGCTAAACTGCTTAACATGACCGAATTTAATACCGGATAAATAGGCGCCATCATTAAACCAATTAACGGCAGAAGGTAGGCAACAGCGGGTGCATTAAAAATGCTAGTGACTATAGCCGTTGTCGGCGCTTGGGTTAATGGCAACAGTAATACAATTATTAATGCCATTCCCGCTAAACATATATTTAAAAAGGTATACCAATTAATGTAACGAAGAATTTGTCCTGCGAGTAATCTCCCTAGTGCCAAAGCTGCGGCAAAGATACTTGTCATCTGTACACTAATATTGGTCGGCAAACCTAAAACTTCACTATTAAAAGTAGGTAACCAAGTGCCGATCCCTTGTTCAATTAATACATAAAGGAAAATAGAAATAACAAAGATAAGCACCAAGCTTTGATAGCTCATTTTTATCATCTCAACGAAATCAACCAATATACTTGTCGGCTGCAAAGGCTTTTCAGCCTTACTGATCGAAGAAAAACTAACTAGCAGTAAAGTTAATAAAGAGATAATCGCTAGCGCATAATACACATTCATCCATTGCGTAGACGGTTCAGAACTATTATCAATATAGAAACTGAATAACCAGTATCCCGACAAACTGCCCAGCATAAAAATACCTTCGATTGTGTTTAATAATGAAGAATGAGATTTCACTGACTGAGTTAACTGACCGATAATTGAATAAACAGATATTTTGACTAATGCGAAAGAAACACCAATACAAGCAAACAACAGTTTTATAACAAGAAAGTTGCCAACAACTGGCGTTAAGAAACAAGCAATGGTCACGATGGCTAACCCCGCAGCCAGAGCAACTTTATAACCTATTCTGGGAATAATTGATGCAATAAAAAATGAAACAAAAGCGATAGATAAGTCTTTGAAACCTTCTAGAGAGCTCGCTTGAGGTTTACTTATATCAAAGCTATTTATTGATTGAAGAATAACGGTACCAACACTATTAAGTAATATGGCAAAAACGAAATAGCTTGCAGCAATGGCACTTATAGTAATAAAACGAGACATAAATAAACTCATTATTGAATAATTAAGTTTAGTCTATAATCAATAACAAATTAATGCAAACGTTTGCATTAATTTGTTATACCTACCCCTATTTAGTGATTATTAAGTAGAACGAGTCGAGTTTCGTTCAATTAACTCAATGTCCATAACAACTGATTTAGCTTTTTGTCCATGAAACTGTGCTAATAGCTGTTCAACCATAATTTTAGCGGCAACTTTAGTGTTTTGCTTAATCGTGGTAAGTGACGGATGAAAAAGTTCAGCCATCGCAATATCATCAAACCCGACAATGCCAACATCGTTAGGAATACTAACATAGCGCTCCTTCAGCGCCTTTAATGCGCCAAGTGCGACCATATCACTTGATGCAACAATGCCATCAAAATTCAACCCTCTATCAAGAATTAGATCGCCTATACTTTCGTATGCCACTTTACTGGTTATGTCACAAGCCAAAGTTAATTCATCACTAATATTAATATCGTACTCTTTCAGTGCCCGCCCATAGCCCTTATAGCGTTCACTCATTTCTGCATGTTCAGGATCGCCAAGAAAAAGAATGCGCTTACAGCCTGATTTAATCAAATTCTCTGTCGCTAAATATCCGCCGAGTTCATTATTGCTACCGATAACAGCATAATTAGTCTGTACTTTTGGATCGCCCCACACAACAAGAGGCGCACCAGACTTAGCCACTTTTTCAATTTTTTCTGTTCCTTTACCTTGACCAATAACGATAATGCCATCCGCTCGGCTACTACTTATAAAGTAATTTGCCCAATCATCTGTAGCCATAAGTGAGTTAGACAGAAGTAATTCATAACCGCTTTGGTTAAGTGCTTGGTTTAAATCTCCCACCACTTTGAGTAAAAAGGGATCGCTAATACTTTGGTCGGTGTCGTCTATTAGATTCAAAATTACCGCGACAACATTTGTTTTTTGGGTACGTAAACGGCTAGCCGCTCGATTTAAACTAAAATTATGCTCAGTAGCTAATGCCTGTAATTTTTCACGGGTTTCCTTTTTTATCAAAGGATTATCATTTAAAGCCCTTGACACCGTTGACGTGGAGACACCTGCTAATTTAGCTAGCCCTGCCAGAGTTAATTTGTTTTCGTTAGCCAATTCCGTTTATTTCCAAAATTAATAAAAGATAAATACCCATGGAATTATTACATAACTAGCTGGTATTGCAATTGAAAACAAATTCAAATGCAAACGTTTGCAAAAACCTCTTGCAAACGTTTGCATTGATGTCTATATTAATTTTGGGGAAGGAAATCATTAAATAAAATTAATAGCTGATTTGGCAACTGCTAGTATCAGTGTAGAGGGTAAAAACATGACTAAGAGTTTTAAACTATCGACTATAAGCATTGCATTAGCATTAGTTTGCCAAGCAAACAGCACTTTTGCAGCAGAAGAAACAGCAGGAAAAAACAAAAATGACGAAGTAGAAAAAATTGTTGTGACTGGTACTTTCAGTGGTAAAAGTGTTGCGAAAGAAGAAGCAAGCTTTGCCGTTAGTTCTTTTTCTGAAGACGACATTATAAAGATAGCGCCCAAAAGTACCGCAGATCTTTTTAAAGCTATTCCGGGTGTTTGGGCTGAAAGTTCTGGCGGTGTGGCTGGTGCAAACGTATTTGTTCGCGGCTTCCCTGGTGCAAGTGATGCACCCTACCTTACAATTCAGCTGCAAGGTGCTCCAATTTTTCCGCCACCAACACTTTCTTTCTTAGAAAACTCAAGCATGTTTCGTTTAGATGACACGATTGAATTCATGGAAGCCCTTCGTGGTGGTACTAACCCCGTTATATCAAATGGTCAGCCGGGTTTAACCACTAACTTTTTATTAAAAGAAGGGTCTGACGATACAGAAGGTTCAATTAAATATTCAACTTCTGATTACGGTCTACAACGCTTAGATGCCGTTGTAAGTGGCAGCATAGCTGATGACTTATACTTTATGGTGGGCGGTTATATTAAAAGCTCACCTGGTGCTCGTGATGCAGGCTTTAATGCTGAAGAAGGCCAACAATTTACCATTAACATTACTAAAAAGTTAGATAATGGCAAAATTAATCTATATACCCGAAAAACTGACGATCACGGTACTTGGTATGTACCAGCCCCTATCACTGTTGATGGTGTTGACAATACTTATACTCAAATAGGCACCAATAACCGTTTGCAAGAAATTGAATTTGGTGATGGTGAGTCTAAAGTTTTTGATTTTGGTAAAGGTCGTGGCTGGGATGGTACCGTTTCTGGCGGTAGCATTGATTTAACGCTAGATAATGGCTGGGGTCTTGTTGACCGCTTTTCTTATACCAATGGTGATGCAGACACTTATGGTTTAGTACCACAAGGTGGGGCTGTTAAGTTATCAACGGTTGCTGATAATGGCGAATCTGCCATTGGTACGGCTACAGGCACTGTTTATGGCGGTGATACCGACGTTCAAATGATTGGCGGTTGGGTTGTCCTCAAAGAAATTGAAGCATTCACCAATGATTTTGCCTTAACCAAAACCTTTGATAAAGGCAGTGTAACGGGTGGCTTTTATAACTCTACTTTTTCTTCTAAAGATTGGTGGTCATTAGGTAATCAGACTTACCATGTTGTAGAACAAGGTGGTGAAAACTTAACCGGTATTGACTGTAACGATAATGCTGATCACTGTAGTTGGAGCTACGACATCAACAGCATTGGCGATGGTCGTACTACGGCATTTTATACTGCTGCCTCATATGAAATCTCAGATGCGGTAACTGTCGATGGTGGCGTGCGTCGTGAAAACCATAAAATTGAATATACCCTTGATACCGGTTTAGACGGTACCATTGATCAGGTTGCTTCTTTTGATGAATCAAGTACTTCCTGGACAGTTGGTGCAAACTGGATGTTCGCTGAAAAACAAGGTGTTTTTGTTCGTATCAGTGACGGTAGTAAAATGCCTTTCTTTGATAATTTGAGAGAAGGCCAAACTGATGTTCAAGAAGTAGCTCAATATGAGTTAGGTTATAAACATTCTGCAGATAACTTTGACTTTTATGCCACAGGTTTTTTCAACGAGGTGACGGGAGATTCTTTCACTGCAATCCCTGGTGGACCAACAGCATTTACGACCAATGAAGCTTATGGTGTAGAGATAGACTTTAATTATTATAACGATAATGGTTTCTCTGTTGCCGTAGGTGCAACACTACAACAAACTGAGCTTACTGAAGCTAGCGATCCTGACAATGTTGGTAATGAAGCACAAAGGTTACCAAACTGGCAAGTACGTATCACGCCAAGTTATGCTCTGGAGTTTGAAAACGGCATGTATGGCACAGTATACGGTACGATTTCTTCGACAGATGATCGTTTCAGTGATGCTGCAAATACTAAAGAGCTAATATTAGAAGGTTATACAAAAATTGACTTTGGTGTAATTTTAAATCTTTCAGATGAAGTTAAAATGCAATTTTCGATAAACAACTTAACTGATGAAGAGGGTTTAACTGAAGCAGATCCTCGTGGCAGTTCAGGTTTGTTAGATAACGGCCGTTATATTATAGGGCGTACGGTTGATTTTAACGTAAGTTACCAGTTCTAGTTCACCGTTAAATTACCAGTTTTCACATCAATTTGATCATGGTATAGCTCAACCTAAACATAAAAAAGCCAGTTAACATTGTTAACTGGCTTTTTTACATTTTACATAACTCTTTTATAGTAAAGCTTGATATAAAAAGTAGAGTTAATATCATTTTAGCGAAAGCGCAATCTCATATAATGCATTTTTCTTCACGCCATAAATTTCAGCTGTAATTGCACAAGCTTTTTTAGGTTTCATTTCTTCTAATAATAATTTCAGTGTATCAATCGCTTTTGCTGGTATAGCATTGGGGTCAATCTTCTTGCCTTCAATGATTAATACCATCTCACCTTTGAGTTGATTTGGATCTTTTTGTAACCAAGCTAATAAGTTGACCGCGGTATCTGAATGAATAGTCTCGAACGTTTTAGTTAATTCTCGAGAAATAACCACATGACGGTCACCCCCTAATACTTTTACAATATCTTCAACGGTATCAATCGCTCTACGTGGCGCATCATAAAATACCATAGTACGGGGTTCTTCTAATAAATTCGCTAGCGTTGACTGTCTTGCTCCCGACTTTGAAGGTAAAAATCCTTCGAATGAGAAACGGTCTGTGGGTAAACCTGCAACCGACAATGCTGCAATAGCGGCACAAGCACCAGGAATAGGAGAAACAGATAAGTTCAGTTGACGACAATGACGCACCAAATGAAAGCCAGGATCACTGATCAAAGGGGTACCAGCATCTGAAACCAGCGCGATACTTTTACCTTCTTGTAAAAGTGTCGCTACGTAATCTTGACGTTGACGTTCATTATGATCATGCAAAGACAATGTTTTATTTTTTATAGCATAGTTCGATAATAATCTTTGCGTATGGCGAGTATCTTCACAGGCAATAATATCCACATGAGTTAACACATCAAGTGCACGTTGACTGATGTCGGTTAAATTCCCGATAGGAGTGGCGACAATGTAAAGCGTGCCTGATTCTACAAATACTGACGACATAATGAATACTTAAGTTGAGACTGATGAAGATGAAGTTTATTATAAAGCTAACTAATAAAGTACGGATTTATCGCTGGTGAGCCAAACTAATTTTTTGTTTTCGACTAAAAGTCCCTTTTATCGCATTACATCCTTATGTTTTGTGGTTTTAATAACCGCTATTTTTACTACAAGCTGTAGTACATCGCAAAAAATAACGACTAAAAAGGCAACCCAAACTCCTGTTGAAAAATCACAAGGATTCGATGCGAATGAGATAACCTCTGAGCAACTGCTCTTGGCTGCAAAAACACAAGAGTCAGAAGAGGCAATATCAACACTTACTCGCGCGAGTGAATTGCTGATAAACGAAAACAGTTTTAATAAGGCCTTATGGCTGTCACAGCAAATAGCTCAATTAACAGAAGATGAACGGCAACAATATCGGCTTGCGGTTGTTAGTGCACACAGCTTACTTGAAATGAACAAAGTAGAGTTATCGTATAACCAACTAGAAATGGCCGATAAATACGCAACAGAGAATGGTTTTAGTCATCATGAAAAGTATTACTATTTAGTTGCCGAAGTACAACAAAGAAGAACGTTACTAATCAGCTCGTTAAACGCTAAACTTCATTGGTTTTCGCTCAGTTCGCAAACGAATAACGACGATATTCATCAATTATGGCAAGCACTAAGTTTACTTTCAACTTGGCAAGTAAGCCAATTAGCTGAACTAGACCCGCCTTATTTCAAAGGTTGGCAACAGCTTTTAAATTATGCTCATAAGTTTGGTGACGACATTAATCGTTTTAATCGTTATTTAACACAATGGCAGCGCAACTTTTCGTCTCATCCAGCGCAAGCGGTTATTGAATCATTAAGAACTAACGAGCTAATAATTGGACAAGAAGTTGTAAATATCGCCGTTATTTTGCCTCTTACCGGCAAACAAGCGTCGGCAGGAAAAGTTGCACAACAGGGAATTCTCGCGGCTTACAAAAATAATACCAATAAAAACCTCAACTTTATTGATGCCGAAACGCTTAACTGGGCAACGCTTAACGAGCAGCTTACAGATTTAGATAGCCATTTTGTTATTGGCCCTTTACTAAAAGGTAATGTAGATAACTATTTAGCCCAAACTGAGATTGTTCTCCCCAGTTTATTACTTAATACCTCAGCTAAATCTCAGCGCACTGGCGAGCAAGTTATTTTGTCAATGCGACCAGAAGATGAAGCTTTACAAGCTGCCACCACATTAAGTAGAAAGAACTACCAATCTCCTGTTGTACTGAGCCATCGCGATAATGCGAGTAAAAGAATTGCTCAAACATTTGCTCAACAATGGCAACTTGTCACTGGTTATTCTCCCGAAATTGTTTATTTCGAAAAGGGTAAAAAAATGCAAGAGCAACTCAAGGCGAGTCTTGATGTAGATAGTAGCCAAACTCGAATTGAAGATTTAGAAATCAGATTGAAGCAAAACATAAAAACCGAATCAAGAAACCGCAGAGATGTCGATATGCTCTATCTTGTTGGGTCTCCAAAAGAAACGACGCTTTTGAAACCTTACATTGATGTAAACATCAGCCCTTTCGCAAAAATAATACCTGTGTACGCGAGTTCTAGAAGCCACAGTAGTAAACACAACCCGAGGAAAGACAGAGACTTGAATGATCTTGTATTTACTGAAATGCCTTGGCTTTTAACGAGCAAACAACAAAATGTCCAATTAGCGTCACTCAGTAGAACCCTTTGGCCAAGTCGTAGTGATTCTTTACAACGTATTTTTGCCATGGGCTTTGATAGCCTAAATTTAGTTGATAAACTCCCAGCAATGAAACAGCGACCTTATGTTCGTCATTACGGTCAAACAGGTATATTAAAACTAGATCGTAATAATACGCTGATCCGCAGCTTAATTTGGGGTGTTTACCAGAAAGATAAGGTATCCGAAATTGCTATGGACTAAAAAGCCAACCACGCGAGAAACAGGCAACATTACGGAATTATTTGCTGCCAAATATCTTGTGAAACAAGGCTTAATTATCCAAGATAAAAACCTATATAGTCGAATGGGTGAAATTGATATCATCATGAAAGATGGTGATACTTTCGTCTTCGTTGAAGTAAAATATCGAGCTTCAACACTGTTCGGTGGCGCTATTTCAACGATATCGACAAAAAAACAACAAAAAATTAGAAAAACTGCTGCATTTTATCTGCAACAATGTGGTTTAAACGAATATAATACCCCTTGTCGATTTGATGTTATTGCCTTACAAGGTAATATAAATAACCTCGATATTACCTGGCTTAAAAATGCCTTTTAGAGACAATACACGGAGCTAATTTCATTTATGTTAGAACGGATCAAAAGCAACTTTACCGAAAGTATCCAAACTAAAATTGCCGCCAGCGAATTACTAGCCGGCCCTATTGAGCATGCCGGTATGATAATGGTACAAAGCTTATTAGCGGGTAATAAAATACTTGCATGTGGCAATGGCGGCTCGGCTGGCGACGCACAACATTTTTCAGCAGAGCTATTAAATCGCTATGAAACAGAGCGTCCACCATTACCTGCAATTGCCTTAACAACAGATACCTCAACAATTACATCAATTGGTAATGATTATCACTTTGACGAAATATTCTCTAAACAAATTAGAGCATTAGGTAATAATGGCGATGTTCTACTCGCAATTTCAACAAGTGGTAATTCGCGCAATGTAGTAAAAGCAATTGAAGCCGCTGTTTCACGCGACATTCCAATTATTGCCCTTACTGGCGGAGACGGTGGTGATATCGCGGGTTTATTGGGTGAAAACGATGTAGAAATACGCGTTCCGTCTGGTCGTACAGCTCGAATTCAAGAAGTTCATCTAGTCGTTATACATTGTTTATGCGACATTATTGATACAACCCTATTTCCTCAAGATGTGAATTAATATGCTATCTAAAAAACTTTTAATTACGCTTAGTGCTGTTTTGCTTCTGCAAGGGTGTGTAGCTGCTGCTGTTATCGGCATTGTTGGTGGCGCATCAGCCGCTACTGATGAACGTAGTATTGGTACACAATTAGATGATCAAAAAATTGAATTTGAAGCTTATGCAAAGCTCTCTGACAATAAAGCCCTCGGTGATAACACAAATTTGCAAGTTGTTAGTGTTAACGGCAGTGTACTCGTTATAGGGCAAGCACCAAATACCTATTTACGTGATCTTGCGATAAAATCAATTAATGAAGTTGATCAAGTAATACAATTACATAATCAAATTCGTATCAGTAATGTCACCTCTATTACAACAAGAAGTAACGATGTTTGGTTAACATCAAAAGTTAAAGCAGCTCTTTTTGGCAGCGAGGAACTAGATGCAACTAATATCAAAGTGGTTACTGAAAATGGAGAAGTATTCTTGATGGGGTTAATCAGCAAAGCCCATGCAGATGAAGCCGTAAATATTGCTCGTAATGTCAGTGGTGTTAATCGTGTATTCAAGATATTTGAATATATTTAAAACGTAAATTTCTAATATATAGTCACACTTTCACCCCCATGTGATCGTGACATTGCCTACATGAATGTAAGTACTTATGATTTATCTGGAACAAAAATGACGTGCATGGATGCACTAATCCCTTGAAAAACGGGATGTCTGAGAAAGGCTATCCTCGGCTCGGCTATCCCTTTCCCCTGAACATAAAAAAAGCTTCATAGGTATTAACCTGTGAAGCTTTTTTATTTATCAGTATATAAATCTATTTTACATAAGAGACAAGCTTAAAGTTACTTAATCACTTTTAAGCTAGGTTTTCCCTTCGCTTTTGGTGAACTCGTTTCAGACTTAGCCTTTTGAGTAATTGAACTATCTGACTCGACGCTTGATAACCCTTTAGGTTTCTCTGCGCTTAACTCTTCATTCACTTCTGGCTTAGGGTGCTCAATAGCTAACGATGTACCTGCACCATTTTCTTTTGCGTAAATAGCCGCGATTGCACCGTAAGGCACAACGATATGCTCAAGCTTACCGCCAAATCGTGCACTTAACTCAATAGCATGATCAGCAAGAGAAATAGAACCAACCGCCGACATTGAAACATTCAGAACAATTTGTCCCTCATTAACATAGGCCATTGGCACTAATACACCATGAACATTCACATCTACTGCAATATACGGCGTAAGCTGATTATCAGAAATCCACTGATAAAAAGCTCTAACAATATAAGGCTTATTAGAAGTCATATCTGGAGACATCAGACTAAAACATACCTAAACGGATTTCACGTTCTTCTTCAGTTAATGATGCTTGAAATGATTCACGTTCGAATAACTTCAACATATAACCTTTGAATTCTTTAGAACCTTGACCATCAAGTTCAATGCCTAAAGCAGGTAAACGCCACAATAAAGGTGCAATGTAACAATCCACTAAGCTAAATTCTTCACTCATAAAGTATGGTGCTTCATTTAGAATTGGTGCAACACTTAATAAACTTTCTTTAAGATCTTGACGTGCTTTTTCGGCAGCGTCTGCAGGACCACTTAAAATGATTTTTGCAAGGCTGTACCAATCTTGCTCTACACGATGCATCATCAAACGACTACGACCACGTGATACAGGGTAAACTGGCATTAATGGTGGATGAGGAAAACGCTCATCTAAGTATTCAATAATAATTGATGCTTCGTATAATGCTAATTCACGATCAATTAAGGTTGGCACTGTTCCATAAGGATTTAAGTCTAATAAATCTTCAGGTAAGTTAGCCAAGTCAACCAAGTGAATATCAACGCCAACGCCTTTCTCAGCGAGTACTATACGTGTTTGATGACTATACATATCATCAGCGTGAGAATATAAATTCATCACTGAGCGCTTGTTTGCTGCTACGGCCATAATGCCTCCAAAATTCTAAAATAAAAAACTAACAAAGGGGGCCAAAGCCCCCCAAGGATAAAACTCAGTACATTAACAAAAGTTGTTAATGTACATCTCTCCAATATTCTTTCTTAAGTAAATAAGCAAAGATGAAGAAAATAAATAAGAAGCCGATAACTTTGTAGCCCATTGCTTCACGATCAAGCTTACTTGGTTCGCCGGTGTATTCTAGAAAGTTAGTAAGATCACGAGCGAAAGCATCGTATTCTTCTGGTGTCATAGAACCGCCAGTGGCTGGTGTCAAATGGCTAATTTCAGGCTGACCTGCAATGCCATTTTCTTTATCTTCATCAATTGCTTCTTGTGTAACAACTTTTGTTTGAACACCTTGTAAACCCTGTAATACATGAGGCATACCAACATCTTTAAAAAGAGTATTGTTCACGCCAAACGGACGACTAGGGTCAACATAAAAAGAACGTAAGTAAGTATAGATCCAATCCGGACTACGTAAACGTGCTTCTAACGTTAAATCTGGTGGCGCGCTACCAAACCACTTAGCCGCTTCTTTTGCTGGCATAGTGTTAGTAATATGATCACCTACTTTTTCACCGGTATACATATACTTGGCCAAACCATCAGCATCACTAATACCTAAATCAGCAAATGTACGGTTATAACGTTGATACTGCAACTGATGACAACCTAAACAATAATTGATGTAAGACTCAAAACCGCGTTTCAGCGACTCTTTGTCTGTTAAGTCGTTACCGGCTTTATCCAAATGTGCACCACCGCTTGACGCCAGTGTTAACATTGGAACTAAGGCAAATATTCCGAAAGTGAAAGCTCTAATAAATTTTTTCATTATCCTGATACCCTCTCTGGAACTGGCTTAGTGCCTTTCTCGTCTTTACTGTAAATCCAAATAGCCACGAAAAACCCGAAATACCCTATTGTTGCAATTCGACCAATAAAATTCGCTAAATCTGTACCTGGCAATGTACCTAAAACGCCTAGTACGATAAAACAAATTACAAATTGAGTTAAGTTTATCATGTGCGCTTTACTACGAAAACGAAGTGATTTAACGATACCGCGGTCAAACCAAGGTAAAGCGAATAATACACCGATAGCAGCGAACATCGTAAGCATACCAATTAACTTATCAGGTACCACACGTAGAATAGTGAAGAAAGGTCCAAAGTACCATACGGGAACAATATGCTCAGGAGTTTTCAAATTATTAGCAGGCTCAAAGTTTGGCGCCTCAATAAAGTAGCCACCACCTTCAGGAGCAAAGAAAAGTACATAACAAAAAACAATTAAGAAAATGACTACAGCAACTAAGTCTTTCACGGTGTAATAAGGATGGAATGGTATCGCATCAACAATATCGTATTTGTCTGTATACTGCTTATGGAAAGTAAATTTACTTAACTCTTCTGGTTTAACACTACCTTTTTTCTTCTTAATATCTGTGCCTTCAGGGTTATTTGAACCCACTTCATGAAGCGCTAAAATATGTAAGAAAACTAAAATAACAAGAACTAGTGGTAAAGCTATAACATGCAATGCAAAGAAACGATTCAATGTTGCACCAGAGATAACATAATCACCTTTGATCCAAAGTGTTAAATCATCACCAATAATTGGAATAGCCCCAAACAAGGAGATAATAACCTGTGCGCCCCAGTACGACATATTACCCCAAGGTAATAAGTAGCCCATAAAAGCTTCAGCCATAAGTACTAAGAAGATCAACATACCGAAGATCCACAATAACTCACGAGGTTTCTGATATGAACCGTACAGCATGCCACGGAACATATGCATGTAAACAACGATGAAAAACGCTGACGCGCCCGTTGAGTGCATATAACGAAGTAACCAACCATAATCGACATCACGCATGATGTATTCTATAGAAGCAAATGCACCGTCACCAGAAGGCTCATAGCTCATTGTTAACCAGATGCCCGTAAGAATTTGGTTAACTAAAACTACTGATGCTAAAATCCCAAAAACATACCAAAAGTTAAAGTTCTTTGGTGCTGGGTATTGAACAGCATGCTTGTTCATCGCATCCATTAGCGGTAAACGTTTTTCTATCCAAGCCATAAAATTTGCAATCATTATGCTTCTCCAGGACTTATACCGATAAGCAATGTGCCATCAGTTGGGAAAGAGTGCTCAGGAACCACTAAGTTAGTTGGTGCAGGAACACTTTGGAAAACACGACCAGCCATATCAAACTTAGAACCATGACAAGGACAGTAGAAACCGTCTTTAACGCCTGAAACATGTTGTTCGAAATCACCTTTATGATGAGTAGGCGCACAACCTAAGTGAGTACAAACACCTAGCGCAACCAAAATATCAGGATTAATTGAGCGATATGCATTGGTTGCATAGACAGGTTGTTGTGGTTCTGATGAACCAGGATCTTTCAACTGTCCATCATGTGCTGCTAACGATGACAAAATCTCTTTTGTTCTTCGGACAACATAAACAGGTTTTCCTCGCCATTCAGCGCGGATTAATTGACCTGGTTCTATTTTACTTACATTGACTTCAACCGGAGCACCAGCAGCTTTCGCTTTAGCACTAGGGTTCCAAGAACCAATGAAAGGCACAGCCAAACCGACAACACCAACACCACCTACTACCGAAGTAGCAGCAGTTAAAAAGCGTCGACGGCCGTTATTCACGGGCGCATTGCTCATTCAAAATCTCCAAATAACATTGTTTCAAACAAATTCGAATTATTATTCTCACAGTAACTACAGGTTATGTGAGGAAATACCTTCCAATTGTTTGCCCAAACTTGCGACAAAAAATTTTTCTGATAATAAAGAAATACACACTTTTTTACAAGTAAAAAGAAGCGAAACATCAGTTATATATCTATATTTCACTGACTTTGTCAAATTCGACACGTAACTAAATACGAAAGATTATTATTTGAAAATTGAAGAGGCAATAATCGTTTCTTTTTAAATATTTCTCTCAAACAATCATCCCCATACTTTAAAGTCTTCGATCTAGCTTTATGAAAAAGAATCGAATGAAAAACAGTCAGCAAAATGATGCATAAAATGGCATAACAGCCGCAAAATACTCCTTATCCTCTATAAACTATTATTTTATTACTGCTATTAACAATAAAAGTATATTCAGCGTAGAACAAAAACAACCACTTCACCTGTTTTACTAAATTGCAGATATAAAAAAACCGACATAAAGTCGGCTTTTTGAAAACGTATTTGGTAAATATTAACGTTTTGAAAATTGTGGCTTTTTACGAGCCTTGTGTAAACCAACTTTCTTACGTTCAACTTTACGAGCATCACGAGTTACGAATCCAGCTACACGTAGAGAACTACGTAAAGTTTCATCAAACTCCATTAATGCACGAGTAATACCGTGACGAATTGCGCCAGCTTGACCAGAAATACCACCACCAACTACAGTGATGTTAAAGTCAAACTTTTCTAACATTTCA
>Ga0209292_1004605_pt1 | contig 14458 bp, 10 predicted proteins | sample GOMGulsemesocosm_2_FD_184634 | JGI IMG/M metagenome (GOLD analysis project Ga0209292, IMG submission 184634) | Methane-oxidizing microbial communities from mesocosms in the Gulf of Mexico - GOM9C Gulf of Mexico (SPAdes) (version 2) | ecosystem: Environmental > Aquatic > Marine > Cold seeps... | reverse complement strand
GGTAGAAAAGTTTTAAAAGATTTTTTTCACCACAGAGGCACAGAGGGCACAGAGAACAGACTAGCAGTTCAAAGGAGAGAAGGTCTTAAATCTTGATTAATAGTATTTAAAAGCTGGTGGCTAGTGTTTTGACTTTCTCTGTGTAGCGAAGCACCTCTGTGACCTCTGTGGTAGAAAGGTTTTAAAAGATTTTTTAACCACATAAGGCCAAGGCAGCGCTAATAAAGTTGCGGATTGTAAGTAACTGAATACGCTGACCCGCAACCCGCAACCCGCAACCCGCAACCCGCAACCCGCAACCCGCAACCCGCAACCCCATTTAGCTCAATTCTAAGGTGAGTATTTTAAAGCCTGCGAAGCCAAACGCCGCTGCAAAGCAGGTTTCAAAAGCGCGTTGCATGCGGGTATAAAACTCCCTTACACGGGCAATGGAAAATATAAAAGCGTAACATTGAAAGACTAAAAATCCTTGAGAGATAATTAAAGCGTTAAGCAGTAGTACGTCTTCGATGCTCGCTGTAGCCGGGATGGCGATAGCATATAAAGAGGCGAAAAAGAAAATGGCTTTGGGGTTGGTTAAGTGAATCGCCACGCCTTTTAAATAGGCGGATTTTAAAGAGCTGCTGTGCGTGCTTTTTATCGCTAACTCTTTTTTAGAAAACACTGAACGGGCAGATTTGTAAGCCAGAAAAAGTAAGTAGCCAGCACCTAGGTAACGCATCATTTCAAATAACCAAGCGTTGGTGTACATAATAGCGCTTAAACCCGCGGCGGCTAAACAGGCCCAAATGATAGAGCCGGTACTAATCCCGGTGGCTAGTGCAGCGCCTGTCAGGCGCCCTTGTCCCATCGAAGTGCCCGCGATGGCTAAAGTGGCTGGGCCCGGGCTGGCGACCGCTAAAAAAGATGCGATCAGCACCAGTGTAAAGTTAATTTCAGTCATTGCGCTCTCCTGCCTTAATAAGCTGCTAATACTAGCATAGTATTGAGCCCAAATTGGGCTGATGATTCACGAAAGTTGGCGCCGAATTTTGGACCCAGCTACCTAATTTAAGCTAAAACAAGATGCGCTAAGCATTGATATTTTCAACTAAGAAATCGATCAGTGCGCGCACCCTAGTGCTCAAGTGTCGGTTAGGCGGGTAGACAGCATACAGGCCGATGGTTGATGCTTCATATTCTTCAAATAATAATCTGAGTTTTCCCTCTGCTACGTGGGTTTGTACTGCGTACAGTGGACAGCGGGCGATACCTAGGCCATCTATTGCCATATGGGTGGATGCACGCGGTGAGTTTGAATGAAAGCTGCCATTAACTTTGTAACTGTGCTGCTTGCCGTCAATGCTAAAGGGCCAGTTAGCGGGTTCTTTGATCGTCATCTGTATCAAACAGTTGTGTGTTTGCAGTGCGCTGGGGTGTTTTGGGTTACCGTGTTTTTCAAGGTAGCTTGGCGCAGCGACTATGACGGCGCGCATGTCACTCAATTTGCGCGCAATTAACGTTGAGTCGTCCAATTTTCCAAAGCGCACTGCTAAATCAAAGCCTTCATCAACAATATTGACGACGTGGTCAGCAAGCTGTAAATCAATCATTATTTTAGGGTGTATTAGCTGAAACGCGCCGATCGCTTGAACCAGCTCTTTACTGCCAAAACCGGTCGGTGCCGTTATTCTAATAGTGCCTGCGAGCTCTCCTTGTCGTTGCTGTACTAAGCCTTCTAGCTCATTGAATTGATCGAGCAGTGGTGTGCATTTCTCATAATACGCTTGGCCGGTATCAGTGAGAGTGACACTGCGTGTGGTGCGAAAAAATAGCTGCGCGTTTAGTTTTTCCTCCAATTGCTGCACGTATTTACTGACCAGTTTAGTGCTCAAGCCTAATTGCTTAGCGCCCCCAGTAAATGACTGGTTGCTGGCAACGGCCGCAAAGGCTTCCATGCATTTGATGGTATCCATAAACTCCTTTCATCCCGCTAAAAATGTATTATCCACATAATGTACATAAAGATTCCATAATTCAAGTTATTGTCTTTGTTTCATGGAATAAATATAGTGGCTGCTCATTCACACAACTAAGAGACTTAACAATGAAAAATGCCATTACTATCCACAGCTTTCCGCTTTCAGGCCACTCTCATCGGGTTGAGTTATTTGCCAGCATTGCCGGGATTAATCATCAAGTCAATACCGTCAATTTGGCGGCAGGAGAGCACAAACAAGCTGCTTTCCTTGCCTTAAACCCAGACGGACAAGTGCCTACTATCCAAGATGGCGACATTACCATTAGTGATTCAAACGCAATTTTGGTGTACTTGGCAAAAAAATACGCCATTGATTATTTGCCGCAAAATTTAATTCATGAAGCTCAAATACAAAAGTTCTTGACGCTTGCTGCGGGTGAAGTTGCTTTTGGGCCGGCTGCTGCGCGTTTAATTAACGTATTTAATGCCTCTATAGATGTGGAATTTGCTAAAGCTATTGCTGAAAAAGTACTAGTTAAGCTTGAAAGGCACTTAGAGGATAAAGAGTTTCTAGTTGCAGAGCGGCCGACTATCGCCGATATCGCTATCTACAGCTATGTCGCCCATGCCCCTGAAGGCGGTGTTTCACTAGAGTCGTATCCAAATGTACGTCGACTGTTAGTCAATGTTGAAGCGCTTGAGGGCTTTAAACCGATGCCTGTCACAAAAGTGGGATTGTGGGCAGCGTGATTAATATAGTTTTGGCCTATGTGATCACTGCATAGGCCAGGTATTTTGAGCTCAGTTTGGCGGCGAGGATTTATGGACATTGACAACCTGAATAAAGACATTATCCACAAAGACGACTTATCTCCTTTCCATGAAGGCGAGCAAGAACTGCAGTCAAGGTTGGGCATTCGCGCCAAAATGGAGGGGGTTGGTAAAAAGGTGATCCGCAGTTATATGCCGGATCAGCACCGCGAGTTCTATGCCCAGTTGCCTTTCTTGATCGTGGGAAGTGTCGATGATCACGACAGGCCATGGGCATCGATACTGCCGGGTAATCCAGGGTTTGTACGATCTCCCACGGCCAATAAGCTGCAGATCAATGCCAGCGTTATAAAAGGTGATCCACTTGAGGATTCATACCATAGAAAAAATGCAGCGCTTGGCTTGTTGGGAATAGAGCCGCACAGCCGTAGAAGGAATCGAGTAAACGGCCATATCAATCAGTCAGCCAGTGGCGGCATTGATTTTGAAGTCGGTCAGTCTTTTGGCAACTGTCCGCAATACATACAGCACAGGCACTTTGAGTACCTGCGTGATGCTAGTGAGCGAGGGTCTTGTTATGAAAAACAGAGCTTCAGCCATTTAGATGAGCAAGGGCGCGCCATGATAGAAAGTGCCGATACCTTTTTTGTGGCAAGCGCTGCAAAGTCCGGCTCAAAAGATAGTCGAGAAGGGGTTGATGTATCACATCGTGGCGGACGTCCGGGGTTTATAAAAGTGCAAGGTAACAGCTTGCTTATACCTGATTTCCCAGGTAATAATTTGTTTAATACTCTTGGTAATTTCTTAGTTAACCCAAAAGCCGGTTTGCTGTTCGCTGATTTTAGTAGCGGCGAGTTAATGATGCTCAGCGGCGCAGTGGAAATTATGTGGGAGAAAAATACTGGCATTGAACATTTTCAAGGTGCGCAGCGAGCTTGGAAATTTACCCTTGAGAGCGGCATCAGGCTGCATGACGCACTGCCTTTTAAGGGGAGTTTAGGGGAGTATTCTGTCAATACCTTGATGACAGGTACATGGCAGGAAGCTGCTTCACTCGCTGAGCAAGCGCAAAAAAAAGACCAATGGAGTGCATTTGTATTGGCTAAACGGATCGCTGAAGCAGAGGGCATTTGCTCCTTTTATTTTCAACCTCGCGATGCTGCACCGTTGTTGCCTTTTAAAGCAGGCCAGCACCTGCTAGTAAAAGTAGCGCACCCAGATAGGGGAAAGCCATTAATCAGAGCTTATTCCGTATCCTCTGCGCCGAATACGAAGTACTTGCGTATATCAGTGAAGAATGAGCATAGTGATGGTGTCTCACAATTTTTGCACCAACGATTACAGGTAGGAGATAGTATCCAATTAAAGCAGCCGCGTGGGGGTTTTTATATTGATCCAGCACAGCTGCGCCCGGCGGTACTTATCGGGGCGGGCGTTGGAATCACCCCAATGATATCGATGGCCACTCATATTTGGCATGAGAGTATACGCATGCGTCAACAGCGCTCGGTCACTGTCATTCAGGCCAGTAAAACCACCCAAACGCGAGCGTTTAGTTGCGAGTTTAAGCAATTAGAGCAACAAAGTGAGGGGAAGCTACGCTACTTAAGTTATGTCAGTCAGTCACTGGCAGGGCAAAAGTTGGGTGTTGATTTTGATGGGGTAGGCCGATTAACCGGCGGTATCTATCGGCAAATACTGGCGCTGGATGACTATGATTTTTTTCTCTGTGGTCCGGCAGAGTTTATGCAGTCTCAATATGATAGTTTACTTGAATTAGGAGTAAAGGATGATCGCATCTTTGCCGAAGCCTTTGGGCCTGCTGCGCTTAAAAGAGTACCTCAAGAGCTGCCGGTTAGTGGAGTAACAGTCGCAGAAGCTCAGCAAAGTTTGGTTAAATTTAGTCAGTCAAATATTGAGCAGATGTGGCAAAAAGGCGATCAAACGTTATTAGAGGCGGCTGAAGAGCAGGGCTTAACGCCTGAGTTTAGCTGTCGTGATGGAAGTTGCGGTGCCTGCGCGACAGTGTTGCTCGCTGGGAGTGTTAGCTATCGAAAGACAGTGACAGCCACTACAAGTGCAGATGAGGTGTTGCTATGTTGTGCGGTGCCTGCAGCAGGCGCTAGCGAGGTGGTGTTGAAACTTTAACGCAAGAGAGGAAAAGTAAGGCCATAAGCAGGCCAAATATTAGGGTAGCTGCAAAGTACTACGCTATATTTGCTGCTTAGGTTAATAACAGGCCTCCGTCAATATGTATCAATTGACCGGTGATGTAACGGCTCTGGGAACTCAATAGAAATTGTGCCAGCGCGGCGACTTCTTCAGGTAGCCCCAGTCTGCCGATGGGGATGCGGGCGTTTATCTGGGCTAGCGCGTCGGTGTTTAATGGGCGGTGGTTTGCGCCATCTTTTTTGATATAGCCAGGGACTATGGCATTACAGCGGATGCCCGTTGCAGCGTGTTGCACTGCATAAGATTTTATTAGCGCTTCAAGACCCGCTTTGGCCGAAGCCGCCGCCGGAGTAACGTTGTTACCCACTTTCATTTTATGCGCCAGAAAAGAGCTGATGCCAATAAAACTACCCTGAGTACTCTGTAGTGACGCAGTGCACTGTTGTAAAATCATAAAAGTCGATCGTTGCATTAAGTACACAGATTGCATTAAGTCTGCAACCGATAAACTGTCAAAGTTCCCCCAATCAGGGTAGCCAGCTGCTGCGACAACTCCATCGAGCTTTGGAGCAAGTTGTAGCGTGTAATCTATGACTTTTTGGGTTTCAGCGTGCTCGGTTAAATCTCCTTGTACAGTAAAGACTTCGGCACTTTTGGCACAGCAGATGTCGGCAATAGTCTGTAGGCCGGATTGATTCGATTTTGTCTGCAAAATTAGCCGACAATTTGGCCCCGCGATTTTCTTAGCAATAGCTGCTCCTATGCCACTCGCTGCGCCAGTGATTAAAAAATTTCCTGTTAATGCCATAATATTCAAACTCTAGTGATATAAATGACGCCAAGAATAACAGAGGAATCAGTAAAAGGCTGGCAGCGACTACAAATAGCGAGTAAATCGACAATAGAAATCTGATTCCGCCAGGTAAGTGATACCAGCCCGTTGTTATCATACTCTTGTGTGAATGATGCGGGCCGGTAAATCTGAAGTTTAGCTGAGATTTTCTCGCGAAGAGCGATTAACCGCGGAAGTAACGCTGCTCAATAAATGGCGCACGCGATACGATCATCGCCATTTTTTTACCGCGTACTTCGGCAAATATTTTAGTCTCAAGGCTTGAGTAAGCGGTTTCGACATACCCCATGGCCACTGGTTTACCAATCGTCGGCCCAAATGTACCAGATGTTACAACACCAATCTTATCGCCCGCTTCATTGAATAATTCTGCGCCTTCACGAATGGGAGCGCGGCCTTCACCTAACAAGCCTACGCGTTTGCGAGTCCAGTCTTTGTTGGTGATTTGACTTAAAATAACATCGGCACCAGGAAAACCTCCTGCGCGCTCGCCATCGACACGGCGGTTTTTGCTGATCGCCCAGATAAGACTCGCTTCTAGCGGGGTAGTTGTAGTATCAATGTCATGTCCGTATAGGCAGAGCCCAGATTCTAAGCGCAGCGAGTCACGTGCGCCTAAACCAATCGCTTCTATTTCAGGCTGTGCTAAAAATAGTTTAACTAAGCGCTCTGCATCCGAGTTAGGGATAGAAATTTCATAGCCGTCTTCGCCGGTATAGCCTGAGCGTGAGACATAGCAAGCAACACCGTCAATATCGATTAACTGGGTATCCATAAAGACCATGCTCTGCAGAGCCGGCTGAATACGACCAAGTGCCTCGGCAGTTTTAGGGCCTTGAATGGCAATCAGTGCGCGCTCATCTAATACTTCAATACTGACATCATCACCTAAATTGGCGCGCATATGGGCAATGTCTTGCTCTTTACAGGCGGCGTTAACGACCACATAAAGGTAATCGCCATAGTTAGCCACCATTAAATCATCCATGATGCCGCCATTGTCATTGGTGAAAAAGGCATATTTCTGTTTGCCAACAGGCAAGTCCATGATGTCGACAGGTACCAGTGTCTCCAGTGCTTTAGCAGCATTTTTACCGACTAATTTCACTTGGCCCATGTGAGATACATCAAATAGACCGGCACTATTCCTAGTTTGTAGATGCTCTTTTTTGACCCCTAATGGGTACTGTACTGGCATTTCGAAACCGGCAAAAGGCACCATCTTTCCACCTAATTCAAGATGCAAATCGTATAGTGGGGTGCGTAAAAGGTTGTCAGACATAAGCAGGGTCTCCAATGTTTCTTTCTAGGCCTATTTTCTATATGCAGCAATAGACAAGGTTTTGTTGTTAATAAGAGCTATCATCCTAAGTTTAGCAATAGAACTTACTTTGAAGGTGCCATTGATGAATTGAGCTTCTGCAATGGATCGTTCAGCAAGTTTAATGCTGGGCTATGTTAACAGCATTTCTGGGCAAATGGAAAAATATTTCCTATAGGAAATATTTTAAGGGGATTTCTAACTTCGCCGCGGTCAAAAAGGGTGCCGTTGTCAGCTCTTTATGTGATTTTTCAATCCAATAATTAGCTTGTTCTATCAGTAATGGTGGGTCTTGGGTTGTGGCTTGGGGGGTTTAGGCAAGATCTAGGAGGTTGATAAGCGGTAAAATGTAACTCGTGTTTCCAATAGGAAACTTATGGTTGTGTTTTATTAATTCTGTTGTTAATCTCTTGCCATCAATAATCACCACCATGACCTGCATGCTGGCAAGATAAAAATTAAGTAGTGAGGCTCCAGCTTATGTCGTTAAGTATTTTTGATTTATTTAAAGTGGGAATAGGTCCATCCAGTTCCCACACCGTGGGGCCTTTGGTTGCTGCCAATCGTTTTATTGATAAATTACACGCTAATAATGATTTCGATCGCATTGCAAAAGTCAGAGCGAATCTCTATGGATCTCTGGCGATGACGGGCAAGGGACACTCGACCGATATCGCAGTGATGTTAGGTCTGCTCGGCGAGCGGGTTGATCAGGTAGATCCGGATAAAGTCGATGGATATATCGCGAAAATCAACACAGAAAAGCAGCTGATGTTAGATGGTAAAAAGAAAGTTACCTTCGATCCACAAACAGACTTGGTGATGAATTTTGGCGAATCGTTAAAAGAGCACCCTAATGGCATGCGTTTAACCGCCTATGATAGCGCAGGTATTATCGTCTTAAACGATATTTACTTTTCAGTCGGTGGCGGTTTTGTATTATCGCTTGAAGAAATAGCCAGCACTGAGCAAGAGGTATTAGATTTTGTTGAGCCTTACCCTTTTAATACGGCTCAAGAACTGGTCAGCAGTGCAGAATATGCAGGTTTAAGTATCTCTCAGTTAGTCTTAGCTAACGAGCGCAGTCGGGGACACGATGAAAATTTGCATGAGCGTATATTAGAAATTTGGCGCGTTATGAGTGATTGCATTGACAGAGGTTGCGCGCAAACGGGTGTGTTACCTGGGGAGCTAAAATTGCGTCGTCGAGCGCACAAGCTCAAGCAAGAGTTGATCAATAACCCGGAAAAATCTCTGCAAGATCCGCTCACACTGATGGATTGGGTCAATTTATATGCAATGGCGGTGAACGAAGAAAATGCCGCGGGGGGGAGGGTCGTTACAGCACCCACTAATGGTGCCGCGGGTGTAATCCCCGCCGTGTTAGCTTACTACGTGAAATTCGTCCCCAATTCCAATGAGGATGGCATTGTTAAGTTTTTAGTAACCGCAGCGGCTATCGGCATGTTGTATAAAAAGAACGCCTCTATATCTGCCGCTGAAGTGGGCTGTCAAGGCGAGATAGGCGTGGCCTGCTCAATGGCTGCAGGGGCTTTGTGCGCAGTGCTCGGCGGTAATAATTTTCAAGTAGAAAATGCTGCTGAAATAGGCATGGAGCACAATTTGGGGCTCACTTGCGATCCTATAGCTGGGTTAGTACAAGTACCTTGTATCGAGCGTAATACCATGGGATCGATGAAGGCGATCAACGCGGCACGCCTCGCCATACGCGGTGATGGAGAGCATCATGTATCGCTTGATTCAGTGATAGAGACGATGCGGCAGACAGGAGTCGATATGCAAGATAAATATAAAGAAACTTCAACCGGCGGTCTAGCAGTGAATGCTGTCGCTTGTTGATACACGCTTAGTGATTAAGTAAAAAAAACATGATAGCAAGGCGCTATCGATAGTCAAAAATAGGTAGTGAAAATGAGCAAATTAGAACAGTTTTTTAGCAGTAACTTAGCCCAGGTTGACAGTGCGATAGAGGGAGCGGTGAACCGTGAATTTAATCGCCAAGAACAGCAGATTGAATTGATTGCTTCAGAGAATATTGTCTCCAAAGCGGTGATGCAAGCGCAGGGCACAGTGTTGACCAATAAATACGCTGAAGGCTACGCTGGGCGTCGTTATTACGGTGGTTGTGAGTATGTTGATGAGGTTGAAGTACTGGCCATCGAGCGCGCTAAAAAATTGTTCAACGCAGAGTTTGTCAATGTGCAACCCCACTCAGGTGCGCAGGCAAACGGTGCGGTCTTTATGGCGCTGTTACAGCCTGGTGATACTATCTTGGGTATGTCGCTTGATGCCGGTGGGCACTTAACCCATGGAGCTCGTCCAGCACAGTCAGGTAAGTGGTTTAATGCGGTGCAATACGGTGTCAGTGAAGAGAACCAGCGCATTGATTATGACGCCGTCGAAGCGCTGGCCTTAGAGTGCAAGCCAAAGCTTATAATTGCCGGTGGATCTGCCATTCCTAGAGAATTAGATTTTGCGCGCTTTAGAGCGATTGCCGATAAAGTAGGTGCTTATTTAATGGTCGATATGGCACACATTGCCGGGCTTATCGCCACAGGCGTGCATCCATCCCCATTACCGCACGCACATATAGTGACCACTACCACCCATAAAACCTTGCGTGGACCGCGTGGTGGCATGGTGTTATCTAACGATTTAGAGATAGGCAAAAAGATTAACTCTGCGGTATTTCCAGGGTTGCAGGGTGGGCCGTTAATGCACGTAATTGCCGCTAAAGCAGTGGCTTTTGGTGAGGCGCTACAACCGGAGTTTAGCCATTACATTGAAAAAGTAGTGAGCAATGCTAAAGTATTAGCAGATACTTTGCTGGATCGCGGTGTAGATATCGTCTCAGGGGGTACTGATACACACTTAATGTTAGTCGATTTACGCCCAAAAGGGCTAAAAGGTAATGTTGCTGAACAAGCCCTAGAGCGTGCCGGTATTACTTGTAACAAAAATGGTATACCTTTTGACCCTGAAAAACCGATGGTGACATCGGGGATTCGACTGGGCACACCGGCGGGCACCAGTCGCGGTTTTGAAAACGCAGAGTTTGCCTTAATCGGTAATTTGATCGGCGATGTATTGGACGGACTAGTCGCTAATCCAGAGGGGAATCAAATGGTAGAAGCGCAAGTTGCTGAGCAAGTAAAAGCGCTTTGCGAGCGTTTCCCGCTCTATCGTTAAGCAAGTATTTTGAACGAGAGAGCAGCGGACAAGTTCTAGAGTGCAGTTTATGCTTGTTCGCATGTTCTCTAATTCGGTATAATTCGAACAAAATTTACTATAAGGGAAAATTTCCCTTAACTAAAAACAGACGAGGCAGCAAATGAGCAACTTACCAACAGATCGTAAATATGCAGAATCACACGAATGGACGCTAGATAACGGCGATGGCACTGTTACTATCGGTATTACTGATCACGCTCAAGAGTTACTAGGTGATGTTGTATTTGTTGAATTACCAGAAGTTGGCTCGCAAATTGAAGCGGGTACCGAGTTTTCACTGGTTGAATCAGTGAAAGCCGCTTCAGATATATACGCACCAGTGACAGGTGAAGTAATTGCAGTAAACGAAGCATTAGAAGATTCACCGGAACTTATCAATGAAGACTCTTTTGACGGTGCTTGGATCGCAAAAGTTAAATTAAGTGATCCATCTGAGCTTGATAAGCTAATGGATGCTGCTGGCTACGAAGCCAAAGTTGCCGACGAAGACTAAATTCTTAATCAGTGACTTCAAGGCACACTGAGCAACCGTTATCGATGCTGCGAAATTAGAAAAATGCTACTTAACCTTAGGGTTAATTAAGTTTTTCAATTCCTCTGTAGCGTCAATATCTTGCGCTGGGTACCTGCTCGAAGGCACGGATAAGCAAATACTTCTTGGGTTACGATAAATACCAGTGTAGAGGAGCTCCTCGCACTATCAGCTGTATGTTTTACCTGAGAAAAGCTTAGGCCTTTTACCCTATTTGGTAAACGGTCTATTGCTGCCCGTTTTTATTTCTAAAGGTTATCAAAATGACTAATACCACAGCCTCTTTGCAAGCGCTTGAAAACGCTGCAGAGTTCACCGCTCGCCATGTTGGCGCCTCTGCTGATCAACAAGCAGCTATGTTAAATGATTTAGGTGTCGACTCCCTTGATCAATTAATTGAAAAAACGGTTCCTGATTCTATTCGTTTAGCCGACGCGCTAGCCATGGACGAGGGCATTAGCGAGTCTGATGCGCTGTTAGAATTGCAGCAACTAGCCAAGCTTAATAAGGTGAACAAATCTTATATCGGCATGGGTTACTACAATACCAAAGTTCCCTACGTCATTTTGCGTAACGTTTTAGAAAATCCAGGCTGGTATACAGCTTACACCCCTTATCAGCCTGAAATTGCTCAAGGACGACTGGAAGCATTACTAAATTACCAGCAGATGGTGATGGACATCACTGGTATGGATTTAGCTAACGCATCACTGTTAGATGAAGCCACCGCCGCGGCGGAAGCTATGACGTTGTGCAAGCGCGCCAATCGCAAGAAATCTAATACCTATTTTGTATCCTCAGATGTGCATCCACAGACGGTTGATGTGATTAAAACCCGTGCTGAATACTTCGGTTATGAGCTAGTGATCGACAGTGCCGATAAGTTAGGCGATTACGATGTATTTGGTGCACAACTGCAGTACCCTGCTAGCGATGGCACCGTCACTGATTTAGCCAGTCACATCAGCGTGGCAAAAGCACAAAAAGCCATGGTTGCCGTGGCATCTGATCTACTGGCATTAATATTGCTTAAATCACCTGGCGAACTGGGAGCGGACATTGTACTAGGTACTTCGCAGCGCTTTGGTGTGCCGATGGGCTTTGGCGGCCCGCACGCCGCATTTTTTGCCGCAAGTGATAAACTCAAGCGTCAAGTGCCCGGCCGTATTATCGGCGTATCGGTGGACAGTGCCGGTAACAGCGCACTGCGCATGGCTATGCAAACGCGTGAGCAGCACATCAGACGTGAAAAAGCGACTTCAAACATTTGTACTGCGCAGGCATTACTTGCCAACATGGCAAGCTTCTATGCGGTATACCACGGGCCTGATGGTCTAAAGCGTATCGCTGAGCGCACTCACAGACTGACCGCTATTTTAGCCAACGGCTTAAGCGAGAAAGGTGTCAGTGTTAACGATAGCTATTTCGATACCATTACCTTTAGTGCTGATCAAGCAGTTTATCAACGCGCATTAGATGCCGGTTGTAACTTGCGTCAATCGGGTAACGGCGCTTATGGAGTCTCTTTTGATGAAACCACCAAAGCGGCAGATGTAGCGCAGTTGTTTGATATCATCTTAGGTGCAGGCCACGGCTTAGATGTGGCTGCTATAGATGCACAAATTGTTGCAGGGGCTGCGACAGGTATCAGTGCGCAAATGCGTCGCGAAGATGCTATCTTGACGCATCCAACATTTAACAGTTACCAGTCAGAAACTGAAATGCTGCGCTACCTCAAGCGTCTTGAAAACAAAGACTATTCACTGGCTCACGGCATGATTCCGCTGGGCTCATGTACGATGAAGTTAAACTCAACTTCGCAGATGATTCCCGTGACTTGGAACGAGTTTGGTAACGTGCATCCCTTTGCGCCTTTGGAGCAAACCCAAGGTTATCAAACCATGCATACACAACTTGAAGCGATGCTGGTGGAAATTACTGGTTACGATAATATTTCGCTACAGCCTAACTCTGGTGCACAAGGTGAATACGCGGGTCTTTTAGCGATTCGTAAATACCAAGAGGCCAATGGCCAAGGTCATCGCGATATTTGTTTAATTCCATCATCAGCCCACGGTACAAACCCAGCTTCTGCAGCGATGATGAGTTTAAAAGTAGTGATTGTTGAGTGTGATGAAAAGGGTAACGTCGATGTCGCGGATCTCAAAGCGAAAGCCCATGAGCACGCTGAAAACTTATCATGCATCATGATTACTTACCCTTCTACCCACGGTATTTACGAAGAAGAAATCGTTGAAATCTGTGATGTGATTCACCAATGCGGTGGTCAAGTATACATGGATGGCGCGAACATGAACGCGCAAGTGGGCGTTTCTAAACCCGGTTTAATTGGCTCAGACGTCTCGCACTTAAACTTACATAAAACCTTTGCTATCCCCCACGGTGGAGGCGGTCCAGGTGTTGGCCCTATTGGTGTTAAAAGCCACCTCGCGCCATATCTGCCGGGCCACAAAGTGATGCAAGGCGGCGAAGTTAGCCCAACCAATGGCGCGGTTGCTGCAGCACCTTTTGGCTCTGCCAGCATCTTGCCAATCACTTGGATGTATATTCGCACCCTTGGTAAAAACGGCCTTAAGCACTCGACCCAAAACGCCATTTTGGGCGCGAACTACATGACCGATAAGCTCGCGGAACACTATCCTGTTTTGTATCGTGGTCGCAATGACAAAGTTGCTCATGAGTGTATTGTTGATATTCGTCCAATCAAAGAAGCCTCGGGCATCTCTGAAGAAGATATCGCCAAGCGTTTAATGGATTACGGCTTGCACGCACCGACCATGTCATTCCCTGTGGCTGGCACACTGATGATAGAGCCGACAGAGTCGGAATCTAAAGTAGAGATTGATCGCTTAGTCGAAGCGATGGTGAAGATTCGCGCTGAAATTGCCAAAGTGGAAGCAGGCGAGTGGCCACTGGATAACAATCCGCTGGTCAATGCTCCGCATACCCAACATGACGTGATGTCTGATTGGGATCATCCGTATAGCCGTGAAGAGGCGCTGTTCCCAACAGCGGCGAGTAAAACAGCGAAATTCTGGCCATCGGTTAATCGCGTTGATAACGTGTTTGGCGATAGAAACTTTATCTGTAGCTGCCCGAGTATCGATAGTTATAGAGACTAGTAAAAACCTTTGATAACGACAATTGAAGTTGGTAACCGGTGAATTGTAGTTGGTAACTGCAATTATAGTTGGTAACTTTTTTATTGAAGATCGCCAAAGCGGGTGTTACGAAAGTAGCACTCGCTTTTTTTGGTTTAGAAGTTATTGTCATACTCTAATTAAGTGTGTGACTAAATTTTGGTAGTTTGTGAGTTCAATTAAGTTTGTGACTCAAAAAGCAAGAGAGGCGAATCAGAAATGGTTCGCCTTTTTTGTTAGCTTATTTTAATCAGGAATCCGCTATCAAATTCACTAATGAAAAAGTTATCTGCTACTTCAGTAGATCCGTGATAAAGGCTCTGAAAAAGGGTAGCATGGGGCAGTTCACGGCCTGAAGCGGCCATTATTCCAATTAGAAAAACGCTTTAGGATGTACAGAGTAGATAGTGGATTTAAGGGAACCTACTCCAGCCTT
>Ga0209292_1004603_pt1 | contig 14468 bp, 13 predicted proteins | sample GOMGulsemesocosm_2_FD_184634 | JGI IMG/M metagenome (GOLD analysis project Ga0209292, IMG submission 184634) | Methane-oxidizing microbial communities from mesocosms in the Gulf of Mexico - GOM9C Gulf of Mexico (SPAdes) (version 2) | ecosystem: Environmental > Aquatic > Marine > Cold seeps... | reverse complement strand
TCAGGAAATACATCATGAGCTTCAGCACTATCCCTGCAGGTAAAGACCTTCCTAACGACATCTACGTTGTTATTGAAATCCCGGCTGAAAGCAGCCCGGTTAAATACGAAATCGAAAAAGAGCACGATGCCGTTTTTGTTGACCGTTTCATGACAGCGCCAATGTTCTACCCAGCTAACTACGGCTACATCAACAACACACTGGCTGATGATGGCGATGCACTGGACGTATTGGTTGTTACTCCACATCCTGTTGCGATTGGTTCTGTAATCCGCTGCCGTCCTGTTGGCATCCTGAACATGACTGACGAAGCGGGCGAAGATGCCAAGCTGGTTGCCGTGCCTCACGACAAGCTGACTAAAGTATACAAAGACGTTCAAGAAATTGACGATCTGCCGCCACTGCTGGTTAATCAAATCAAGCATTTCTTCGAGAACTACAAGACGCTGGAAGAAGGCAAATGGGTTAAGGTTGAAGGCTGGGATAACGCTGATGCAGCACGCAAAGCGATTGAAGCAAGTGTTGAAGCTTACAACAACGCCTAACGGCTAATACCTATTGGGCTGGCGATAAGCCAGTCCGATAACAAAAAAAGGGCCTGCATTTTTTGCAGCCCCTTTTTTTATTCTTTTCTTCGCGCTTTTATTTCTACAACCGACAGCTAACCAACCACCTTCATAATGACCTGATTGCGTCCGCCGCCCTTCGCGTCATAAAGCGCTTTATCTGCACGATTAAGAATCGCATCAATTTTTTCATCATCACTTTCAATCGATGCACAACCGAAACTGGCTGTTAATCTAATAATTCCCTCTTCAGTAACAATTTCTGTTTTTTCCAACGACGCCCTTATTCGATCACAAATATCAAACGCCTCACGCTCACCAACGCCAGTAAGCACCAGCGCAAACTCCTCTCCACCCAAACGACCAAACACATCAATTTCTCGCAAACACTCCTGACATATCAGAGCAAACTGCTTAAGCACCGCGTCACCCGCTGGATGACCATAGGTATCGTTAATATTTTTAAACAGGTCGATATCAATCATCACTGCAAATAACGATGTTCCTTCACGTCGGCTACGTTTAAATTCAAGATCACCCAAGCGAAGAAAGTAGGAGCGGCCATAGACGCCAGTTAAAGAATCGATATTTATCTGCTCGCGCAGCTTTTCTTCCAGCTCGCGTCGCGTAGCAATCTCACTCATCAAGGCTGCATTGGTTGTATTCAAATCCTGAGTCCGCTGCTCAACTTGCTTCTCTAGGCGCTCATCGTTAGTGTGAATGGTGTCAGCCATTTCGCACAATGATCGGGTCAACACACCCACTTCATTTGACCGCTCACTAAAATACCTCTTCTGATCCCCCTCACTCAGATCAAAGTCTCCATCGGTGATCTTTTTGGCCACTTTAACAAAATACTCCAGTGGCTTGACAACCTGTTTATTGAGTACTAAAAACAACATCAGCACTTCCAAAACAATTGAGAAAAGCCCTAGCAGAAAAATGAAATAGGCCGCTTCAAGTGCTGTAGTCGAAATCAACTCTTTGGGATAAACCGTCACAAAGTACCAGTCTGGGCCTTTAATCCTAGTCACCGCAAGCAGTGCATTCCCTAATTCATGATCCAGTACAACACCACCAAAAGTTCCACTGGAAGCGGTGATCAGCTGAGCTGCGTTCTCAATATTTTTATCGCCTAAATCAGAAATTTGGAAAGCGCGGCCTGCAACCGCCTCATCAACAAGCTTTTGGTTAGAAAAAAATTCAGGGTGGGCAATCAAGCTACCATCTTCACGAAAAATGAAATTATAGGTGCCCTTTAGACGATCCTTAACCACTCGCTCAAAAACATCATTCAGCAGAATATCGTGACCAATATCCAGCAATGGCAGACCGTCCAGCTCAACGGGGGTTTTAAGTGAAACCATCCACTGATTTATGGGCGCATGATAATATAATCCTGTCCAAGCAGGCTCTCGGGAAGGGTTATGTTCAGGATCAGAGATGTAGCCCCATTCATACTTATTTATATCGAGTGTTGCAGCAGTTTCCGTGCCCCAGGCTATGTGAGGCCAACGAATCATTATGACATTTTCAGGCATCGTCACATAAAGATTGGAAAAAAGGTGCGACCAACCTTCAGCATATCGATCGATGAGATCGTAAGACAGTAGAAGCTTACTCTGCAGCACCCCCTTAAGCAGAACTCTACTTGCGGCAGGCTCTTTACCGACAAACGCACTGATATGACGACTGACTGTCCCATCAGGCCGACGGACACCTTCAAACAACTCAGGTCTCATTCGTAAGGTCATATCACCGGGCTCAAAAAAAAGCGCATCAAAACGCGAATGAGAGGGTTGTGCTAACGCCTTAGGCCAGGCCTCCAAAAAAGCATCGCGAAAAACTCGATGATTTTCTTCTGCCAAAGTAAAGATAGCGCTTTCTTTCTGTCCGCGCTCGGTGATGTAATTTTGTAGGTTATCGTAGGTTTGTTCTTCAAGGGTGACTGAAATATGCCAATAACTCAGCAACGCAACGGCCATGATAATGACCGAGATGCGCAAACCCATTTTTAAAATCGTCTCCCGAGTCAGGGAGACCGAAACCCATTTTGTAATACTTGAGGTCATTACTTCTATCTATCCGGCTGTAACAATTTCGTGTTTGCATCGCGTCACATTAACCAATAGATAACGCATGAATCCTTTCATCGGCACCAAAACAACGAAATACCTTGCCTCAAGTGTAGCTTACATATAATCCTGCGCCAGTGAACCTACAAATCAATCACATTAACGCTCAGACAGCCTCATACCCCCTTAAACAAAAAACTTGTATGAAAAAAGGGCTCCATAACGCCCCTTTTTATTTCACGGAAACCCTATCCGTCACATATCAAAATTTATAAAACACGTGTGGTGTAACCCTCAAACTCGCTAACGTTTCAAATTGGGCAGCAGCGATACAGGGTGACTGGCTCGGCTATATTTTGCAGCCACAATAATTAGACGCACGCCCCAACGCAAATAGACATTTAGCCTTGGGCCAATAACTCTCTCAAATTAATAATGCCCGCATTAGCGCGCGCAATATAAGACGCCATCACCAATGAGTGGTTAGCAAACAATCCAAAGCCACTACCATTTAATATCATCGGACTACCTAACGAAGTTTGGGTACTTTCTAACTCTCGGATAATTTGACGTAGACTCACCAGTGCATTTTTCTTTTGTAGTGTGCTGGCAAAATCTTTTTCTACAGCGCGCAATAAATGAATCAACGCCCAACTTGTTCCTCGAGCCTCATAAAACACATTATCAATTTCAGTCCACGGAGTTCTAACCATTACCTCGTCTTCAACTGGCGTTGATTGACTTGCCTGACTATCACCAGCCAAGTCGGTATTTAATCGTCTCACTTCAACACTGGCGCTCAAGCGTTGCGATAAACTACCCAGTCGCGTCTCAATATCAGCAAACCAGTTACGTAAGTTATCGGCCCGTGCATAGAATTGGGCGTTACCCTCCGCCACATCGGCAAGACGCTTCTGATAACGTCGCAACGCATCCAGACCCGTCTCATATTCAGATTCCGTGGCAGGAAACACCCAGCTATTGTTATCAAAGTTAAATTGCGGCTCAGCAATCGCCAGATCAGGATCTTCACGGGACTGTGACTGAGAACGACTGAAATCCTTACGCAGCGCGCGTGACAAATCCCGCACCTGTACCAGCACACCAAACTCCCAGTTGGCGATATTGTCCAGCATCACGCTTGGCGGCATCATATCATTGGAAATATAACCGCCACTTTTCTCCAGCAGCGTATTGGCTACCTCGATCAGCGTGTTGGTAGTTGTGTACCCTATAACCACCTGATCACCATTAGTCTCTGCTCTTGCGCTGGCGCGCGCTAAAACATCAAAACGATCAGGCTCATTACTCCAATAGAGTGCAGTACCCATAAAAACAAGTAACAGGACTCCGATTACCGCTCCAGTTATCCACCGCATTTTTTACCTGACTCCGTTATTCATAATGACTTTTCACTTTCGCACCGACAGCTAATATCGGCAGGCTTATTTCCAACACACCGCCCTGCTGAAACTGCAAACTAAGCTGCAACTGATCACCTGCTCTCAACGGCTGAATCAACTCTGTCAGCATCAGATGATGTCCCCCCGGCTCAAAACGAAACTGGCTACCCGCTTCAATTTCCAGTTGTGACACGTGACGCATGTGTATCATATCACCCTGTAATTGATTTTGGTGGATCATCACACGCCTTGCATGATGAGATGTTATACTCACCAACACGACACTTTTTTCTTTATTGCTATTACCCAAAGTTAAATAAGCCGCAGCGCTATTCACACCCGGCGGTGTTGCTCGCGCATAGCCATGGCTCACTACCAACTCATCCGCAGCCACAAAATTCGACCACACAAAACAAGCTAACACTGTCAAAATAATCAAGAGCCTACTTTTAAAGCCAATAATTATTTCCAATTAAGCCACCCCACCTTAAAAACCAACAAAATACGTGAACAGAGATTAAAACACAGGCGAAACGCAGACAAAGTACCGTGAACCGATTATATTGACCGCTGTCATAGCGATACTTTTTAAGCATCACCAGAACTAATACCTACATGCTGCTACGTACTCTTAAAACTCTGTGTTACTGCCTCTCGATTATACTGGCTTTAAGCCCGTTTGCGATGGCGTCTAATGGCCTAGCAAATAACGCTGCTGAAAACCCATTTGATACCGGCCCTGCCCCCGCTTTTGGGGCAGGCACACCATCCTTCACCAATAGCCTCAGTCAAACATCTGAATTCCTACCTGTAGAGCAAGCCTTTCAGACCAGCGCCTGGGTTTCAGCAAGCGAGATAAATAACAATTCCGAAACGCTATTTATTGACTGGAAAATCGCGCCCGGTTACTACCTTTATCGCCATCGCTTTGCCATACAACAAATAGACGACAACTCACCTATCGAAGCCATCATCCCCAAAGGCAAAGAAAAAAACGACCCCTATTTTGGTGATGTCGAGGTCTACTACCAGCAGGTCACACTGGAATTACCTATTGAAGCCACCAGCGAACAAGGCATTCTTAAAATCAGCTATCAGGGCTGCGCCGATGCGGGACTCTGTTACCCGCCTCAAACACTCTACCTGCAACGACATAATCAAACAGCCACACTTTCAAGCACCGCACCACAAACAACGCCTGCAGTGACTGACGGCACTCAATCAAAACAAAACCCTTTCACGCAAATTCTGGCATCAGCGGGGCTCCCCAGCATCATTGGTCTGTTTTTTTTGGCCGGGCTGGCGCTGACTTTCACCCCCTGTGTGCTACCCATGATCCCCATTGTATCCAGCATCGTACTAGGACAATCAGGCAAACCAAGCCGTATGCGTGCATTCACGCTATCGTTGACCTACGTGTTAGCCATGGCCAGCACTTACGCGCTAGCCGGCATGTTAACCGGTTACTTTGGTGCCGGTTTAAACCTGCAATTACAGCTGCAATCCCCTCTGGTGATTATTACCATCGCCTTACTATTCGTGGCCTTTGCATTAGCCATGCTTGGATTTTATGAGCTACGCCTGCCCAACGCCCTGCAAAACAAGTTACAGCAAATCAGCCACAATCAACACGGCGGAACTTATGTTGGTGTTGCAATAATCGGCGTGATATCAACACTGATTGTTTCTCCCTGTGTTACTGCACCGCTGGCTGGCGCACTGGTCTTCATCAGTAGCACTGGCGACCCCGTACTAGGCGGCATTGCCCTGCTGGCTCTAGGGCTAGGCATGGGTCTTCCTCTACTTCTAATTGGCACCTTTGGCACTCAGCTGTTGCCAAAAAGCGGACAGTGGATGAATCAAATAAAAATTCTTTTCGGGGTCTTACTATTGGGCCTCGCTATCTGGATGCTCGACAGAGTATTGCCCCCTGCGATCAGTCTGACGCTATGGGTTGCCCTGCTTATAGGTTATGCCTTGCAGCTGGGACTGTTAAAACTATTGCGCGGCAAACTAACCACTTCGCCATTATTCGGGTTAATACTGGTACTTTTTAGCGCATTACTGGTATTTAATGGCAGCCAGGGACACTTCAACCCCTTCACCCCATTCAAAACCTTCCAAGCACAGCCCGTTGAGCTGAAATTCATACCTGCCGACAACCTGCAGCAACTTCAAAAAATACTAGCCGAGCAAAACCAAGGGCGTATCGCCATGCTCGACCTGTATGCCGACTGGTGCGTATCCTGTCAGATTATGGAACAGCAAATTTTTACCACCCCCGCCGTAAGCGAGCAACTACAGCAGCTGATACTGATCCGAGCCGACATCACAAAAGGTACCGCAGAGCATCAAGCGCTACTTAAATACTTCGGCCTTTTTGGCCCGCCCAGCCTACTGTTTTTTGCCGATCAACAGGAATTACGCACTCAACGCATTCAAGGCGAAGTTGATGCAGAAGCACTCGAAGATCATCTGGCCCACTTACCGAAAAAACCGGTTAAAGAAGTTGACACTTTTAGCAGCAAGCCAAGTCTGCCTTAACAGCCAAGAAAACTTAATTAATCGCAATCTTTGCAGCAATTCCCTTTAAAAAGACAGGAAATGCGGGCAAAATACGCTAAACTTATTTTCGATGTTTAAAGTCAACCGAGATCATATACATCTCGCTCAACACGATGGGGGCTAAGTAGCCGAAATGGCAACCATTCTGGTGCTAAACGGACCAAACCTAAATTTACTGGGCACACGCGAGCCTGAAATTTACGGAGCAACCACTCTGAATGACATCAATCAGCTGCTGACTTCGCAAGCTCTGTCAGCAGGTCATCACCTGATGTCCCTGCAAAGCAATGCTGAATACGAACTGGTTGACCGCATTCACGATGCCCGCAATGAAGGCGTCAACTTCATCATTATTAATCCGGCTGCTTTCACCCACACCAGTGTCGCCCTTCGCGATGCGCTGCTGGGTGTCGACATCCCCTTTATAGAAGTCCACATTTCCAACGTGCACCAGCGCGAGGACTTCCGCAGTAAATCCTATTTTTCAGATGTCGCAGAAGGCGTCATCTGCGGACTCGGCACCCAAGGGTACGAATTGGCCCTGCAAGCTGCCATAAAAAAATTATCGGCTTAAAAACCGAACAAACAATCGAATTAGCGCCGAGTAAGACTGGCCCAACAACAACCAAAAAGAGATTACCGTCATGGATATACGTAAAATCAAAAAACTGATCGAACTCATTGAAGAGTCTGACGTTGAAGAAATTGAAATTAAAGAAGGTGAAGAATCCCTTCGCATCAGCCGCCGCTCTAACATCCCTGTTGCTGCGCCAGCTTACGCACCAGCACCTGTTGCTGAAGCACCGGCACCTATTGCCGCGCCTGCTGAAACTGCTGAAACTGCAGAACCGGCTACGCCAGCAGGTCACAGCCTTAACTCACCGATGGTAGGCACTTTCTACCGTTCACCAGCGCCTGGCGCTGCAGCATTTGCTGAAGTAGGCCAGACCGTTTCTGTTGGTGACACTGTGTGCATCGTTGAAGCAATGAAAATGATGAACCAGATCGAAGCCGACAAAGGCGGCGTGATCAAAGCCATTCTGGTTGAAGACGGCGAGCCCGTTGAATTCGATCAGCCTCTGGTTATCATCGCCTAATTAATGCTTCAGTTGTAAAGGGTATCCCTTATGCTAGATAAAGTCCTGATTGCGAACCGTGGCGAAATTGCGCTGCGGATTCTGCGTGCCTGTAAAGAACTGGGCATCAAAACGGTTGCCGTACACTCGATCGCCGATGCAGACTTGCTACACGTGCGCTTGGCCGACGAAACCGTCTGTATTGGTCCAAATCCATCAAACCTGAGCTACCTCAATATTCCGGCGATTATTTCTGCCGCTGAAGTAACTGATTCCAGCGCCATTCACCCTGGCTACGGCTTCCTGGCTGAAAATGCTGATTTCGCCGAACAGGTTGAAAACAGCGGCTTCGCCTTTGTTGGCCCTAAAGCCGAAACCATCCGCATCATGGGTGACAAGGTTGCTGCGATTCGCGCCATGATCGAAGCCAAAGTACCTACAGTACCCGGCTCCAACGGCCCTCTGACAGACGACGATGAGCGTACTCTGCGTATTGCCCGTGAAATTGGTTATCCGGTTATTATTAAAGCGGCTGCTGGTGGCGGCGGTCGAGGTATGCGCACAGTTCACACTGAAGCCGTACTGCTAAAATCCAAACACATCACCCAAGCTGAATCCAAAGCGGCCTTTGGTGACGATACGGTTTACCTGGAAAAATTCCTGGAAAACCCTCGCCACGTTGAAGTCCAGGTTATTGGCGACGGTCAGGGCAACGCCATCCACTTAGGCGACCGCGACTGCTCCATGCAGCGTCGTCACCAGAAAGTGGTTGAAGAAGCCCCAGCTCCTGGCATTGACGAAAAAGCGCGCGCAGATGTGTTCAAAGCCTGTATCGATGCCTGTATCAACATCAACTACCGTGGCGCAGGCACCTTCGAGTTCCTATATGAAGACGGCCAATTCTTCTTCATTGAAATGAACACACGTGTTCAGGTAGAGCACCCGGTTTCAGAGATGATTACCGGCGTCGACATCATCAAGGAGCAATTATTGATCGCCGGTGGCGAAAAACTCAGCGTAACTCAGGACGATATCCAGTTCAGAGGTCACTCCATCGAGTGTCGTATCAACGCCGAGCACCCGGAAACCTTCCTACCATCACCGGGCACTCTTAAAATGGTGCACATGCCTGGCGGCACAGGTATCCGTGTTGATTCTCATATCTACAGCGGCTACAAGGTGCCTCCGCACTACGATTCAATGATCGGCAAGATCATTTCCTATGGCGAAACTCGTGACCTGGCGATTTTGCGTATGCGTAACGCACTGGAAGAAATGCTTATCGACGGCATTAGCACCAACATTCCGCTGCAAAAGCTGATTATGGATGACTCACACTTCCAAGATGGCTGCACCAACATCCACTATCTGGAAAAGAAACTGGGCCTCTAATTTAACAGAAGCCGTTTTATTCAGGGCAGCCAGGGGGAACCTTGTGCTGCCCTGTTTGTTTCTATCGCACTAATTTTTGAGATCTCACCGTCATGCACTGGATACAAATCATTCTGGAAACCTCCCGCGAACAATGCGAAGCATTAGAAGACTCTTTGCTCGAACAGGGCGCGCTATCCGTCACCTATGTAGATGCGGGCGACCAACCACTGTTTGAACCTGATCCCGGCGAAACACCACTATGGGACGCAGTACGACTGGTTGGCCTATTCCCAGCGGAGGCGAATATGGAAACGGTGACGGTCCAGCTCAAAAACAAGTTTGGTGACAAATTACCCAAACACCGTACGGAAATCCTTGAAGACAAAGACTGGATTCGTGAATGGATGGATCAATTCCAACCCATGCAGTTTGGTGATCGATTATGGATCGTGCCGAGCTGGAGCAAACCACCACAACCCGATGCAGTTAACCTGATGCTTGACCCCGGTCTGGCCTTCGGCACTGGCACCCACGCCACCACCTCGTTGTGCTTGCAATGGCTGGATGCTCACTCACCCGAAAACCTGTCTGTGATTGACTACGGCTGCGGCTCTGGCGTACTCGGAATCGCCGCTCTATTGCTAGGTTGCAACAACATGTGTGGTATCGATATCGACCCACAGGCACTGATCGCGACCCATCAGAACGCCGAGAAAAATGGCATAACGAAAGAACAATACAGTGTTCACCTGCCAGTTCAGGCTCCTCACGAAGAGGCCGACATGGTGTTGGCTAACATACTGGCAGGTCCGCTAATGACGCTTTCCGAGGATATTTCTTCACGTGTTAAACCCGGTGGACACCTTATTCTATCCGGCATTCTCAGCTCACAGGCTCAGGATGTGCTTACCGCCTATCAAGCTGAATTTGATTTTGAGCCCGTTGCCGAGCAGGATGGCTGGGTAAGACTGGCCGGCAGAAAGCACAGCTAATCTCCGCCCCTGAATCTGAACTATACTTCGCCGACTATGACAGACGATTCGTTACTCACCAAATGCCCCCACTGCCAAACCCTGTTCCGCATTCAGCAGGAACACTTGGCAGCAGCGGGTGGTGAAGTACGCTGCGGCGTTTGCTACAAGGTTTTCGATGCCGAAAATGAAGGCATGCCCTATAGCCAGGGTGAAGGCAGCCCTGCCGAAAAAACCTTTTCGCACGACAATGACGCACCTCAAGAAGAGCTCAAACAGGAAGAAGAACTTGAGGTTATTGACACCTCACCTGAACCCAAACCCGATCCGTTACAGGCCCTAGCGGCAGCTGGTATTGACCTAGCTGCAGCCGAAGACACGCCCTCCGCTGACGACATTAATCAGTTCAGTGTTAACCGCTCTAGCATCAGCGATATCGTAGCCCCCGGCGCCAGCCACAGCATTGGCCCTCTATTAAAATGGGGAGCATTCAGCGTGCTGGCAGTGGCCGCGCTATTTTCACAATGGCTGTATTTTAACTTTGAGAAAAACGCTCAACAGCCCAGGTGGCGCTCAGCCTATACGCCCATCTGCGAAACCCTGGGCTGTGAACTACCGCAATACAAGAATATAAACTCAATCAAAACCGAGCGACTGGCAATCAAAACCCATCCTGACTACGGCAACGTATTAATCGTAGACATGATCATCAGCAATTCAGCAGCGCACAACCAATCCTTGCCACAGTTAAATATGACCTTCTTCTCGCTTAACGGCGAGCCTCTGGCGCAGCGCCAGTTTCAACCTAGAGAATACCTCGGCCAACAACTTCAGCTGTTACAAAAAATGCCTTCTAAAACTCCAATACACCTGTCCTTCGCCATTCTTGATCCAGGCAACGAAGCTGTAAATTACAGCGTTAATTTCTCACCCGCCTCCTGACCCGCGTCACTCTACCCGCTTAAAAGCACAACTAATCCTTTATCAAAACCACAGCTCGCGGTATTATTTCGGGCCGTAATTTTTATTCTCGCCAGCTCGATTACTCCACTCGCGGCGAGAGACAATGACTGCAAACCCTGTGCTGAAAATCGGACCCTACACATTAGCTTCACCGACACTGCTGGCCCCGATGGCGGGCGTGACGGATCGCCCGTACCGCACTCTCTGCCGCCGTTACGGTGCCGGCCTTGCCGTTTCAGAAATGGTCACCTCTGACCAAAGCCTGTGGCACACCCGAAAATCTCAACAACGCCTGGATCACAACGGTGAAACGGCGCCTCGTTCAGTACAAATTGCTGGCTCAGACCCACAGATGATGGCCGCAGCCGCAGCCGCAGCCGCCAATGTTGAAAATGGAGCCCAGATCATCGACATCAACATGGGTTGTCCTGCTAAAAAGGTCTGCAACAAAGCCGCTGGCTCGGCGCTACTGCGTGATGAAAAACTGGTTACCGATATTCTTGAAGCCGTAGTGCAGGCTGTTGATGCGCCCGTTACATTAAAAATTCGTACAGGCTGGTGCCCAGACACTCGCAACGCCCTAACTATTGCCAAAATAGCCGAACAATCTGGCATTCAAGCATTGACTATCCATGGCCGAACCCGCGCCTGCCGTTACAACGGCGAAGCGGAATACGACACTATTGCCGCCGTCGTGCAACAAAGTTGCATTCCTGTGATCGCCAATGGCGATATCACCAGCGCAGAAAAAGCACATTTTGTACTTCAGCACACAGGCGCCGACGCTATCATGATTGGCCGCGGCGCACAGGGTACTCCGTGGATCTTTTCAGAAATCAACCACTTCCTGAACACAGGTGAACAACTCGCCAAGCCGACCATTGCTGAGCTCGGCGCTCTGGTTCACGAACATATCAGCGCACTGCATCATTTTTACGGTGACTTTCTCGGCCCACGTATCGCCCGCAAACATATGGGTTGGTACCTGAAACATCTAGCCAACGCCAGCACCGTTCGTAAGGATTTTAACCAGCTGGAACAAAGCTGCGAACAACTAAACTTTATTAACACCTATTTCCAGTCACTGGATGGTAACTCCCGACTGGCCGCCTGAGAGCACCCAAATGGACCAACAAACGATGGATCAAAAAGATAACAAAAAACTCGTCGCCAACGCTGAACAACATACGTTAAAAGAATGCGTACACACGGCCATCGACAAATTTTTTGATCACCTAGACGGCCAGCCAACCACAGGTCTCTATGACATGGTCATGGCAGAAGTTGAAGAGCCATTATTGCAGGTGGTAATGAAACACGCACGCGACAACCAATCTAAAGCAGCAGAAATCCTTGGCCTTAACCGCGGCACACTGCGTAAAAAATTAAAACAGTACGATCTACTTTAGTTTCAGCAACAAACTCCGGCTCCAAGCACAAAACTAAATCGCCAACGAACCGGCCAACAATCTCGAGGGTTAAACAGGTTATGACGGACATTCGCACCATCCGCCGCGCACTTATCAGCGTTTCAGACAAATCAGGCATTGTTCAATTTGCTCAGGGCCTTACAGGCCACGGCGTTGAAGTTCTTTCTACGGGCGGCACCTACAAACTGCTGAATGAAAGCGGCGTCAAAGTAACCGAAGTCTCAGATTACACCGGCTTTTCGGAAATGATGGACGGTCGTGTTAAAACGTTGCACCCAAAAATTCATGGCGGTATTTTGGGCCGTCGTGGCACGGATGATGAAGTGATGCAGGCAAACGACATTCCTCCGATCGACATGGTGATCGTCAACCTGTACCCCTTCCAGGAAACCGTTGCCAACCCGGATTGCGACCTGCCCACCGCTATCGAAAATATCGATATTGGTGGCCCAACCATGGTGCGTGCAGCCGCCAAGAATCACGCCGATGTTGGCATTATCGTTAATGCCTGCGACTACGATGCCGTTTTAAATGAAATGAACGAAAACAATGGCGGCATCAGTCATGCCACGCGTTTTGACCTAGCCGTTAAAGCCTTCGAGCACACAGCTCAATATGACGGCGCTATTGCCAACTACCTGGGCTGTCGCCTTGGTGAAGAAACAACTGACTTTCCTCGTACGTTTAATTCCCAGTACATTAAAGTGCAGGATATGCGTTACGGTGAAAACCCTCATCAGCGTGCGGCTTTTTACACTGAAGCCAACCCGACTGAAGCTTGCGTTTCTACTGCTTCTCAGCTTCAAGGCAAAGAACTATCTTTCAACAACGTCGCCGATACCGACGCGGCTCTGGAATGCGTAAAACCTTTTGCTGAACCAGCCTGCGTTATCGTCAAACATGCTAATCCCTGTGGTGTAGCCCTAGGGGCCGACATTCTTGACGCCTACAATCAAGCCTACGCAACCGACCCAACTTCGGCCTTTGGAGGCATTATCGCTTTCAACCGCGAGCTGGACGGTGCCACCGCGCAGGCCATTGTTGACCGTCAATTTGTAGAAGTGATTGTTGCTCCATCAATAAGCCGCGCAGCACGTGACGTACTGTCGGAAAAATCGAATATCCGTGTTTTGGCGAGCGGTAGCTGGCAGAACCGCGTACCTAGCTTTGACTTCAAACGCGTAACAGGTGGCCTGCTAGTACAAGATACCGATCAGGGTATGGTTAACGAAGCTGAACTAAAAATGGTCAGCGAACGTGCTCCGACTGAAGAAGAACTAGCCGACCTGTTATTTGCCTGGGAAGTGGCCAAATTCGTTAAATCCAACGCCATCGTCTACGCCAGAAACGGCCGCACCATCGGTGTTGGCGCTGGCCAAATGAGCCGAGTTTACAGCGCAAAAATAGCCGGCATTAAAGCCCAAGACGAGAATCTAGTTGTTGAAGGCTCTGTGATGGCCTCTGATGCTTTCTTCCCATTCCGTGACGGCATTGATGCGGCAGCAGCAGCAGGTATCACTGCTGTTATTCATCCCGGTGGATCAATGCGTGACGAGGAAATCATTGCTGCGGCAAATGAGCATGGTATTGCGATGGTGTTTACTGGGATGCGACACTTCAGGCACTAAACCCCAACCAACCTTCTCTCCCTGTCTGTCATCTCGACCACAGGAAGAAACCTTTCGCTTTGCGAGATAAGGGAGGGAATTCTCTTCCTCCCTTATCAATCCTTCGTCGACCCCAGTCATTTACCCAGCTACACGAGATTCCTGCGCGGTTCGGATTTAACCGGCACCACCCCAATGTTTTAAATGAAGCGGCTTTCGCCTCAAACAGCCCTCGCCGTACGTTAGAAAAAATGGGGGGGGGGGTAAAGCCAACAACGCTTTAAGGGATTTTGATCGAGCGATTCCAAAATCTATCTTGAACTGTGAATTCAATCGGTCGATGCAACACACTCATTAAATTTAGCAGCTGGCGTTATGTACCCCAAGGTTTTTCTTGGTCTTGTATTTAATTCTCTCGCTATCTTATTCAGCTCTGCT
>Ga0209292_1004599_pt1 | contig 14477 bp, 10 predicted proteins | sample GOMGulsemesocosm_2_FD_184634 | JGI IMG/M metagenome (GOLD analysis project Ga0209292, IMG submission 184634) | Methane-oxidizing microbial communities from mesocosms in the Gulf of Mexico - GOM9C Gulf of Mexico (SPAdes) (version 2) | ecosystem: Environmental > Aquatic > Marine > Cold seeps... | reverse complement strand
CATTTCTGCTGCTAAGTTTTTTGTTTGTCCTCTGTCCAATCTCAAATTGTATAATTGCATTTCTTGAGATCTTCCAGTTTCAATATTTACAAATTTATTGGTTACTTTAGGTCCTTTATGAGGAGGAATTAAGACATAATCTCCTGCTCTAAAAGAAGTGATGTTTCCTTGTCCTAGGATTAATTGTTCTCTTCCTGTTTCTGATGTTCCAATGAAGGCACTTAATACGTCCTCACTATCTGAAGGATTAATTTCTTGCCCTGTTAAAGCAGCAAAAGACGCTAAGAAATCCATTTGACAAACTAAAGCGTTTGAAGTAGTTCCTGGGGCAATTTTCGCAGGCCATTTCACCATAAATGGAACACGTGTACCGGCATCAAATAAGCTGTATTTACCACCTCTAAGACCTCCTGAAGGAGTGTGTTTTCCAATTTTTATTACGGCATCATCTTTATAACCATCATCTAAGACTGGTCCATTATCACTTGAGAATATTACAATAGTGTTTTCCGTTAACTCTAAACGATCTAATTCGTCTAAAACTTGTCCTACTTCCCAGTCAGCTTCAAGGATTACATCTCCTCTTGGGCCTAAACCTGATTTTCCAGCAAAGCGCTCATTAGGAACTCTTGGAACATGTGGTTGGTGTAAGGAATAAAATAAAAAGAACGGTTTTTCTTTATTGGTGTTAATGAAATTTAAGGTTTCTTTTAGGAAATCATCTCCCATTTCTTCATCTGTAAACAAGGCGGATTTTCCACCTTTCATAAACCCAATTCTAGAAATCCCATTGTTAATGCTCATATCATGACCATGACTTGGGTGTACTTTTAATAATTCTGGATTGTCTTTTCCCGTAGGTTCTCCTTCGAAGTTTTTCTTATAACTCACGGTTATTGGATCGGAAGGATCTAAACCGTCTATATGATGATTTTTAACATATACAGAAGGCACTCTATCATTAGTAGAAGCCATAATATAAGAATAGTCAAAGCCTATTTCACGAGGTCCAGGACTGATTTTACCGTTCCAATCAAGATTTGAATCACCAAGTCCAAGGTGCCATTTTCCAACTACTCCTGTATAATATCCTGCTTTTTGTAACATGGATGGAAGTGTTTGTTTTGTGGTGTCAAACAATAAGGTAGCATTTCCTGGTAAAATTTGAGCCCGTTTACTTCTAAACGGATAAATTCCCGATAACAAAGAGAATCTACTCGGTGTACAGGTAGGCGAAGTTGCATAGCCATTTGTAAATCGGATCCCTTGCGCGGCAATTCTGTCCATATTTACGGTTTTCAATTCCGTAGCTCCATAGCTACTTACGTCTCCAAAACCTAAATCATCTGCATAAATAACAATGATGTTGGGTGTTGATGTTTTTTCTGGTGCGTTATCTTGGGCCGTTTTACAACTGAAGGTAAAAATGGCTAATAATAACACTGCACATATCTGTGTGGTCTTCATATAAAATAAAAAAAAGTTTAAGAGAAGTAAAGGTAACGGTTATCAACTTATTAAAAATAGATTATAAGGTTAATTTAATTTTTTTACGTTTTTTATTTTTATTAGCTAGTCTTTTGTTTTACGACGCATTATAATTCGGTAAAGGAAGGTGTTTATTAATGCGGATGGGGCGAGGAAAAAATGTGGGCTACAAAAACTATTTTAGGAGACGTTTTTATTCTTCTAACTGTTGTATATGAGTCTGTTATCTGAGTGTTTTTTTTTAGATACGTTAGAAGCTTGCAACATTTGTATTTTGGATAAGGAAAGTGAATTCAAAAAAAAAGCTGGAAATAGCGAAAATATCGCAGCTCCAGCTTTTCTAATATGAGGGGTTTATTTATTCTTTATCGTATATTTTATTATACAATGCAATGTATTTTGCTTGAATTTCAGTTCTTTTTGGTTTCATAGTAGGTGTTAATAAGCCATTATCTATTCCCCAAACGTCTGGTGTCAATTCAAAACGTTTAATGGTTTCCCATTTCGCAAAACGTTTATTTGCTTTGTCTACTTCTTTTTGAATACGTTTAATAACATGTGGATTCATAATTAAATCCGCATTGTCATTTGATAATGGTTCATGGTGAATTCGCGCCCATTCACGTAAGAAATCATAATTTGGTTGGATAATAGCTGCTGGCATTTTTTCACCTTCTCCTACCACCATAGCTTGCTCAATAAAACGAGATTGTTTCAATCTATTTTCCAAAAGGGCAGGAGCTACATATTTACCTCCTGAGGTTTTAAAAATTTCTTTTTTACGTCCAGTGATCGTAATAAAACCATTTTCGTCAATCTCTCCTTTATCTCCTGTATGGAAATAATCACCGGTCATAACAGAAGCTGTTTTTTCAGGGTCTTTGTAATAGCCTTTCATAATGTTTGGTCCTTTTACAAGAATTTCTCCATCTTCGGCAATTTTTACTTCAATATTTCGGATTGGTTTTCCTACTGAACCAATCTTCATTCCTTTGTTTGCATATTCATTTACAGAAATTACAGGAGAAGTTTCTGTCAATCCATATCCTTCCATAATTTGCATTCCAGCAGCTGTAAATACACGTGCTAAACGAGGTTGTAATGCAGCGGAACCAGAAACCATAGTGCTCATATTTCCTCCTAAAGCATCTCTCCATTTACTAAAGATTAGTTTGTCTGCAATACTTAATTTAATATCATACCACCAGCCGTTTTGATTGTATGTTTTATAGCGTAAACCTACACCGACAGCCCAGAAGAATAAAAGTTTTTTAATCCCTGTTAATTCACTTCCTTTGGTAATAATGCTATCGTATACTTTTTCTAGTAATCGAGGTACCACACTCATTAAATGCGGTTTTACTTCTTTAATATTCTCGGTGATTTTGTCGATTCCTTCTGCAAAATTAATGCTAATACCGTTGTATTGGTATAAGTATAATAACATACGTTCAAAAACATGGCACACAGGTAAAAAACTCAAGACAATCGTTTTTCCTGCCTCCACCGGTAATTTAGGCGTACTATCGATTACATTACTTAAAATATTGTTGTGAGTTAACATCACTCCTTTAGGAAGTCCTGTTGTTCCAGAAGTATAAATAATAGTGGCTAAATCATCTGTGGTAACGGCATCTTTTATGGCGTCTACGTCCGCTTGATTACTCGCATCTTTTCCAAGTTCTAAAACGTCTTTCCAGCTTTTACACCCGTCTATGTCGTCAAAAGAATAAATTTCTTGTAAGGTGTCTACATTATCTTTTGTTAAGATGGCCTTATCAAATAATTCTTGGTCAGATAAAAAACAATGTGTTACTTCTGCATGATTAAAAATATACTCATAATCTTTGGCAGAAATCGTAGGGTAAATAGGCACATTTTGTGCTCCTAGCTGTAGAATGGCAACATCCATAATGTTCCATTCTGTACGGTTAGTACTAGAAATTACGGCTATTTTATCATTAGGCTTTACTCCTAATCGCAATAACCCACGGCTCATGGCATTTGCTTTTTCTAAAAATTCTTCACTTGATGTAGCTACCCATTCCCCATTGTATTTGGTTACAAAGGCCCTAGATAAATTGTAAGTTTCCTTTTGGTGATAAGCAAAATCGAATAAACGTGTAATATTTTGAGACATTATTTGTATGATTTGGTTATTGTAAATTTAAATAATCATGTGCAATACATTCGAACTAATGTTACAAATGTAAGGCGTATGACCTGTTAATTATATAAAGCGTTGGATGATTTGTCCAACAGATTCTATTTTTTTAGTTCCTTCTATAGTGGGACCCGCTACCCATACTGTTTTATACGTAGCCGATGTAGCAGCTTTGGTTACCATATTGGTACCAATCATAAAACGGAGCATTTTTACCCACTTTTTAAGTTTTTTATTTTTATTAAGGATGGACTCAAACCAACTTTGTTTGGTGCCTAACTTTTGTACATAAGGAGTATTAATTACGGTACAAGGTGTTCCAGAAATCTTTTCTGTCAATATAATATCCTTGGCTCCATAATCTACACAGGCTTGCTTGTATTCCTCGGAAATTCCTGATTCCGTAGAGGCAATAAATGGACTTCCCACTGAAACTCCTATGGCGCCAGCAGATAGCATGGTATCCACATCCTTTTTATCAGAAACACCTCCTGCTGAAATTACGGGAATATTTACCTCTTTAGTTAAGCTTTGAATTAATTCGGTAGGGGCAATATTTCCTCTATGGCCTCCGGCTTGGTTATTTACTGCTATTACGGCATCACAGCCTAATTCCTCCACTATTTTGGCATATTTAACATCTACCACATCACAAAAAACCTTAATACCTTTTGGTTTACATTGTGCAATGGTATGTCGCGGACTTCCCAAGGAGGTGATGATAAAATCTACGCCCAATTCGCAACAAGCTGCTAATTGATCTTTGTATTTAATATTTGATTTGTTCACTATTAGATTAATACCAAACGCACCACCGTCTACTGTTTCTTTTTTAAGGACCGTAATTGCTGCTTTTAACTCAGGAATAGTTCTGTAGTTCAAGGCAGGTACACAGGCCGCCACGCCATGCTGCATTCCAGCGACTAACATTTTAACGTTAGAAACTAAAAACATGGGAGCCATAATTATTGGGTGTTTTACGCCTAATAATGATGTGAGTGAAGTGGTAGTAGTGGTATTTTCCATAGTTTACGAATAAATCTTTTTAACTAATTTTTGGAATTTTTTCAAAATTTGTTTCCGCTTAATTTTAAGTGTAGGCGTTAACAAACCATTTTCAATAGTCCAATCAATAGGTGTTAATTCAAACTTTTTTATTTGTTCCCATTTTCCAAAACTAGGATTGTAATGGTCTAATTCTTTCTGAATTCGTGCAATAACACGATTGTCGGTACTTAAAGATTTTAAGGTTTCTTTAATTTTAAGCTGGTGTTGTTGTGCCCAATTATTTACAAAATCAAAGTTGATCAAAATAAGTGCTGCGGGCATTTTTTGTCCTTCACCTACGACCATTATTTGTTCTATAAACCCAGATTGCTTAAACATCCCTTCTATATGAGTCGGAGCGATGTATTTTCCTCCAGATGTTTTAAACATTTCCTTTTTACGATCGGTAATGTATAAATAACCATCATCGTCCATATGTCCTATATCACCGGTATGTAAAAAACCATCTATAATGGCTTCTTTGGTTTTTGCTTCGTCTTTGTAATAGCCCTGCATTACATTAGGTCCTTTGACAAGAATTTCTCCGTCCTTAGCAAATTTGATAATCACATTATTCAATGCTTTTCCTACAGATCCTGTACGATTATTACCGCCAATCATACTGTTTAAAGTAATTCCGGGTGATGTTTCCGTCATACCATACCCTTCTAGGATTGGAACACCGGCTGCAGTAAATATTCGTATTAAATTTGGTTGTAAGGCGGCACTTCCAGATAGCATAAAGAGAATATCTCCACCCATGGCTTCCTTCCACTTTACAAAAACTAACTTTCTAGCGAGGTTTAATTTAAAATTGTATAAGGGACTTTTTAATTTTTTGGGACTGTATTTTTTTCCTACACGGACAGCCCAATTAAAGATAATTCTTTTAGGAAGTGATAATTCTCTCGCAGTAGCGGTTATTTTATCATAAATCTTTTCTATCAGTCTAGGTACCACTGGCATAAAATGAGGATGAACCTCTCTTATGTTTTCTCCTAATTTTTCAATGCTTTCTGCAAAGTAAATTTCAAAGCCCATATATTGATAATAATACAAGGCAAATCGTTCAAAAATATGACAAACGGGCAAAAAACTCATCACCCTATTTCTTCCTACAGGGATATCCATCATATCTTTTCCATCAAACGTATTGGAAACGAGGTTGAAATGTGATAACATGACCCCTTTTGGAGTTCCGGTAGTTCCTGATGTATATATAATGGTTGCGGTTTCTTGTGGATCTATCGCATCCTTTATGGCTTCTACAGTGGGTTGTAGTGTCGTATCTGCTCCTAATTCTAATAGTTGGTCCCAGTTGGTAGTTTCGGAAATAATATCGAAAGAATAAATCTCTTTTAATAACGTATTTCCTTTGATGGAATTTACTTTTTCAAATAAAACGGCATCAGAAACGAAACAATATTCTGCCTCAGAATGATTGATGATATATTGATAATCTTCTTCTGAAATGGTAGGGTATAGAGGAACATTAATGGCTCCTATTTGAAGTATGGCCAAATCTAGTATGCTCCATTCGGGACGATTTGTCGATGTAATTACAACAATCTTATCTTCTTTTTTTATTCCTAATTGTAATAAAAAACGACTAATTGCATTGGCTTTTGTAATGTACTCTTCCGTAGAAACACCAGTCCAAACTCCATTCACCTTGTGATTGAAGCATTTTCCATGTGGATACATCTTTTGCTGGTGATAAGCGAAATCAAATAATCTTGTTATTTCTCGAGCCATTGTAAAAATTTAGATTTTGCAATCTAAATAAAAAAAGTCAGTCATCATAATTTAATTTAACTTTAATGTAACTATATGGTAACATTGATGAAAAATAAATAGTAAAAGGGGTAAAACTTTAAATATTCTTTAGTTAAATTAGGTTATTTCAGTGAATTAAAAAATATTTAGTCCATTTATACTTGACATGTTCAAGAAGTTTTTACTTAAATTAAAAGGGTGAAACTACAGGCTATTTTAGAATGAATAAAAATAAAAAAGAGCTAAAAAGCGTATTTCTTAGTTTCAATCTTACATTCTGAGTTATTATTTATTTTTTTAATCAGCGGAGAAGTGCTACTTGTAAAATTAATCGTGCTAAAATCTATTGGTAATCATGTAATTAGAGAACTTAAAGTTTGGATTTTATTTTATCTGTGATTATTCTTAAGAAAATAAAGAACTTTAGTGTTATTGTTCAATGAAGCGTCGACTTCGATGTGTAAAAAAGAATAAAATTGGAGGTATTTTACAAATAAACTGATTTTGTAAAATGACGGTTTTTTAATGAAATGATGAAAAAAAATGCTTGTTTTGTCCAATTATTGCCCGTTTTAGGTGAAATTTGTATTTTCTAATAACACCGAAATATGGCGATAGACAACATTCCTGAAATATATATAGAGGATAAAGATAAGGAAACGGACCTGTTTGTTTATGATTTTAGAATGACCAGTGATGTGGTTAAAAGTAAGGTGAATTTAAGCATGAATATGTTTAGTTTTTTACAAGTAGGGAAAAAACAAGTTCATTTTGCCGATGCTTCTGTTATGGTGAATAAAGAGCAATCACTGTTGATAAAAAAAGGGAATTGGTTGTGGACTGAATTACTAGATAATGAAAACATTTATTATTGTAAACTCCTTTTCTTTTCAGAAAATATGTTACGTCTATTTCTAGAGAAATATGAGTTAAAAAATACGAAGTCTACTGTCGTAGCTCCTTTTTTTATCATTGAAAATGATGGGTATATTTCGGATTACTTAAATACCCTTTCCAAAGTAAATCATTTTAATTCAATATCTAAAAATCGGTTGCTTACTGTAAAATTTGAAGAGATATTATTGTATTTATTGGCAAAGTACGGTGCGAATTTCGAATCGTATTTACATGCGTTAATAGCGACAAAGGTTTCCTCATTTAAAACGATGGTGGAGAGCAATGTATATTCAAATTTGAAATTGGAAGAAGTGGCTTTTTTATGTAACATGAGTTTGTCTACTTTTAAAAGACATTTTTATAAGGAGTATGGTGTGAATCCAGGTAAATGGATACAGGATAAACGCTTAGACTATGCTAAAAGTCTGATGATAAACAAGGGTTTAGCGGCCTCAGAAGTGTACTTTGAGGTTGGTTATACCAATTTATCCAACTTTAGCAATGCTTTTAAAAATAAATTTGGTTTTAGTCCACGTGAAATTTCTGGCAATTCTTAATCCTGTATAAACTACTGTTTTTCAGCGGTTTGACACCTTGTCTTTTTTGTCATTTGTTTTATTGAACTTTTTTCACAACTTATTGAGCCGATTTCATAAGTTCTCAACAGTATTGCTGCTGTACTTTTGCCTCGAAATTAATCATAAGATGCGTCGAAAAATGCATCCTTAAAAAAATAATTAAATGGCACAGTTTATAGTACCAAAAACCATGCACCATGGTTTAGGAAGTTTAGAAAAATTAACAGAATTAAAAGGAAGTAAAGCAGTAATCGTAATTGGAGGTGGCTCTGTAAAAAGAAACGGATCTTTAGCCCAAGTACAAGAATATTTGAGTCAAGCATCTATAGAAAGCGTTGTCTTTTCGGATGTTGAGGCAGATCCATCTATAGAAACAGTTATTGAAGGAGCAGCGTTTATGCAAACAGAAAAACCAGATGTTATTATTGGTTTAGGAGGTTGCTCTGCGATTGATGCGGCTAAAGCAATGTGGGTTTATTATGAATATCCTGACTCTAAATTAGAGGAATTAGTTGAATTATTCGCCGTAAAACCAATGCGTAACGAAGCTATTTTTGTTGCGATTCCTTCTACAAGTGGAACGGGAACTGAAATTACAGGATTGTCTGTAATTACCGATAGAGAAAAAGGGACTAAATACCCTATTGTTTCTTACGAATTGACACCAGATGTAGCAATTATAGATGCAAATCTAAGTGCAAGTATGCCAGCACATATTACGGCAAATACTGGATTGGATGCATTAAGTCATGGAGTAGAAGCGTATGTTTCAAATGTCGCTGAGAATTATAGTGATGCTTTGGCAAAAGGAGCTATTGACTTGGTGTTTAAAAATTTACAAACGGTATATAAAACACCTGATAATTTAGAAGTAAGACAAGCGATGCACAATGCTTCTTGTATGGCCGGAATGGCGTTTAACAATGTTTGGTTAGGAATTGTACATTCAATTTCACATCAAGTTGGAGGAACATTTTCTGTGCCTCATGGTTGTGGAAATGCAATTTTAATGCCCAATGTAATTCGTTTTAATTCAAAATCAACGGATAAATATGCTGATTTAGCTACCTTAGTGGGTAAGACAACTGCGGAAGAATTTGCGCAAGAAGTTTCTGATTTAAGAGCTTCTGTAGGAGTTGTAGCTTCTTTTAAAGAATACGGTATCAGTCAAAAAGACTGGGATGCAAAATTGGATGTGATGGCTGAAAATGCCATGAAAGATCCTTGTACACTTTTCAATCCAAGAAAAATTGACTTACAAGAAATGAAAGCTATTATGCAAGCATGTTATGACGGCGTAACTATTGAATTTTAATTACAAGAATTCGTTTATTAAAAAGGGGGCAATCTGAAAAGATTGTTCCCTTTTTTTTTGCTGTAAAATCATTAATTGTCATAAATAGTTGATTATTTTTAAAAATCTAATCATATTGCAGGAGTATTTTATTAAAACTACTACTAATTTTATGAAATTATCAGCGAAAGAAAAAGCAGCTACATCGGAGGTGTTTACAAATTTAAGAGTCACTAAGCCACCAACGAATAGTGTTGGTTTGGGAGCCTTAAAATCTGTATTTAAACAGGTGAAAACTTATATGAATCCTGTGGATGCCGTCAAAGTTATGAGTAAACTGAATCAGAAAGGAGGCTTCGATTGCCCTGGTTGTGCATGGCCTGATCCTGATGACGAACGTACGGTTTTAGGAGAATATTGCGAAAATGGGATGAAAGCCATCGCGGAAGAAGCACAAAATAAACTGATTGGACCAGCATTTTTTGAAAATTATAGCGTTGATGCGTTGTCTTCTTGGTCTGATTTCGAATTAGGAAAAGCAGGAAGATTGTCAGCCCCAATGTATTTACCCGCAGGAGCGAGTCATTATGAAGCTATTTCATGGGATGCTGCTTTTAGAAAAATTGGAACTGAACTAAAGTCATTATCCGATCCTAACGAAGCGGTGTTTTATACTTCGGGAAGAACAAGTAATGAAGGGGCATTTTTATATCAATTATTTGTGCGTGCTTTTGGAACTGCGAATCTTCCAGATTGTTCCAATATGTGTCATGAGGCAAGTGGAAAAGCATTGTCAGAGACGCTAGGAATAGGGAAGGGCTCGGTTACTTTGGATGATTTTTACAAAGCTGATTTAGTGATGGTAGTAGGGCAAAACCCTGGAACGAATCATCCAAGAATGCTATCGGCATTGGAGAAATGTAAAGAGAATGGAGGTGAAATTATCGCTATTAATCCCTTGCAAGAAGTGGGATTGATGAAATTTACGAATCCTCAAAGCCCTACTAAATTATTAAAAGGAGGTACCTCAATCGCTGATTTGTTTGTGCCAGTGACTATTAATGGTGATGTGGCTCTTTTTAAAGCGATTATGTTGCAGTTGCTGAAAAAGGAAGCCGCTGGTGAGGCTATTTTTGATCGTGACTTTATAGCAGAATACACTAGTGGTTACGACGCTTTTATAAAAGATTTAAAAGGATATAATTATGAGGATTGTGTCCAAAGATCTGGTGTTTCATCGGCTGTAATATCCCAAATTGTTGCAAAAGTAATCAAACACGAGCGCATTATTATTTGTTGGGCAATGGGGTTGACACAGCACGAAAACGCCGTAGATAATATTCGGGAATTAGTAAATTTATTGTTGCTAAAAGGGAGTATAGGGAAGGAAGGTGCGGGAACCTGTCCTGTACGTGGACATTCCAATGTGCAAGGAGATAGAACGATGGGGATTTGGGAAGCAGCTCCTCAGGCTTTTTTGGATAAACTGGAAGGTAAATACGGATTTAGACCAAGCGCAAATCACGGTTATACGGTGGTAGATACCATTGAAGCGATGTACCAAAAAAAGGCGTCGGTATTTATAGGTCTCGGAGGAAATTTTTTGTCAGCTGCTCCTGATACGAATTATACCGCACAGGCCTTGGATAATTGTGATTTGACGGTTCAGGTGAGTACAAAATTGAATCGATCTCATTTAGTAACGGGGAAGGAAGCACTGATTTTACCTTGTTTGGGGCGTACAGAGAAGGATTTTCAAAAATCAGGCGAGCAGATTCAGAGTGTTGAGAATTCTATGGGAATCGTGTCTTCTACAAAAGGAATTTTAACGCCTTGCTCAGAAAACTTGTTAAGTGAAGTGGCTATTGTATGTCAAATGGCTATTGCTAGTTTAAAAGATGATATGTCTATCGATTGGAAGAACTATATGGAGGATTATTCTTTGATTCGTAAGGACATACAAGAATTGATAAGTGGCTTTGAAAATTACAATCAACAATTGGCAAAACCTGCAGGGTTTTATTTACCTAACGGGGCTAGGAATAGGCAGTTTAATACCAGGAAGAAAAAGGCAATGTTCTCTATTAATAAGTTGTCCGATAAGAAGTTAAAAGAAGGAGAGTTTATGATGATGACGATCCGTAGTCACGACCAATTTAACACAACTATTTATGGTTTAGATGATAGATATCGTGGAGTTTTTAATGAGCGAAGGGTGATTTTTATGAATCCGAAGGATATGGAATTAAACGGTTTTTATAAAGAACAAGTGGTTAGTATTAGTTCAGAATATAGCGGAATCACTAGACGCGCTGATGCATTTAAGATTGTCCCTTATGATATTCCAAGGAACTGCTGTGCTACCTATTTTCCAGAAGCAAACGTATTAGTTCCTATAGATAGTTATGCACATACTGCGAAAACGCCTAGCTCTAAGAGTGTGGTAGTACGTATTAAAGGATAATGTGTCTACTTATGCGGTAAGTAAACATAAAAAAACAGCCATTCTCAACTGAAAATGGCTGTTTTTTGAATTGAAAAATGTGTGAAACTTAGAATTTCTTAAGTTTTAATTCAAAATCTTTTCCTAAATAGACACGTCTTACAGTTTCGTCTGCCGCTAATTCTTCTGGAGTACCTTCTTTCAGGATGCTACCTTCAAACATTAAATATGTTTTATCAGTAATGGCCAATGTTTCTTGTACATTATGATCCGTAATTAGAATTCCTATATTTTTATCTTTAAGTTTGGCTACAATACTTTGAATATCCTCAACAGCAATGGGATCAACTCCAGCAAAAGGTTCGTCTAACAAAATGAATTTAGGATCCGAAGCTAAGCAACGTGCAATTTCAGTTCTTCTGCGTTCCCCTCCAGAAAGTAAATCTCCACGGTTTTTACGCACATGACCTAAGCTAAATTCCTCAATGAGTTCTTCTAACTTTTCTTTTTGTTCCGCTTTGGTTCTATCGGTAAATTCTAATACAGATAATATATTATCTTCCACAGATAATTTTCTAAAAATAGAAGCTTCTTGTGCTAAATAACCAACTCCTTTTTTTGCACGAGTAAACATGGCATCACCTGTAATTTCTTTATCGTCTAAATAAATTTTACCTTCATTAGGCTGTACCATTCCCACTATCATATAAAAAGAAGTAGTTTTTCCGGCGCCATTTGGACCTAAAAGCCCTACAATTTCACCTTGTTTAACTTCTACAGAAACACCTTTTACAACATAGCGTTTTCCGTATTTTTTCTTTATATTTTCTGCACGTAATATCATATATCCTATCTTTAAAGAGCCTTTATTTTGCTTCCTGTATCTTTTTAACGACCGTAATATCGTTTCAGTACTTTAATCTATTTGTTTTCTAATAATTCCCAGTATTCATAAGCCCTGCGTAGATGAGGAATAACGATGGTTCCCCCAACAAGAGTCGCAATTGACAAACTTTCCATAACTTGTTCCTTGCTTAATCCAGCTTTTTTACATCCTTCCAAATGATATTTTATACAATCGTCACAACGCATGACAGCAGAAGCAACCAAGCCTAAGAGTTCTTTTGTTTTTACATCCAAATGCCCTTCTTTAAAAGCATTGGTATCTAAATTAAAAATACGTTTGATAACTTTGTTATCACCACTTAATATTTTATCATTCATTTTAGAACGATACTCATTAAAATCATTTACTAAGTCCGACATTTTTTTTGTTTAAGTTTTTTTCTACGATGCTTGAAATTTTTATACTAATCTCATATAAGATGAGTACTGGAATGGCAACAATTATTTGGCTAATAACGTCTGGAGGAGTAATTATAGCAGCTAATATAAGTACTAAAACCAAGGCGTGTTTTCTGTACTTTTTCAAAAAGGCAGGTGTTACCAAGCCCATTTTTGACAAGAAATAAATGACTATTGGGAGTTCAAATATTAAACCTGAAGCTAGGACAGAAGAGCGTAACAAAGAGATATAAGAACCAATCTTTATGTTTCTTTCTACTTGGTCGCTAATGGAATAGGAACCTAAAAAGTTAACAGACAAAGGTGTGACCACGTAATATCCAAAAAGGACCCCTACAAAAAACAAGAAAGAAGAGATAAAAATAAAAACTTTGGCATTTTTTCGTTCTTGTTTGTATAAACCAGGACTCATAAATTTCCAAAATTCATAAATGATATATGGGAATGCCATAATAAAACCAACGGTGATGGAAGTCCAAATATGAACAGAAAATTGTTCTGCCATAGCTAAACTTTGAAAAGTAAAGGGAATTTCTTCTATGCAAAGACCATCAGCATGTAATAATTTACTCACATTACATAAAAATCTATAGGTAAAGAATTCAGTATCCTTAGGAGCAAAAATAATGGTATTAAAGATAAAATCTTTGAGTATAAATGCTACAATAGCAACAATTAATATTGCAACAGTAGAGCGGATTAAATGCCATCTTAGTTCTTCTAAATGATCTAAAAAAGACATGTCTTTTTGTGGTTTTGTCATCTTAAAATATTCCTTCTTTAATTAAATCATGTAAATGTACAACTCCCTTATAAGTGCCATTTTCTTCCACTAATAGTGAGGTAATACTATTGGTCTCCATCATCTCAAGTGCTTGAACGGCCATTGCATCTGAAGCGATTGTCTTCGGGTTGGGACTCATGATATCTTTTGCTGTTAGATTTACGAAATCTAGCGTGTTTGTGAGCATTCTACGAATATCACCATCGGTAATAACCCCTATAATAGCATCGTTTTCTAATACGGCAGTAGTCCCTAAACGTTTTTCGGAAATTTCTATAATGACTTCTTTTACGTTTGTGTCTACACTCACTAATGGTTTTTCGTTATTTTCTAACAAGTCTTTTACGCGCAAGTATAATTTTTTTCCTAGCGCACCACCGGGGTGGTACTTAGCAAAGTCTTTACTGGTAAAATCGTTTAAGTTTAATAAACAAACTGCCAAGGCATCACCAAGAACTAATTGAGCGGTTGTACTGGAGGTTGGCGCTAAATTATTAGGACAAGCTTCTTTCTCTACATAAGCATTTAAGACCCAATCTGCATTGGTTCCTAAAAAGGACTCCTTATTTCCTGTCAGTGCAATAATTTTATTTCCATAATTTTTTATCAATGGAATGAGCACTTTAATCTCAGGAGTATTTCCACTTTTGGAGATACAAATGACAATGTCATCTTTTTGGATATTACCCAAATCACCATGT
>Ga0209292_1004598_pt1 | contig 14478 bp, 8 predicted proteins | sample GOMGulsemesocosm_2_FD_184634 | JGI IMG/M metagenome (GOLD analysis project Ga0209292, IMG submission 184634) | Methane-oxidizing microbial communities from mesocosms in the Gulf of Mexico - GOM9C Gulf of Mexico (SPAdes) (version 2) | ecosystem: Environmental > Aquatic > Marine > Cold seeps... | reverse complement strand
TCTTCTACTTTAATTAAAAAATAAGTATGTAATAACTCGAACTGGTTATCCCTTCCATGCTTTTCTAAATATTTACTTGTTAATAACAAAGCAGGTTCAAATTCTTTGAATAGATCCATTAAAATAAGATTACCAACGATAGCAAAGGCATTATTCGGTTTTTCGTTCATCCAATTTCGATAATGATTTTTAGCAAGCTTAAATTGATTTGACTGCAAATAAGCTTGGCCAAGAACATCCCAATAAGTATCACTCTTATTTTGATGCTCAGAAATTGAAGTAAGCAATGAAGCCGTATTTTTATAGAGACCTTCAGCTATTTGTATTTTTGCCAATGCCAGAATTAAATTTATATTTTTAGGTGATGATTGGACCTTAGACTGCAGTTGTGCAATGACTTTCGCAACTTCAGATTTATTAGTGGCAAATAAATAAAGTTTAACTAACGCGGGTATGTATAAAGGGTGTTTTTCCAACAGGTCATTGAGCTTGATTTTCGCTTGATTTTTCTCACCTAAATTGCTCAGTACATCAATCAGCAGTAGCTCAGCTTTAGCATTATTTGGCTCTAAAATAACTAGTTGTTGAAACTCTAGCTTCGCATTTTCATAATTTTTTTTATTTATATAAGCAAGGCCAGAAATTAAATATGCCAGTCCATCGTTAGAATTTTTTTGTTTCAAACTTTCAGCCAAAACAAGCGCTTTACCTTCTTGTTTAGATTGTAAATATGCCGTGGCTAAGGTTGTTTTAGACAACAGCTGATTTGGATCTAATTTATAAGCATGTTCAAGGGTAATAATTGCTGATACCTCGTTCAATGAAAGTTGCAATATTCCTAGCCGAGTTAATTCTTCAATATCCCCTACTCGTGGTGATGCACTTAATACCTCTTTAGCTTTTAACGTTTCACCTTGGTTTATTAACGCTAAACCGACCATAGAAAAAAGTCCTGCATCTTGTACTGAAACTTTATTTATCGAGCGTAATGTCTCACTCGCTTCAATACCCAAACCTAAATTTATTTGGCAAATAGATAAAATTCTTAAAGCTGGATGAGAAGGTGGGATTTTATCCGCAATAACAGAAAGGTGTTGATATGACGTTTCACAATCTTTTAATTGATATGCACTATAAGCAGCAACCAATCTTAAGGCAGGGTCGTTAGGTTGCTGTAAAATAGCCTTTTTAGAATAAAATAAGGCGTTTTCATTATCTTTTGCATTAAATCGAGCGATGCCTTTCAGTTGATTTAATAACATATGATTATCATATGTTTTCATAAGGCTATCTACTAAAGGTTCAGCTTCCTTGGTACGATCTAAGGCAGTAAGTAATCGAGCTAAAAAAAACGTGCTTTCTAAATCATCGGGATAAGCTTGGCTATATTCTTGATACACTTGAACAGCTTGTGCCGTTTTATCTTGCTTTAATAGCAACATTGCTTTCAATTTTAAGGCTTCAGCTAATTTAGGGGTTTCTTGTAGTAGCTGATTTATTTTCCCTATCGCCCTGTTAGGCTTGTCATTAATAGAAAAAACATAACTTTCAGTTAAAGCTACAAAAGGCGATGAGGTATCGTAAAGCTTAATCTCCTTAGCTATTTTTATCGCCTCTTCTCTTTGCTCCAATCGTAAATATGCTTGTAGTTTATAAAACGCCACTTCTACTTGCTGCTCATTACTCAAATCGGCTTGATTATGTTCAAGCGCTAACAAAGCAAAATCACTATATGTTTTATGATAAGTATTCGCTAATAAAGGTATTATTTCTTGCGCAGGGTATTTTAAGGTTAATGCTTTATTTAGTTCTTTTTCAGCATTACCATATTGCTGTTGTTGCCAATAAAGCTTTCCAAGCAAGAACCTCGCTTCTGATGATTTAGGTGATATCCGTATGGCATTTTTTAATGAGATTACTGCCGCTGGCTGATTATTATCTTCAAGTTGTTTTTTTGCCGTATTAAGGTACTCATCAAAAGACTGCTCACTACAGCCCACGAGGTAAACAAAGAAAAATATTCCCCATATTATTTTCATTTGTTTACCTCCTTGTTTTTTTATGGTGAACGAATTTTTGAATAGTTAAAACATTCTTTAGATATTTTATTTTAGCAGAGTTTTCCAATGTTCAAATTTAGCGCTATTTTCACTAATACGTTGAAATTGACTGGGGTGAGTGATTTGAAATAGGCCTTCACTATCTATTACCGGTTGCAAAAACCATATTCCTATTTGACCTCCTTTAAAAAACAACATGTCGCTGCTGATTGGTGCATTTGGAGAGTATGCTTTTATAAAATATATTCCGTCATCGTTCCTTCCTTTTAGTGCTCTTAATACTTTGATCACCCCTAGGTTTATCTGGGTTGAATCTTTACCCGTTTTAACCAGCGATGTCCCTAGATATTGTCCATAAACAATAACAGGGAGAATAGCCAATTCTTCATCGCTCATTTTTTCCCAAGATGCCACAGCGCATTCGCTCCATAATAGGTAATAAAATACGATAAGGCACCGAGTAATCCAATTGTGCATTAGATTATATTTGGCTAGGATTTAGTTTTTTCTTATTGCTAAAAAGCAAGAATCCTACACTTAAAGCAAATATCAGGATAGTTTGGGGTTCAGGTACTTCTGTCGCCCGGCCATAAATATATTGCATGCCCGCTATATCATCCGCTTGTGGACCTGAAAATGCTTCCGTATAATTTGCATTCATTAAAGAAGCAGGAACCAGTGTATGGTTTAGCCCTAGAGCATGGCCTAGTTCGTGAGCCATCACTTGGAATATATCAAAACCAGCACCACCAAATCCTAGTTTCCAAGTTTCAGCCGTATCAAAATGGATATCGCCAGCAGCGGTAGTACCATTTGCAGGAGGGTAATAACCATGTGCTAAAGTACCACCGGCACCATCAAATACGTGACCTGTAATACGAATATCTCCAGAAGCTCCTGCAGCATTAAAGCCATGTCCACTATCAGTAACTTCGACAAAAGTTAAATCGGCAACCGCACTCCAAGCGGCAAAAGCGGCCTCTAATGCAGGTTTAAATCCTGCGGGCATAAACGATGCTAACGAAGTAGATAAGCCATTATCTGTTGTAAGTCCGGAGCCCATTAAACTCCAAGTTACGGTTGCTCCGGTTCCCATTGCTGGAGGCCCCCACTTTCCTGGGGAAGATGGTCCAAGTACATGTGCTGTTACTTGAGCTGAGGTGAAGATAAAGAGTAAACAGGTTAACACCCTGACCACCCTACTATTATTTGTTTTTACTTTGTGCATGTTATTATCCTTATTCAATAGCAAGCTATTAAAAGTTAATAAAAATCAAACGCAATTTGCAAACTAAAACCTCTCGTGCATATATATTGACAAGCATACGACATGCCAAAAAAAATATATTAATGATAGCAATGCATTACATAATTATAGTTATAATCGAAAAAAGTTGTGTAAATTTTGCTGACATATTTTAAAGCTTATTGAATTAACATTACACTAGCTTCTAGAGGTGAATATTTAGTTAAAATTCCTTTATGTAATCTCATCAACGGCAAGTCAATTAAAACATAATGTAACTTTCTTTGATTCAAGTGATGATCTAAAGAAAAGCACTAACATTAGTTTATGTAGTTATATTAAAAGTGCCTGCTTATACAAAGTTTTTGATTAGTCATTCCTGCAACTTTACCCATTAGAAATTTCGTATAATAAATACAACTAATTAGAGTTGGTTAAATGCCTATATGTTCTTGATAATATTCTCAATACCGATAAAATCGAAGAATAAATTTCAACCCGAAAAAACATATGTCCGATTTCAATATTTTAGTAATTGAAGATGATAAAATCCTTAATCAGCAACTAACAGAATTACTTACGGTAAAAGGCTATCAAGTAGAGCAATGCTTTGATGGAGAAACCGGTTTATTAAGAGCTTCCTCACAACAACACCATTTGATTTTATTAGACGTTATGTTGCCCGAAAGAGATGGATTTTCTTTACTTAAAGTATTAAGAAAGTCATGCCAAACGCCTGTAATAATGGTCACGGCTAAAGGCGCAGAGCAAGAAAGGATTCAGGGTTTTAATCAGGGGGCCGATGATTACGTAGCTAAACCTTTTAGTAGCGCAGAGTTATTATTACGTATAGAAGCCATTTTACGGCGCAGTCATCATACGGTTACCGAATCATCCAAACAAGAGCTTACTGTTGACGGCTTAACTATCAATATTAAAAACCAGCACGTTTTTGTAGAAGATAAAGTATTGGAATTCACACCGATACAATTTAAATTATTGTGGGAATTATTATTAAACCGTGGCGAAGTTCTGAGTAAAGCTTATTTATATCAAAAAGTACTCAATAAAAACATTGGCGCTTATGACCGCAGTTTAGATATGCATTTAAGCCGCGTACGCAGAAAACTCAATGAAGGTAATTGGCAAGGTGAACGACTGCAAACCAGTCATGGCAAAGGGTATTGTCTAGTATGACCAATAAACTGTTTTTAAAATTATGCTTAATTATCGCCTTGAGCTTAGTTGTAGTTTTTTATCTACTCAACTTGCTAACGTACAACACAGAAGAAGGCATGAGTTACCTTTCCTTAGAAGATAAACAAACACTAAATTCTTGGGGTAAACAAGCAGAAAAACTGTATTTATCTGGCGATAAACAAGTATTAGATAGCTGGTTGGCAACAAAACAAAAACAAGAAAAAACTTGGATGGTAGTTGCTTCTTTTGATATTAATAATATTGCCGGAGAAACCTTAAAGTCTGAATATTATCAGGGGTATAATTTAGGCCGTAATGTCGAATGGAAAATTCACTTATATTTTGACCAAAATCCTGTGATGCAAATACCTTTTAGCGATAATAGAACCAGTCTGCTTGTTTATCTACCTGACAGCATGAGACCAGGATCCTACTGGCAATATACGCAACTTACCTTGCAAATCATTGTGCCAGCCATACTACTGATATTCTTATCTTACTTACTTTATCGTTATATCATGACGCCGTTACTTCAGCTAAAAGTGGCTACTCGAGAGTTTAGTAAAGGCAGGTTTGATATTAGCGCCACAAAATTGATGGGTAAGCGAAATGATGAATTTTCAGAGCTTGCCATGACTTTTGATCAAATGGCAGCACGGATTGGTGAGCAACTAACCAGTCAACGTCAGTTGATCGCTGACTTGTCACATGAATTAAGAACGCCGCTAACTCGCCTTGATATTGCACTAGAGAAAGAGAATAACTTAGCTTTCCCGAGTGAAAATATTAAACGAATTGATCGAGAATCAAAACAAATTCGAAAATTAGTGGAAGATACATTAACCTTAGCTTGGCTTGAAAATGAACAGCCAAAGTTACAGCAAGAGTCACTTGAACTTGTTGATTTGTTAGATGTGTTAATTGAAGATGCGAAGTTCGAATTCCCAAATAATATTATCAGTAGTAATTTCCCAAACAGTATAATAGTTGACAACTCTAGCCATAGAGCTGCAGGACAAGCATTAGAAAATGTACTGAGAAATGCCGTACGGTATACGCCTGTCGGACAAACAGTTTCAGTAACTTTGACTGAGCAAAACGAAGAAGTCGAAATTAAAGTTGTTGATCAAGGTCCCGGTGTGCCAGAGCAGTACTTGAATACTATTTTCAAACCTTTTTTTAGAGTTGAAAGTTCAAGAACTACTGATAGTTGTAGCTTTGGTTTAGGTTTAGCTTTAGCACAACGACAACTTGCTGCAATTCGAGGTTCGATTACAGCAAATAATGAAAAAAATGGTGGGTTATGTATGACCATCAAGCTCCCTAAAAGATAACCTTTTTTTGTTGTTGATTTGTAACAAATGTAAAAATGCTAGACTTCTTGCTGGAAATGAGAATAATTCGCATTAAGTTTTGTAACAACAATAATTAATCTTAAAAAGGCTCCACATGAAATTAGGAAATACGAGTAAGGGACGCACTCCTTTAACTCCCTTAGCTACTGCAATTGCGTTTGCGCTAACAGCACCTTTGTCATTTGCTGAAGACGAAATAACTAAAGACATAGATATTGAAAAAATTTCCGTAACTGGCACATTCCAACAATCGTTAATTAATAGAATACCCGTCACTCCAAAAGAACTGCCATTTACTTTAGACGTTATCGATAAAGACTTATTAGATACTCGTAACTTTACTCGTCCTATTGAAGTGCTAACAACATTACCTAATATATCCCGCATAGAAGATAGAGCAGGCACAGGTACAACTAACTTTCTTTCAAGAGGTTTTGCAGCACCAGTGCTTGTTGATAACCGCTACCAAAACGATTTCAGGGGAATGGGCGCGCGTGATGACTCGTTTGTTGAACGATATGAAGTACTTAAAGGACCTGCTTCTATAGCTTCAGGTCCCGTTGGTGCTGGTGGTATTATTAATACGGTAACCAAAACTCCTACAGTAAACAGTTCTGCGAGTGTAAAAATGCGCAGCGACCAATTTGGTAGCGCGGGTGCAGACTTTGATGTAAATATTGGTGAAATTGACAACTCAGATACCCTATTATTAAGAGTTAGCGGTGCTTATAGAGATTATAAATTTGACGCTGACCACGTTGGCCGTAAAACAACCGCAATACGTCCGGTTGCAGTATTTAACGTAGGTGCACAAACATCAATAAAGGCAAGTGCCGCCTATCGTAATGTTGAGTCTAACCCTAATGGCGGTATGCCTTTAACTAACGAAGGTAAAATCCTACCTGGGGTTGATACAAGCACTTTTAATGGTTTTATTAACGGAAAGTCTGATTCAGAAGATGTGACCTACGATGTCGAAGTTAATCATGAGTTTTTGGATGATTTGAAACTTACTATACGCGGAAGTAAACAGTCGACCGATAATGACTACAAACATACAGGCGGCGTTTACGGTTATCAACCTCCGTGGAATGCGGGTATTAACCCAGACAAAGAAGATAACATGATATATGTGTCTGAAAATAAAGCGCGAAATACCCTCGAAGCTACATTTATTGATGCACAACTTGCTTACCAAGCTGAATTTTGGGGACAAGATCAAAACTTTGTCATCGGTGTAGCGCATTCTGAAAACGATTGGACGCGTGAATTTGGTGAAAACTACCGATGGGAAGCCATATCTCTTGAACAAATTGGTGAGCCTATTTACGGATGGGATGAAGAGAACTACGGCGATTTCTACCTATTTACTTCACGTGACCAAAAGCTCTCTTCAATTTTTTCTGAAGCCGCACTTCGTCCTAGTGAGAAACTAACTGTTGTTGCAGGTATTAGGTACGATAAATTAGAACAAGTTAACTTCCGACGCGGAGAAAGCTTCTATGATGACAATGAGTTGACCCTTCGACTTGGTGCCTCTTATGCAATATCTGATGAACTAAATGCTTACGCAAGTTTTGCTCAAGCATTCGTACCACAATTCGGCGTAAAAAGAGACGATAGCACAGCAGAGGCCGAAACCTCAGATGGTTTCGAAATTGGCATTAAAGGTTCAGCTTTCGATAATAGAACCTCTTTTCAAGCGGCTTATTTTTGGACTAAACGAAAAAATGTTGCCGTGGAAGATCCTGAAAATACCAATGTATACTATGTGATCACAGCTGGCGAGGTCGATGTTCAAGGGATTGAGTTATCAAGTACCACCATATTAACTGATGCCCTAAACCTCTCTTTTAATATTGGTTATACCGATATTGAAGTCAGCGATGAAGATAAAGAGCTTGGCGTACCGAATCCCGTTTTTCCAGAAATTTCCGGTAGTTTGTACCTTAATTATGAAGTGCTATCGGGCTCTTTAGAAGGTTTATCATTAAGTGGTGGTTTACGATATGTCGGTGAAAGTACCAATAAAACATACACAGATAAAACTTGGGATGGCTACACAGTTGCCGATATCAGCGCTAAATACCCTGTTTCAGATAATATCTCATTATCGCTCGGTGTCTTGAATCTAACTGATGAACTCTACATCGAAAATACCTACACTACCGGAGTTAATAAATATTCATACGGTGCGATATTAGGTGCTCCACGAACAGTTACGATGACACTTAATTGGAATATGTAAGAGGCTCGTAGATAAATGACAAATACCAATGTCTTAACGGCAAAGGATTGGTATGATCGTGGTATTGAAAACAAGCGTAGCGGTGATCCCATCGCCGCGCTTAATGATTTCAAACGATCTATAAAACTAAATTCCCGCATTGCAGCACCATGGATAGGATTAGCCAAACTCCTTGATGATAATAATCAGCTTGAGGAAGCTAGACAATGCTTAAAACGCGCTGTTAAAGCTGACCCAAATCATTTAATGTCTCGTCAAATGCTTGCTTCAAGCCAACAAAAATTAGGTTATGTTGAAGAGGCGAAATCTGAATATGAACATGCAATAAAGCTTGAACCGAATTCCGATATAACTTATTTCGGTCTCGGTCAATTATTCGAAGATGTTGGTAAGCCACAGCAAGCAGCAGACGCTTACCGAAAAGCCATATATTATGCACCGCACAAGTATGATGCACTTGCTAATATTCTAGACTTAAGTAAGCATGTCAATATTTCTAAAGAAATTGAACAAGCAGAAAAGTTACTAGAAACACTTGAGCTAAGAGAAAAATCCTTGATTGGTTATGGTCTAGGTAAAGCTTATGAACAACAAAAAAACTATACTGCTGCATTTCAGGCTTATCAAATAGCTAATATCGCTCGAAGAAAAGATTCAGGCACCTTCAATCGTAAAACGTTTGATAAACGCATTGAAACAATGATAAATATATTTTCCACTGCATTTTTTAAAGCGCGTCAGGATTGGGGAAATAAGTCAAAGCGCCCTGTGTTTATTGTTGGCCTGCCGCGCTCAGGTACGACATTAACTGAACAAATACTCGCTTCTCATCCCCAGTGCTTTGGGGCTGGCGAATTAAGTGCACTTACAGATCTAGCAACAGGTACGCCTGACAGACTTGGTGACGCAACAATATCATGGCCAGAAAATGCTTTTAACTTGTCTGCACAACAAGTTGATGAGCTAGGTGAAGACTACTTAATAGCGTCAGGGCAGCGTGCTCCAGAGACAGTCCATAAAGTGGTAGACAAACAGCCGTTAAACTTTTGGCATTTAGGTTTAATTGCCATGGCATTCCCTAATGCTCGAATAATTCACTGCACACGTGATATTAGAGATTGCGGGTTATCCATTTTTACTCAAAATTTTAATATTACGCAAAGTTGGTCAACTGATCTCGACGATATTGCTTATTATTGGCAAGGTTATCAAAAGCTGATGGCGCATTTCAAACAAATAAGTGGCTTAGAAATCCTAGAAGTTAACTATGAAAAAACGATCTCTGATATAGAGTGGCAAGGTCGTAGGTTACTTGAATTTGTTGGATTACCTTGGGATGAGTGTGTGCTGAACTTTCATCAAAGTAAACGTGCGGTGCAAACACCTAGTCGTTGGCAAGTACGCCAGCCTATATATCAAAGCTCTAAGGCTCGTTGGCGAAATTACGAGAGCTACTTAGCTCCATTGATAAGCGTTGTTGATGCTTAACCCCCATTTGAATGTAAGTTTTTTAATGCTTTATTAATAAGGTAAAAAATGTTTCGCAAGATTATCTTTTGGTCGCACTTAGTTGTTGGTATTAGTGTCGGAATTATAGTTTTCATTATGTCTGTTACGGGGGTATTGTTAACTTATGAAAAGCAGGTTATTGAATGGGATGAGTCACGCCACAACATACACCCACTCTCAGATGAGAAAAAATTAACAAGCGATGAGGTATTAGACATTGTCCGAGATAAACACCCCGATGAACATCACTTCTATATTCGTTGGGTAAATGAAACTGAACGACCAATTCCAGTATGGGCAGGCAGTCAAAGATATCTAATCTCTCCTTATTCAGGGGAAATTCTTCAAAAAGGCCAAAGTTGGCTGGTAGAGTCGCTACATTGGCTCACTGAATTACATCGATGGCTGGCAATTGAAGGAAAGCAGCAACCCATAGCTAAGTCTGTCATAGCTTACAGTAATTTATTCTTTTTATTTCTTATCGTCTCGGGATCATATTTATGGCTGCCGCGTCGCTTTAGTTGGTCTACTTTTAAACCGAATTTATTGTTTAAACGCCAATATAATAATCGTCAATCAAGACATTTCAATTGGCATCACGTTTTTGGTTTTTGGGCCATGGTACCACTCATCGTTATTGCCAGTACGGCAACGGTATTCCATTTTAATTGGGCTACAGAGATTCTATACAGCGCCTTTAATGAGCAACCTCCACAGCGCAAGAAAAATATCGAACAGGCAGTAATAATAGATGGCCGACAAAGTTATCAAAGTTTATTTAATACAGCACAGCGACACGCCAATGAAAACGGTGCTCAAGACTGGTATTCGATGTGGTTAGAAGTTGGTGGAGAAAGTGGGCTCGCACGCTTTTACATTGACAGAAGCATAGGTAACCAACCAAATATTGCATACTCTTTGTATTTAAACATTGATACTGCTGATGTGGTTAAGGTTAAACGTCATTCAGATTGGTCACGTGGCGATCAAGCTTGGGATGTTGCTCGTTATCTTCATACAGGAGAATATTTCGGCGTTATTGGACAAACCATTGCTGGCTTAGCGTCTTTAGCTAGCTGCTTTTTAGTTTATACCGGATTTCTGCTTTCTTGGCGGCGTTTAATATCTCCTTACTTACGTAGGTTAAAGAAAGTAGATCACTTAAAGAAGTTGAGTAGAGGGTAATGGAAGTAATCATTGCTAAAGCAAAAAACTCTACGCTTAGCTAACAAAAGGCAGGGGGTACACGGTTAAAAGCTTCAGCGTTCAATCTACAAAACTATTCAGGTGTTAAAAATGACATTTGCTCACTTAATACTATTTTCTTTACCTACCAATTAGCAGTTTTAGTAAAACGCTGACATTTCTCTAGTGAGCTTTATTTTATTATTGCGACTGCCCTACTGTTAATCACAAGCCAAAAAAATAAAACATCACCTCCATCAATTTAAGTCCTACTACTTGGTACATAAATTGAAGTGTATATCTAAAGAGGATATTTATGGGCTGCATTTAAATTCGTATGTCTCAAAATACTTAACAAAACATAGTAATACATAGCCTGAAGAACACTTTACTACTTCTTTGCAAACTGCGAATTGCTTTTGCCATTTGCGAATTATTTTGCAAAATGCAATTTAATGAGGTTTTTATGACTGAACTGAATAAAATAGGCCAATTTGCTGCTGCAATGCTGAATGCAGCGACACTAGACGACTTATTATGGACAATAGCTGAAAGTATTGGTAAAACACTTGGTTTCGATGATTGTGTGATTTATTTAAATGTCGACGAATCTCTTATTCAAAAGTCTGCTTTTGGAATAAAAAATCCACAAAAAAGGAGTGTACTCAACTCAATGATTATTCCGGTAGGCCAAGGAATTGTTGGTTCAGTAGCACAATCAAAAGAAGCCGAGATTGTTGCAGATACTACATTAGACCCACGGTATATACACGATGAATTCTCTGGGAAATCTGAAATTACTGTACCTATTATTTATGAGAATAGAACACTAGGTATTATTGATAGCGAGTCTTCTAAACTTAATGCTTTTAATGACAGTGACAAAGAGCTTTTACAAATTATTGCTAATATTGCAGCTCCACGCATAGTATCAGCACTCTATAGTTCAACACTTCACAAAACACAACGAAAATTAGAAAACTCTTTATACGAGCTCAAGAAAAATCAAGAAATACTCATACATTCAGAAAAAATGGCTTCCATTGGTTTATTGGCTGCTGGTGTAGCGCATGAAATTAATAACCCTTTAGGGTTTTCAATCAGTAACCTGTCTATTTTCGGAGACTATTACGAGAATCTAAAAAGTATGCATCAAATGCTACTGTCACATAAGGAACTTCCTATTGAATTAAAAAATGAACTTTTATCTGCAAATTATTCAAATTCAATTGAAGATATCGGTAATATCGTTAATGAGACCAACGATGGTCTGTTACGAATTAAAAATATAGTCTCTGATTTATGTGGTTACGTAAGAAATGAAGATAATGGTTTTAGCAACTTTAACATTAACGATGGAATTAATACGGCTTTAAACATGCTCAGAGGAGAGATAGATAATGATTTTAATTTAGAACTAACCCTCGAAAACATTCCCAATATTCATGGCAATAAAAGTAAACTACACCAAGTATTTGTTAATATTATTTTAAATGCTCTACAAGCAACTGAAAAAAATGGCCTTATAAAAGTAAAAACATACCGTAATAATAATCATGCATGCGTAGACATCACAGATAACGGCACTGGTATCAGTAATAAAGATCTGCAAAACATTTTCACACCTTTTTTCACAACTAAACCGGTGAATAAAGGAACAGGTCTAGGTTTATTTATTTGTCACCGAATTATTACCGAGGAACACACTGGAAAAATTCAAGTTTCATCAAACAATAAAGAAACAACATTCTGTATTATGTTGCCTTTTTTAAATACTAATTATCAAGCTAAAGAGCTTGAATTACAGCATTAATCTTTTTATTCGTATAACCATAAATTGCCCAGTCAAACAAAACTTAACTGCCCTAGTGACCTTGAGTATTTGAGTAGTATAAAATTTAATAATTTCTCTTCAATAGTCTTTTAGCAAAGCGGCCTGCTTAATTGAATGTCTGTCCCCTTAACTTTGATAATATTGCTGATTGAAGTTACTTACAATGTTAATGCAAGTCCCTCAAACTTTAGTTGCAGAATAGTCATAATAATCAAACCGGTAAATATGATTCATGTTTCAAGTTTCAAGTTTAACTATCATCATCAAATTTTTATGTTAACCTAATGTTCACAAAAAAAATGATGAATGGGCGTGCTTATTTCAGCTTTATTTGCCTATTTTATTCTTTATTTTGTTCGTTAAATTTAATTAAGGTGCTACATGAAACTCTATATCGCTATTTTTGTTATTTTTTCAATAGCTAGCTGCGGTGGTGGCAGTTCTTCGAATAATGAAGTGACTAAAAATTCAGCGCCGACTTTACAATTAAATAGTTCGGCTGTAAGTGTAAATGGCGGAGAGTCAATCACGATTACTGCCATTGCTAACGACAGTGACGGCAGTATTGTAAGCTACCAATGGCAGCAAACTTCAGGGACTGCGGTTGATATAGCTAACGATGCGACAAAAACTTTAAATATTATTGCCCCTAATGTAACTGTTACTGAAAACCTAACAATTTCACTTACGGTGAAAGATAATGATGGTGCGAATATTATTAAATCCGTATCAATTCAAGTAAAAGAAATAAATACCGCACCAACCGTTATTATTGAATCATCCCACACCAGTGCATCTGTTGATAATCAGGTTGAGTTAAGTGCTGATGTTATTGACGAAGATATAGCAAGTATTGTATATCTTTGGCAACAAGTTAAAGGTCCAGAGTTAGCTTTATCAGACAAAACATTATCGTCGCTTAGCTTTGTAGCGCCAGATGTTTCAGCTGTTACCGAAGTCGTTTTCTCTCTACAAGTAACAGACAATATAGGCCAATCAAGTACCGCACAAACTTCTATAAGCTTAATACCTAAACAGTCAATACCTCCTGCAGTTAACGCACTTACCAATAATTTAAATTTAATGGCATTAGAACAAACAGTTTTATCTGTTGATGCCAGTGATTTAGATGGTGAGATTATTAACTATCAATGGCAACAAATTTCAGGCCCAGACTTAATATTTGAAGATAACGGTGTCGATAATATTTCTGTTTCTGTTCCTGAACTGAGCATACACCAACTTGCTACCTTTGAAGTTACCGTATGGGACAATGACGATTTAACCGCTAAAACAACAATCACTATCAACTTGTTTCCACGTTACTCTGTTACTACGGTAAAGGGGACAACCGACGGAAAAGGCGTCGACTTGGTTATACTAGCTGAAGGGTTCAGTCAAGAAGAAATACCACAATTCGAGCAAGCTGTTACTGACTTCATTCAAGCTTTTGAGCAAGAAGATACGATTAAAGTACACCAAACAGCATGGAATATTCACCGTATTGACAGTGTTTCAGAGCAGTCTGGAGCAGACTTTCCTGAAGACAATGTTTATGTAAGTACTGTTTTCGATGGCTATTTTCAGTGTGCTGGGATAGCGCGATTATTATGTGTAAACTCTTCAAAAGTTTTAGCTGTTACAGCGAAATTAGCCCCTCAGTTTGATCAAGTTATAGTTATAGTGAATTCATCAACTTACGGGGGTGCAGGAGGACAAGTAGCAACATTCTCTTTGGCTCAATCTGCTGCACAGATTGCTATACATGAATTAGGGCACTCATTTGCTGGTCTAGCAGATGAATATGATTATGGCGCGACTGACGATGATATATATGAACC
>Ga0209292_1004596_pt1 | contig 14487 bp, 10 predicted proteins | sample GOMGulsemesocosm_2_FD_184634 | JGI IMG/M metagenome (GOLD analysis project Ga0209292, IMG submission 184634) | Methane-oxidizing microbial communities from mesocosms in the Gulf of Mexico - GOM9C Gulf of Mexico (SPAdes) (version 2) | ecosystem: Environmental > Aquatic > Marine > Cold seeps... | reverse complement strand
ATTCGTTATGGCAAATCAATAGTCGTGTGTCTGGTTGGGTTGATAAACTCTACATCAATAATACCGGTGAGTTCGTCACAAAAGGACAACCACTATTAACCCTATATTCACCAGAGCTAATTAAAGCACAAGAAGAGTTACTCAACACACTCCGTATCGGCAATAAAACCCTCATCACATCAGCAAAACATCGTTTATCTGCATTAGGAATTAACCAAACACAGATTAAACAGCTCACGCGCGCTAAAAAAGTGATCCAAAATGTCACTATATCAGCCCCAGAATCCGGTTATATAACCAAACTTGCGATCCGTGAAGGCGCTTATATCACGCCTTCAGCGCAGATAATAGAAGCGGGGCTATTAACAGAAATATGGTTACAAGCCGAAATTTTTGAATCTCAAGCAGGTCAAGTACAAGTTGGTGACAAGGCTAAAATGCAAGTAGATAGTTTCCCTGGAAAAACCTGGTTAGGTGAAGTTGATTATATATACCCGGAATTAAATGCAGCAACCCGCACGCTGAAAGTCAGAATAAAAATAGCCAATCCTGATGAGCAATTAAAACCAAACATGTTTGCAACGTTAACGCTTAGCAGCCAACAGCAGACCAAAGCAATCCAGGTGCCACGTGAAGCTATCATCCGCTCAGGTACCTTGGACCGTATCGTACTAGCAAAAGGTAACGGCCAATATCAATCAATCAAAATCACTTTAGGCAGAGAGTCTGCAGGTTATGTTGAGGTTTTAGCCGGGCTTAAAGATGGCGATAACGTGGTTACTAGTGCGCAATTCTTGTTGGACTCAGAATCAAGCTTAACCGCAGATTTCAGCCGTATTGGTCCGCCAACAACAAGTAACAAGAACAGTATGGCAATAGATCACAGTGCAATGGCGGGTATGGATCATAGCTCGATGAATATGGACAGCATGGACGATAAGGCGATGTCAAAAACAACCACACCCGCAGTTCAAGGTAAAGATGATTTAGCTTGGTTAGACTTTGATGACGCAGGAGAGCTGTAATGATCAAAAAAATAATTGAATGGTCGATACACAATCGTGTCATGGTATTACTGGCCACCTTAGTCGTACTTATCTACGGTAGTTTTGTGGTCAAAAATACCCCGATTGATGCCATCCCAGATCTCTCAGATGTACAGGTTATCATTAAAACCAGTTATCCAGGGCAAGCACCACAAGTTGTTGAAGATCAAGTCACCTACCCACTGACGACAGCGATGTTATCGGTGCCGGGTGCAAAAACAGTACGCGGTTACTCTTTCTTTGGTGACTCTTATGTTTACGTTATTTTTGATGATGGTACTGACATGTACTGGGCTCGCTCGCGTGTTTTAGAATATTTATCGCAAGTGACTCCAAATCTACCCAGCACTGCAAAACCAGCACTGGGGCCTGATGCAACAGGTGTGGGCTGGGTATATTCGTACGCACTTACTGATACCAGTGGTAATCACGATTTAAGCCAACTTCGCAGTATACAAGATTGGTTTTTAAAATATGAATTACAGACCGTACCCGGTGTATCGGAAGTCGCGACTGTCGGCGGTATGGTTAAGCAATATCAGATCAGTGTAAACCCAGATAAGCTACGCAGTTACCAGATCCCATTATCATTAATCACTAACGCGATTAAACGGGGTAATCAGGAAGCGGGAGCAAGCGTCATCGAAATGGCTGAAGCCGAATACATGGTGCGTGCGAATGGTTACATCAGCTCAATCGATGACTTAAAAAACATCCCCTTAAAACTCAGTAATACAGGTACACCATTATTATTAGGTGATGTCGCTGATATAGTCCTAGGCCCACAAATGCGTCGTGGCGTTTCCGAACTAAACGGTGAAGGTGAAGTCGTTGGTGGCATTATTGTCATGCGTTACAGTGAAAATGCCCGTGAAGTTATTGCTTCAGTCAAAGACAAACTACAAACATTACAAGCTTCACTACCAGAAGGTGTTGAAATTGTTCCTACCTATGACCGTTCAACATTAATCGATAATGCAGTCGAAAATCTTTACCGAAAGTTATTAGAAGAATTCCTTGTCGTTATTGTGGTTTGCGCATTATTCCTATTCCATATTCGTAGCTCATTAGTCGTATTAGTCAGTTTACCCATAGGTATTCTTGTTGCCTTCATTGTGATGTCATGGCAAGGAATCAATGCCAATATCATGTCACTAGGTGGGATCGCGATAGCTATTGGCGCTATGGTCGATGGAGCTATTGTGATGGTCGAAAACGTCCATAAACATATTGAGAAAACGCCTTTAACAGATAAGAATCGTTGGCAGGTCATCAGTAAAGCGGCTGCAGAAGTCGGGCCAGCATTATTCTTTTCCTTACTGATCATTACTTTCAGCTTTGTCCCCGTATTCGTACTGGAAGGCCAAGAAGGTAAAATGTTTGCCCCGCTCGCCTTTACTAAAACTTATGCGATGGCGGCATCAGCTGGACTCGCAGTCACCTTAGTACCTATTTTAATGGGCTACTTTATTCGCGGTAAGGTTTTACCTGAACATAAAAACCCAATCAACCGCGGTTTAATCGCATTATACCGTCCGGTATTGGCATTCTCTCTCAAAGCACCAGTACTGCTACTTTGTATCGTTATTGGCCTTGTTGCTGTCGGTTTTTATCCCGTCAATAAGATCGGTAGTGAATTTATTCCACCGCTTGATGAAGGTGACCTCATGTATATGCCAACCACCTACCCCGGCATCAGCATAGGTAAAGCCAGAGAGTTATTACAGCAAACCAATAAGTTAATCAAAACAGTGCCCGAAGTAGAACGCGTATGGGGTAAAGCAGGTCGCGCCGAAACCGCCACTGATGCAGCACCATTAACCATGATTGAAACGTTCATCACTTTAAAACCAAAAGCGCAGTGGCGAGAAGGAGTTACCTCTGAGAGTTTACGTCAAGAACTTGATAGATTAGTCCAATTTCCAGGCTTAACCAACGCTTGGGTAATGCCAATCAAAACCCGTATTGATATGTTAGCCACTGGTATCAAAACGCCGATTGGTATCAAGATCGCGGGTGAAAAGCTCATCGAAATTGAAAAGATCGGTAAACAGATAGAAAAAATCTTACTTAACGTACCTGGTACCGCATCCGCTTATGCTGAACGTGTTGTGGGCGGACGTTATGTGAAAATTGATATCGAGCGTGAAAAAGCGGCGCGCTATGGACTGAATATTGCTGATGTACAAGAAGTCATATCTACAGCCGTAGGTGGCGTTAACGTCACTCAAACCATTGAAGGATTGGAACGTTACCCGGTAAATATTCGTTACCCTCAGTCTTATCGAGACAGTATTGAGCAAATGAAATTATTGCCGCTGATAACACCACTTGGTGCAAGAATCGCCTTAAGTGATGTCGCAAATATCTATGTCGAAGACGGTGCACCTATGATAAAAACCGAAAATTCACGCCCTAATGGTTGGATTTATGTGGATATCGAAGGCCGAGATCTCGGCTCTTATGTGGTCGATGCCCAAAAAGCGGTAGCCGAACAATTAGTATTACCCGCTGGATATTCAATTACCTGGTCAGGACAATACGAATATATGCAACGTGCTAAAGACACCCTATCCGTGGTGATCCCAGCAACGCTCGCAATTATCGTTCTGTTACTGTATCTCGCCTTTAGACGTGTGGGCGAAGTATTGCTGATCCTCGGAACACTGCCATTAGCCATGATTGGTGGTATCTGGTTATTATATTTACTCAACTACAATTTCTCGATCGCCGTCGGGGTTGGTTTTATCGCCCTGGCTGGTGTCTCAGTCGAAATAGGCGTCATCATGCTCGTTTATTTAAACCAATCGTTAGCAAGCGTACAAGCTGCGGGTAACTTCACTAAAGCTAAATTACAGCAAGCAGTGATGGATGGCGCAGGCTTACGTGTCCGTCCAATTATGATGACAGTGGCAACCGTGATCATCGGTTTAATCCCAATTATGTATGGTGACGGCACTGGTTCACAGGTAATGCAACGCATTGCCGCACCTATGATTGGTGGCATGGCATCAGCGATCATTCTGACACTATTAGTATTACCTGCGTCTTTCTACTTGTGGAAATCAATCACCTTAAAATCCCAGATGATTGATGATCAAGATGTAATAAGCCCGAATAAATAAAATAAATATATTAAGGAAGCAAAATAATGTTTAAGAAAATTACAATAGCAATTGCACTTAGCACCGCCATCAGTTCACCGGTTTTTGCCCACGGCGATGAGGATGGTCACTGTAAAGATACCCAACTAGGCAATGTCATGTCAGAGATGAGTGATGATTTAAAAGCCTATGTCAGCGCCTTTAAACGTGGTGATCAAGCCGCAATGCAAGTGCAGCTAACAAAATTACTGGCAAACAGTGCTAAAGCTAAAGATGAAATACCATTAAAACTACAGCAAGACATTCCCCCAATGGAAGGTATGGACCACGCCAATATGACTAATATGAAAAGCATGGACCACAGTAACATGGCTAATATGAAAGGGATGAATCATAGTACGCATATGCAACATATGGCTTATCAGCAAGGTATGGAAAAATTAACGCACCTTTTTAACCAGTTGCAAAAGGCAACATCAAAAGGTGAAGTTAAAACAGCCCTTGGCAGTATTAAACAATACATCAAAAAAAGTCATAAAGTATTCCGCCTTAATTGTGACTAGTTAATCGTCATTAATTTATTAAGCTGCAGTAGTACACGCTGCAGCCTAATAGCCCACAATATAAATCATTATCTTAACCCCCTTTATTTAGCTATCACACCAACGCCCTCTAAATAACGCGCTGTTTAGACCCAATTATCTATGTTATCGCATGCCTAAATAAGGCGTGTTTTTTACAAATAAGCCCACCTTAGATCAACCATTAACGAATTAAATCTGTTAATATTTAGCTAATCTAGTTAAATTTGGAAATAAAATGGCTACTGAAACTCTAAGAATTGCAACCCGTAAAAGCCCATTAGCAATGTGGCAAGCTGAATATGTAAAAGCACGCCTAGAAGCAATTCATCAAAACCTTACCGTTGAATTAATCCCAATGGTAACCAAGGGTGACATCATTTTAGATACGCCTTTAGCAAAAGTGGGTGGTAAAGGTCTTTTTGTAAAAGAACTAGAAATAGCAATGCTTGAAGATCGCGCCGATATCGCCGTGCATTCAATGAAAGATGTACCAGTTGAATTTCCAGAAGGTTTAGGCTTAGAAGTAATTTGTGAGCGTGAAGACCCACGCGATGCATTTGTTTCAAATACTTACCGCAAAATTGAAGAACTGCCACCAGGTGCAATCGTTGGTACATGTAGTTTACGCCGTCAATGCCAGTTGAGTGAGGCGCGTCCGGATCTAAAAATTATGGACTTACGTGGCAACGTAAATACACGTTTAAACAAACTCGATAATAAAAATTATGATGCAATAATTTTAGCTGCAGCCGGATTAAAACGTCTTGATATGGAATACCGTATTGCCAGCTACATTGAACCAGAACAAAGCCTACCAGCAGTAGGACAAGGTGCTGTTGGCATTGAATGTCGCACAACAGATGAACGTGTAAAAGCATTATTAGCGCCATTAAATGATGCCCTAACCAGTGATCGCGTGCTTGCCGAACGTGCAATGAACTTAGCCCTTGAAGGTGGTTGTCAGGTACCAATCGGTAGTTACGCACTAATCGACGGTGATGAATTATGGCTACGTGGACTGGTTGGAAAACCAGACGGCACTGAAGTAATTCGCGCAGAAATCCGTGGAGACCGTAAAAATGCACGCCAGCTAGGACTCACACTTGCAGATGAATTACTGGCGCAAGGTGCAAAAGAAATTTTAGCTGCTGTTTATAATAACGCAGACGCATGAAAATCAGGGCGCTAATCACTCGCCCACGCGTTAAAGGCGAGCAACTAGCTCGTCAAATTGAGGCAGCTAATGGGGCTGCCTTATGTTGTCCGTTTATCGATATATCCGCAGGACAGCAATTTAATAAAGTCAGTTCATTACTGGAAAAATTACAGCCTGGTGACTATATTATTGCCATAAGCGATAATGCTATAAATTATGCGAATCGCAGTTTAATACAAGAAAATAAAACTTGGCCACAGCATATAAATTACATTGCCGTAGGTCCAACAACAGCACTACGCTGGCAAAAATACGGTATCAATCACGCCAAAATACCCCAAACACATGATAGCGAAGGGGTGTTAAAACTACTTATTAATACGGCAGTAGAACACAAAAACATCGTTATTCTACGCGGTAATGGGGGCCGAGAGACAATGGCTGAAGATCTAATACAACGCTCGGCAAATGTGACCTATTGTGAAGTTTATCAACGTTCTTCCCCCGATTACGAACCTGAATTGTTGATTAATAAGTGGCAACAATTCGCCATTAATAGTGTTATTATCACTAGCGGTGAAATTCTGGGTAACCTAATAAAAACGATACCCTACACAGCGTTACCTTGGGTACTAAACTTACACTTTATTGTTCCTAGCCAACGAATAGCAGCACTTGCTCATGGGTTAGGAATAGAACACGTCACCATTGCTAGTGGTGCATCAAATAATTCATTATTTAATGCTGTTAAGCAATTGGATATGCAGATAGGAATAAGCTAAATGACAGACAAGAAAAAAAATAGTCAAAATGCCAATACTAAAACAACCAACAAAGGCATTGTTGATTCATCAGACACGATTACAACGGAAGGTAAGCCAGCAAGTAAAGCGGGCATTGTCACTGGTGCGGTTGCGATCCTGTTAACGCTAGGCCTTAGCGCAGGTCTCTATTATCATAGCCATCAGCAAAACCAGCTGCAGCAACAAGTGCTAACAAAACTACAAGCACAGTTGCAAGATCAAAAAGATACTCAACATTCATTACGTCAGCAGTTAAGCGAAGACAAAAAAGCTGTAGCCAACCAATTAAAGCAAACGACGCAACAGCTTAGCCAGATCCAAGACAGTGAAAAACTAACCACTTCACAACTCGAAACCGTACAATTAGCGGTCGCGAATCTTAAAATGCGCAATCCCAATGAATGGATGCTCGCAGAAGCGGAATACTTAATTCGTATCGCTGGCCGAAAAATAGCCCTAGAACAAGATGTTGATACTAGCTTAGCGTTATTATCATCTGCCAGTCGTCGTTTAACGCAATTAAATGATCCGAGCTTATTACCACTGCGCAAAGTGATTGAGCAAGATATTGCCACACTGACTAAATTACCGCGTATTGATCATGATGGTTTAGCACTGAAACTCTCGATTCAAGTAGAAGAAGTCGATAATCTCGTATTAGCAGGCTTTACTCGTCCTGATGTAGTGAAGACAGACAATACATTATCAAGTAATAGTTCAGACTGGAAAGCGAATCTCGCTAAGTCATGGCAATCTTTCAGCGATAATTTTATCACTATCCGTCGCCAAGATAATTCAGTTGACGCCCTATTATCACCACAAGCAGCTTGGTATTTAACTGAAAATTTAAAAACACAACTATTACAAGCTGAACTCGCAATATACCGTCAAGACCAAGCTAAATTTAAGCATGCACTGAAAACAGCAACAACTTGGATTAAGCGTTATTACGATGTAAACCAACCCGCAGCGAAAAGTATGCTAGCAAGTCTTGATACATTGAGTAAAGCAACTATTACCACAAAATATCCAGAAAAACTAAACAGTGCGGCACTGATCCAAACAACCATCAGAGATCGCAAAATCAACGAGTTAGCTAACAGTACTAGCACAAAATAAACGGAGGCAGATAAAATGGTTAGATTTATAGTATTAATCGCGCTGCTTCTTGCAGGTGCAATTGGTGCCCCATACTTAATGGGCAATAAAGGTTATGTAATGATTGCAGCTGGTGATTATGTCATTGATGCTACGGTCAGCAGTGCCGTCGTGATGATTATTGCTTTCTACTTTACTTTATTAGGCTTTGAAGCATTAATCAATAAACTGACTCACAGCCTAGGTTGGTTTAATCGCTATCATCAAGCTCGAGCTAAAATACAAACAGAAAAAGGGATCTTAGCATTAGCCAGTGGTGACTTTAAACAAGCTGAAACGTTAACCTTAAAAGCAGCCAAGAAAGCACAAGTCCCCGTGTTAAATTACCTTGCCGCTGCACAATCTGCACAAGGTCTTGGCAATGAAGAAAAACGTGATGAATATTTATTATTAGCACACAAGAATGCAGATAAAAACATCCTGGCAGTCGAGATAACGCAAGCTAAATTACAAATTGAGCAACAGCAATTTGAACAAGCATTTGCATCACTATCCGCATTACATGATAAACATCCAAAGCATAAGGTTGTGCTAACGATGTTCAAAGCTGTCTGTATTGAAAGAAAAGAATGGGGACAATTACTCTCGCTTATTCCAACATTACAAAAACAAAAATTACTGACCTCTGGTGAAGCTGATGAACTACGTAAACATAGTCATTTCGAACATTTAGGAGAAGTAGCAAAACAACAAGGCAGCACTGGATTACTTGATACCTGGAGTTCACTACCAAAAGCACTTAAGCATGATGGGCGTTATCTAGCAGAAACAGTCAATCTATTAATGGGGCGTAACGACCACCAGTCAGCTTATCTGCTGATGATGGATGCATTAAGTAATGAGTTATATCCAGAGTTAATCAGCTTAACTCCCAAATTAAATATTAGTGATTACCATGCACTGATCGAGCGTCTTAAGCGTCTACAAAAGACCCGTGAAGGCTCCGGTTTATTAGCTGTATGCATTGGTCAGCTCATGGTAAAAGAAGGGCGCTGGAGCGAAGCGGTAGAAGAACTAAGTCAAGGCATAAGCCAATCACCATCGACCTCTGCATATACTGCATTAGCACACGCTTACGAAAAACTAGGCCTAGTTAATGATGCAAATGCAACGTACAAAAAAAGCTTAAGTTATCATCAGCAAGCTTAGTCATATTCTTCTCAACTAAGCTAACCTGATATTTTAAATAATAAAAAGCCGTAACATCCGTTACGGCTTTTTTAATACGAGCACATTCATTATCAATTAAATGAATTCAAATGCATCGCCATATAAGTGTTCTTTAACGCCTAGTGGTGCAAAGTCAGTACGCGCAGCACCAGCCATTTCAAAACGACCAGCAATATAAACATCGCATGCAGCTAAATTAGCAACATCATCCATGACTACTTTATGCACCTGCCCAACTTTACCAGACCATTGCTCTGGAGCCGTTTCGACAACAGGAATAAAAGTCACCTGTGGATGCGCATCAGCTAATTCTTGTGCCAACGAAAATGCATATAAATGTGATGCTTCACGCGCACCCCAATATAATGAAATAGGACGTTGATTAACTTCTACCGCACGCTCTAGAATAGACTTAGTGTAAGAGAAGCCAGTACCGCCAGCAATCAATACTAAAGGACGCTCTGAGTCTTCCCTTAAACCAGCATTACCACCTGGAAGTTCAACTTCTATAGTACCTGACTTTAGTCTTTCCACTACTTGCATTGCATATGAATTTTGCTCTGATGCACCAATGTGTAATTCTAAAACATCATCATTACTTGGGTTTGAAGCAATAGAAAATGGGCGCTTGTCGTCTTCTGCCATGACTACCATTAGATATTGTCCAGCCTGGAACTCAACCTTCTGCTCTGGTTTTAGTTTCACGTTAAATACAGTATCTGTATACGACTCTAACAACGTCACTTCACACTTAATTCTTAACATACATTCCCTTTCAATCTCAATCTCTGACAAGCACGAATTTTTATGATCTAGCTCATTTATATCACAAAATCGCTAATTCGTCCCATAAATCATCGACTCGCTGCTTAACCTTCTCATCCATCACAATTGGTTCGCCCCATTCACGATCTGTCTCACCAGGCCATTTATTGGTTGCATCCATACCCATTTTAGAGCCAAGACCCGATACCGGTGATGCAAAATCGAGATAATCAATTGGCGTATGTTCAATCATTGTCGTATCGCGAGCGGGGTCCATACGGGTCGTAATAGCCCAAATAACATCATTCCAATCACGCGCATTAATATCATCATCACAAACGATAACAAATTTGGTATACATGAACTGACGTAAGAATGACCACACTCCCAGCATCACGCGCTTTGCATGACCAGGATATTGTTTCTTAATTGTCACTACCGCCATACGATAAGAGCAACCTTCTGGCGGTAAATAAAAATCAACAATTTCAGGATATTGCTTTTGTAAAATCGGTACAAAGACTTCGTTTAGCGCCACACCCAATACAGCAGGTTCATCTGCAGGGCGACCTGTATAGGTAGAATGATAAATGGCATCTTTACGCATCGTAATGTGCGTCACCGTAAATACAGGAAAAGAGTCAGTCTCGTTATAGTAACCGGTATGATCACCATAAGGGCCTTCCTCTGCCATCTCGCCCGGCGCGATATAACCTTCTAAGATAATTTCAGCACCTGCAGGCACTTCAAGGTCATTAGAAATAGATTTAACGACTTCAGTACGACTACCACGTAATAAACCTGCAAAAGCATATTCCGATAACGTATCTGGTACAGGCGTTACGGCACCTAAAATTGTCGCAGGATCAGCACCTAGTGCCACAGATACAGGGTAGTTTTCACCCGGGTTTAGTTCTTGAAATTCTTTAAAATCCAGAGCACCACCACGATGAGATAACCAACGCATAATTAATTTGTTTTTACTCAGTACTTGCTGACGATAAATACCTAAATTCTGACGTTTTTTATAAGGACCTTGGGTGATCGTTAAACCCCAAGTAATTAATGGGGCAACGTCTCCCGGCCAGCAATGCTGAATAGGGATCTGACTTAAATCAACATCATCACCTGTTAACACTATTTCTTGGCAGGGTGCTTTACGCAGCCTTTTGGTGGGCATATTCAGTACCTGTTTAAATATCGGTACTTTTTCCATTAACTCTTTAAAACCTTTTGGTGGCTCAGGTTCTTTTAAATAAGATAACCATTCACCCACTTCACGCAGTTCACTGACGCTTTCACGACCCATGCCCATAGCAACACGATCGGGTGTACCAAACAGGTTCCCCAATACCGGCATAGTATGGCCTTTCGGATTTTCAAATAATAATGCCGGACCGCCTGCTTTTAATGTGCGATCGCAAATTTCCGTCATTTCCAAATACGGGTCAATTTCTTGATGAATACGTTTTAATTCGCCTTTGCTTTCAAGTAAGGCAATAAAGTCTCTCAGATCTTTATATTTCATAAACAATTCCACGCTATTTTTTGAAAAAAAAACGCCACACACTTGTTATAAAACAAAATGTATGGCGTTTATTTTAAATATTAATCACAGACAGTTAACTTAAGCGATTATGATTTTTGCTTCTTCATTGCTTCGAAGAATTGATCATTCGTTTTCGTCATAGCCAGTTTATCAATCAGGAATTCCATCGCATCAATCTCACCCATTGGGTGCACGATTTTACGTAGGATCCACATTTTCTGTAGCTCAGCTTTATCTGCTAACAGTTCTTCACGACGCGTACCTGAACGAGTAAAGTCAATCGCAGGATAAACACGACGTTCTGCAATTTTACGATTAAGGTGTAACTCTTGGTTACCAGTACCTTTAAATTCTTCGTAAATTACTTCGTCCATTTTCGAACCAGTATCAATCAATGCTGTTGCGATGATAGTTAAAGAACCACCTTCTTCAACGTTACGAGCTGCGCCGAAGAAACGTTTTGGACGATGTAAGGCATTAGCATCAACACCACCAGATAAGATCTTACCTGATGATGGCGTTACCGTATTGTAAGCACGTGCTAGACGCGTTACAGAATCAAGTAGGATGATCACGTCTTTCTTGTGCTCGACAAGACGTTTCGCTTTTTCGATCATCATTTCCGCAACTTGTACATGTCGGTTAGCAGGTTCATCAAATGTTGAAGCAATTACTTCACCACGAACCAAACGCTGCATCTCTGTTACTTCTTCCGGACGTTCATCGATAAGCAGAACCATCAATGTCGCGTCAGGATGATTTAACGCAATCGAAGAGGCAATGTTTTGTAATAGCATTGTTTTACCAGCTTTCGGTGGTGCCACAATTAAACCACGCTGACCTTTACCAATCGGTGCACTTAAATCAAGAATACGCGCAGTGATATCTTCGGTACTGCCATTACCACGTTCTAAACGAAGACGTTCATTTGGATGGATTGGAGTAAGGTTTTCAAAGAGGATTTTATTACGAGAGTTTTCAGGACGGTCAAAGTTAACTTGGTCAATCTTTAACAAGGCAAAATATCGTTCGCCATCTTTTGGCGGGCGGATTTTACCACCAACGGTATCACCCGTTCGCAAGTTAAAGCGACGGATCTGACTTGGCGAGACATAAATATCATCAGGACCGGCAAGATAAGAGCTGTCTGCTGAACGCAAGAAACCAAAGCCATCCTGCAAAATCTCTAAAACACCATTACCAAAAATGTCTTCGCCGCTTTTTGCGTGAGCTTTTAAGATAGAAAAAATGATGTCTTGTTTTCTTAAGCGAGCCAGATTTTCTAGACCCATAGATTCGCCCAGTTTTACAAGTTCAGAAACTGGTGTGTTTTTTAATTCGGTTAAATTCATAATGATGAGTTCGAGCTTATGCAACCTTTGCGTAACGGAATGTCAACCAAGGATAAAGTATTTGAATCAATGATCGAGTGTGTGAGCCATTAACTAAGTAATGAATCGATAATTTGAGTTATTAAATCAATGATTGGATCATTGATTATGATGCCTGATTCGGCACGTAGAACAATAAACGAACAATGAAATTAGCATTTATAATTTTATTCGTCCACTGAATAATAGCATACTGGCGAGATTAAAAAACAAAATCTCGTCAGTATTTTACATACTACAAGTTTTCGTCTAGAAAACTTTGAAGTTGCGCTTTTGATAATGCGCCAACTTTAGTTGCCGCAACAGCACCGTTTTTAAATAACAATAAAGTCGGGATACCACGGATACCAAATTTAGGTGGCGTACCTGAATTTTGATCGATATTTAATTTACCGATAGTTACTTTACCTGCGTACTCTTCAGCAACTTCGCTTAAGATCGGTGCGATCATTTTGCAAGGTCCACACCACTCAGCCCAGAAATCAACGAGTACAGGTAATTCTGAATTTAACACATCCATATCGAAAGCAGCATCAGTTAGCTGAATAATTTTGTCGCTCATTTATAACTCCAATAAAAAATAATTTTGTTACTACATATATGTGGCACTCATTGCCCTATTTCAATAGATTTAAGTTCTTAATGCAAGCTTAACCTGATATGCTAAATAAATGAGCAAAAAACATCTTACAGAACATAAGTTCTCCCAGTTTGGCCTTAATGCCGACGTACTTGCTGGGTTAGAAGCTTCAGGCTTCGAATATTGTACACCAATTCAAGCACTTAGCTTGCCATTTGCCATCCAAGGTAAAGATGTAGCCGGTCAAGCACAGACTGGTACAGGCAAAACTATCGCATTTTTGGCCGCTATTTTTCATCATTTATTGAAAACAAAACCAGCCGAAGATCGTCCAAAAAATAAGCCTCGCGCTATTATCTTAGCGCCAACACGCGAACTTGCAATTCAAATTCATAAAGATGCGTTACCTATTGCCAAAACAACTGGCCTTAAAATGGGTCTTGTTTATGGTGGTGAAAGCTACGATATTCAACGTGAAAACCTTGAAAAAGGCGTTGATATCATCATCGGTACTGTGGGTCGTATCATTGATTTTGAAAAACAAAAAACAATGGATTTATCAGGTGTTGAAGCATTAGTATTAGATGAAGCTGATCGTATGCTAGATCAAGGCTTCATTAAAGATATTCGTTATCTGATGCGTAAAATGCCAGAACCAAAACAGCGCCTAAACTTACTGTTTTCAGCGACCTTTACTTGGGATATTCGTGAATTAGCTTATCAGCACATGAACGAACCAGAAGAAGTAACTGTTGAAGCAGAGAAAGTAACAGGTAGCAGTATTACTCAAGAGCTATTTCACCCATCAAATGATGACAAAATGGCATTATTACAAACGTTAATTGAAGAAGAATGGCCAGAACGTGCCATTGTATTTGCCAATACTAAACATAAATGTGAAGAAATCTGGGGCCACTTGGCAGCAGATAAACATCGCGTTGGTTTATTAACAGGTGATATCCCTCAGAAAAAACGTAACAGTATTCTAGAACAATTCACCCAAGGTAAATTAGACATTCTTGTCGCGACGGACGTTGCAGCACGTGGTCTACATATTCCAGCTGTAAGTCATGTATTTAACTACGATTTACCCGATAATTGTGGTGATTACGTACACCGTATTGGCCGTACCGGTCGTGCTGGTGCAGAAGGTCATTCAATTAGTTTCGCTTGTGAAAAAT
>Ga0209292_1004594_pt1 | contig 14493 bp, 14 predicted proteins | sample GOMGulsemesocosm_2_FD_184634 | JGI IMG/M metagenome (GOLD analysis project Ga0209292, IMG submission 184634) | Methane-oxidizing microbial communities from mesocosms in the Gulf of Mexico - GOM9C Gulf of Mexico (SPAdes) (version 2) | ecosystem: Environmental > Aquatic > Marine > Cold seeps... | reverse complement strand
AATCATGGTGATGTGAAGTATGCAGGAGCCGTATACGAGGCCCGTACGTACGGTTCTGTGAGAGGGATGAGGCAGCAATGCCTCACCCTACTCGATTTGTACTATTATTCTCGTTACGGGCTTGTTGTTACCGTTGGTGCAATCAAATGCCACAAGTTAATCACGCCATCACCATTGATATCACCGCGCGTGGTATCATTTTTGAAGAAATATAATGGTTTGCCATCGTACGCCCACTGCTTGTTGCCGTCAGTACGGGTGAAAATGGTGTAATCACCTATGGCAACATCTTCAGGGCTGGCTAAAAATGCTGGCCAATTGACTAAACACTGCCCGGCGCAGTTAGATGTTTCGTTGGCATCATTGTCAAAGACATATAAATTGAAACCATCTTTATCTAACATCGTTGCGGTAAATTCTGTGACGCTAGCTGCCACAGACATTAGCACGTTAACTTGACCGGTGGCTGATAAGAAACGGCCATTGCCAGTTGTGCGTTGTATTGCGGGCTCTTGGGTTGCAATATGCCAAATATCCTTTACTTCATCACCATTAATATCACCAGCCTGGTTATCATTTTTAAAGAAGTATAGCGGTTTGCCTTTATAGGCCCATTGTTGATTGTTATTCGTCGCGGTAGTGATGCTTAATGGTGAGGTTGCAATCGCGCCAGCATCGGCTAATAGTGGTGGCCAAACGTTAATGCACTCACCAGCACAAGCCGAGTCGCCAATAGGGTCGTTATCAAAGGTATACAGGGTGTACTGTTCTTTATCTAGGCGCGCCGCTGTTAATATACTGGACGTTGATGTAACCGTCTTGATGGTTTGGTTGCCGACATAACTAGCGGTGCCATTGCTGGCGCTGGTTTTTTGTGGCAATGGGCGCGCTAAGTGCCATACGTCATTGATGCCGTCTCCACCAATATCTCCTTGAGCGTTATCTTGATGCCAATGGTAGAGCGGCATACCTTTAAAAGCCCATTGCTTGGTATTGTCGCTGCGGGTTATCAGGGTCATCTGTGTATCGGCTTGTGCGCCGTCTGCAGCTAACAGTGGTGGCCACTTTCCGACGCAAGTCGTGGTGTCATCGACCGTTCCTTCACAAGTGGATGTATTGTTGCTGTCATTATCGAAGGTATACAGTGATAAACCAGACTCGGCTAAAATTAATGAGCCATTATCATTAACCACCATTATATTGGGTTTTGCGACTTGGTTTGGCAATGAAGATTCTGCGCCCTGGTATGGCTTATCTGAGCTGTTGCAGGCAGACAGTGCGGCAACGCAGAGGCTGGCGATGAATAATGGCGCGATCTGGCGATGGGATACTGATTTTTTCATGAGGTTGCTCCAAAGAATGAGTGGGTTCAATAAGCTATACGTCGTTAAAAAAATTAAGTTGCAGTAATTATTCAATTAATCGAAATTTTTATAAAATGTAGTGGGAGAAAAAAGGGAGCCGTTCAAAATGCTAAAAAATTTAGGGGTTGCAGTGATAAGATTGGCTGTCTATTGCGCTTTACGTCGCTGTATTGAGCAAAGCGCGATTAAAAATAACTGGCGGTAGGCAGGTGACCTAACAGAGCTAACTTGGCATGGCGATTAAAAACTTAACCGGTCTTAGCCAATTTAACTAATTAACCCATTAGGCATTATTTTTCCACTCCTCTAGACGGACACACAAACCACGAGCGACAACGTGCTCACTGGGTTCACCAATGGCTGAGCCGTCTGTTTCTTCAACCGTCACAATGAGCGAGTGCGAATCTTTAATCAAACGCCATTGCGCTCTTGATAGTTGTTGCTCAATAATCTTTTTATCTGAGCTTATTACACCAAGGCTGCGAACTTGCTGATCACTTTTTGATATAGCCCATAACTCGAGTGTATTGTGTGGGCTAAGCGTGGTTGGGTGCACGATATTAAGGACTAATGTTCTTGATGGGTGATATGCACTAGCCACCAGACTTGCTTCGCCATTTGGCTGAGTAAGCACGGCGACATAACTTAACGAGTTATTGCTCGCTGGCAGATAATTCAACGTAACTATTAGGGCTAGCAGTGCCGCCGAAAAAGCGGTAGCAACATGCATTACCGGTGTTCTAACCCATTGGTGTAGCTGTAAACGTAGCTGTTGTAGCCATGCTTGCGGTTGTTGCTGCTGATTCGTGTTGATGGGCTTTAAGTCGAGTTGTTGCTCAATGGCCCGCCAAGTACGTTCACTTGGCGGTAATGGCGGTGTTTGTTGATCTAAGACGACAAAGCGTTGTTGCCAATATTCAACTCTGGCTTCAAGCGCGTCATGAAATTTCATTAAAGAAATAACGCGTTGCGTAACCCCCGCACTTAGCTGTCCCAGTACAAAGTGGCTCGCCAGATGATCAATAATCTGCTCATTGCTATAACGTGCTGGTAATTTGGCCATGCGTTGGCTTGTGGTTTGAGTTATTGATTTAGGCATAATTGCAACCCTTGTAAACCCCTGCGGATCCATGATTTTACAGTGTTAACCGGACAGCGATAGTATTGTGCAATGTCATTACGGCTGTGCCCATACAGGTAAGCCATCGTTATTGCCTGGCTTTGATTGTGTTCAAGTAGCTTTAAGCATTCATTAATCGCTTGTAATGGATATTCTTGTTGCGAAAAATCAGAAAGTTGCTGGCTGATTTGTTGCTGATGCCTCGAATGTTGCGGCTCTTGTTCTTCAAATGTTTCGCTATGATTATCGTGCTTGTCACGGCGTAAGCGGTCATAGGCACGATAACGCACAATGGCTGCAAGCCAGGTAAATGCTTGGCCTTTACCACTTTGATATTGATCAGCGTGTTGCCATATTTGAATAAAGGCTTCTTGCAACACGTCATTGGCCCGGTCGACATTGCCTGTAATGCGATAAGCTATACCATTTAAACGCGCCGCACTAAGTTGATACAAGCGGTTAAATGCCTCACTATCTTGCTGCTTGCAGCGAGTTATAAGCTCGGATAAATGTTGGTTTTCACGCTCGCCACCGCTGGTGTCTTTTGACAAGTCGGATCTCGCAGTATGCTGGTGTTTATTCATGTCACAAGACCCTTAGTATTGATATCATCCATAAAAATTCATTACTGCCTGATAATTTAACTATTAAACACTACGTACAGGGTTAAATAAAGTTGCAGTAAATTTGAAATAGATTTTATTATAAGCGCCGTTATACGCACCGCACTGGTTTCATAAATGTCACCTTTGATAATTTTTATGATTTATTGAACTTTACTAACTTTTGCAAAATAAATCGCTATACTAGTTGGGTTAGGCCAATTGACTAAAATGATCATCGATTCATGAAATTGGTATTCTCATAAATTAATCAATATTTACCCCATAAACAAGGAACGTTTACATGAACATCAATCAATTTCGTCACCCTAAAGAAAGTGTTTACCGCGGTATTTGCGTTGTAGTTGGGCTGTTAATTTGGATCCCACTCTTTTTTCCACTGCTTGTTTTTATACCCTTTATTGCTATTTTTATGTGGATGGCACAAAAATTCTTCGAGGCGTCGGTATATGGTAATGCGATGCACGTTAATGAAGGACAATTCCCGCAGCTACATAACATCAAACTAGAGCTGTCTGACAAGTTAGGTTTGAAGCATGTTCCTGAATTTTTCATTGTTAACTCTGAAGGCGCAATGAATGCTTTAGCGATTAAATTCCTTAATACAAAGTTTGTGCTTATGTATAGCTCATTAATCGATTTGCTAAAAACAGAAGATAACAAAAGCATCGAAATGGTACTAGCCCATGAGCTGGCTCATCATGCTGCCGGTCACACTGGATTTTGGCTAAACTTAGCGATGAAACCTGCGATGTTTGTACCATTTTTAGGCAGTGCTTACAGCCGTGCCTGTGAGCTGACCGCTGATCGTATTGCTTATAGCTTAGTGGGCGATGTCAATGTTGCTACAACCGCACTGATTAAGCTGGCATGTGGCAGTGATACATTAGGTAAAAATCTTGATATTGACACCTTTGTTGCACAAGAGGCACAGGTGCCATCTTTTGCGGGGTACATCAACGAAATTTATTCTAGTCATCCGCGAATGACCAAGCGAGTTGAACACATTACAGCGTTCTCTCTTGAGCAACGCGCGTAATTTATCGTACTGACATTTTGTTGTTAAAAAAGCGCCTAACGGCGCTTTTTTACGTTCAGGACTTACTGGAATTGATATAAATGCTATCTCTGCCAGAGGCCTCGATAGTAATAGTCGATCCTAATAATCATTTTGTTGACTATAATTTGATTGATTTTTAATCGTTTAAATTTGAAGGAAAAAATATGATTTACAAAATATCTAACATCGAAGGGATCGGCGCAGTTACTGCTGAAAAGCTAGCCAAGGCTGGCATTAATACGACCGAAGATTTACTAACCCAGTGTTGTAGTAAAAAAGGCCGCGTGAGTACAGCGCAAACAACAGACTGCTCTGCTAGCCAGTTATTAACTTGGACCAATATGGCAGATCTAATGCGGGTTTCTGGCATCGCAGGAGAATTCGCTGAATTGTTAAAGGCCACTGGGGTTGATACGGTTAAAGAGCTGAAACACCGTAATGCTGAAAATTTAGCGGTTGCGATGAAAGCTACTAACGAACAAAAGAAACTGACCCGTACTGTGCCAAGCAGTGTGATGGTTCAAAAGTGGGTCGTTCAAGCGAAAAACCTTGAACCAATGATCACGCACTAATTCTGTGGTTGTCACAACGTGCGATGACAACTCAGTTCCACGCTGGTTATAATTATTTAACGGGAGGATTTTGATGGATTTAATGAATATTGGTATATCGTTACTTACCGAGCAATTCGGTAGTTCGGTATCTGAAGAGCAAGCTGGCAATGCATTGTCGGGATTGATCGGCGATGGCGAAGGTAATTTAGATATTTCAGGCTTGGTCAGCCAATTAACCGACAGTGGTGGCTTGGGCAGTTTAGTAAGCTCATGGTTAGGCGATGGTGCTAACGAAGGCATGGAGGCTAGTCAGATAATAGAGTTATTTGGCAGCGATAAAATAGCAGCCTTCGCAGATCAGTTAGGCCTTGACCAAGACAGTGCCACCGAGGGCCTCAGCAGCGTGTTGCCAGCGCTAATTGATCAAGGCAGCACTGGTGGTGACCTGTTAGACAGTGTCGGCGGTATTAGCGGCGCAATTGATATGATTAAAAAATTCTTTAGCTAAGGCTACTTTCATTATTTAATTGCGTTATATACCCAAGCTTCTTGGAACTGCAGGATTTCAGCGGGAATTTAAAGGGGTAAATACAAGGCATTTATTGCTGGTAATGGTCATTCCCTTATCAAGGTAAATAACGTGGTAGTTTCCCCTTTAAAACCCGCCCGTAGGGAGCTTCTCAGATAAGTAATCACTACGTTACATCAGTTTGAAAGGCAATAAGCATTCCTAAAATGATGTGCCTTGTGCTAACTCACCTGAGAAGCTCTGAAACCTGCATTCTCAAGCAGCTTGGGTATAAGCTAGGCCGCGATAACTTTATTTCGGCCTTGTCGCTTGGCGCTATATAAGCAAGAATCTGCTAACTTCAGCCATTGTTTGGTGCTCATGCCTGGGGTCAATTCAGCCACGCCGACACTTACGGTAATACATTGTTCACTTTGATTAACATTGATTTTTGCTAACAGTTTTCTGAGGTTCTCGGCAATAGTGGTCGCTTGGGCACTGTTGGTATGATGAAGCAAGATCAAGAACTCTTCGCCGCCTAACCGAAATATTGTGTCACTTTGCCTTACGTTGGCAAAAAGCTTGCTGACTAGTTGCAGTAGTACCTCATCCCCGACTGCATGACCGTGTTGGTCATTTATCTGCTTAAAAAAATCGATGTCTAAAATCAGAATCGAACTGGTCATCGCGTTGCGATCATTTTGCACAATCTGCTGTGTCAGCATTAAATCCATGTGTCGTCGATTAAAGGTGCCGGTTAATGGATCGGTAATGGATTGGGTCAGCAATTGTTGTTGCAATGAATTTATCGTAGTAACAATCGCGTTGCCCAAAATCATAGTGGCTACGACTGAACCGAGATACCTTAAGGTCATCGTCAATTCGTGATTAAGGTACAGCATTAAAGCAATCGGCAGCACCATTAATACATTGCAGGCATTAGCGAGCCGAAGCGGAATTAAAAAATAAACCGAAACCAAAATTGGATAGGTCCACAGTATTGGCAGTGGCCCCACGTAATACACAGCTAATACCAAGGCCAATCCGAGGGTGATGACAAGAAACGGATAGGAAATAGGCGATGGTTTATTGTGCGTTTCATGATAGAACAGAATATTGTAACAAAGTAAGCACAGTACCAGAGAGCTTGGCAGTAGTAGGTTGCCATAATTAAACCAGTAGATAGCAAGCGGCACCAAATAAAGATTAAGCAATACTGCAAATATCTTAAGAAAGGTATTTTTCCTTAATGACAATGGGCCTTCGAGTGATATTTCACGTGCAAACTTGGGCGTTATCATTTATTGGTAGTCTCGCGTTAAGTATTAAGATTAGTAAATATATCTTGGCATTGAAAAATGTTGATTTCAAACTAAGCGATGAATTATTTAATAGAGTTTGGGGCAGGGGGTTTAGCGTTTAGCCAATTTTTGTTAGTGCAGGGCGACTTGATAGTCGCCACTGCTGTGGCTTTTAATAGATCCCTGTTGAGATTACTCTTCCACTAGCCACTCAAGCGTATAATGCGCGCTGTCGTCTTGTTTTAGTTGCTCGGTTAACCATGGCAGTAACTCTTGCATTTGTTGCTCTAATTTCCACGGTGGATTAACGATAATCATACCCGAGCCAGTCATGCCAAATTCGGTGGTATCGGCTTTAACACAAAGCTCAATCCGTAAGATTTTCTTGATACCTTGTTCGGCAAATTTTTCACAAAATCGAGTGACTTGTGCGCGCGATACAACCGGATACCACAACGCGTAAATTCCGGTGGCGAATCGTTGATGGGATGCGACAATGCCGTTAATTGCGTCGTCGTGTTCAGTTTTTAATTCATAAGGTGGGTCGATTAAGACCAATGCGCGGCGTTGCGCTGGCGGTAACATGCCATTTAACCCTTTGTAACCATCGATTTTCTGAATTCTTACTTTGCGCTCGCCAGCAAACTCTTGTCTGAGTAACTCAATATCGGTTGGGTGTAACTCTGTTAGCTCTAAACGATTCTCACGCTCCATGAGTTGCCACGCGACCATCGGTGAACCCGGATAATAGATCAAGTCACCATTAGGATTCAGGGCTTCTACTGTGTCGATGTACGGCTGCATTGATGACGGCAAATCCTCACGGTGCCACAGTCGGGCGATGCCTTCTTTGTATTCGCCAGTTTTTTCGCTTTTGGCATCCCTTAAATCGTAACGTCCGGCAGCAGAGTGGGTATCGTGATAAACAAAAGGTTTAGGCTTTTGTTTAAGGGATTCAATAATTAACGATTGTACTGTGTGCTTTAAGACATCAGCAAAATTGCCCGCGTGAAAACTGTGGCGATAACTTAACATAACAAACCTTTATAATTGCGATTGCATCAATTGACCTGTCATATTGCGACCGACTTGGGTTGTTGATGCGTTTTGGTCATTATACCTGTCGGTGTGGTTAAATCGAGTGCGGGACTGCTTTATATGTGATCTTAGTGGTTAGTCTAAAAAATCTAAAATGGCATGAGCGACAGCTTTTGGTGCTTCTAATGGCAGCAGGTGGTGCTGGCCCTTAAATTCGAGATATTTGTTATAAGGTAAGAGATCTTGCCATTTTTGCCAGCTTTGCTCGCTTAAAAATTCCGAGTGCTCGCCACGTAAGCCTAATACCGGATGTTCGAGCTGTTTTAACAGCGCCCAAGATCGCGGTGGATTTTGGTAGAACCAGGCCTCCCAAGCCTTGGGGTAACTTAAATGCCACTGGTCACCAACAGCGGTAGTGGCCCCGACGATATACTGCCATAACGCAGGATCACTAAGTTGCTTAAAGGCTCGTTTAGGGCGATGAAAATCAAAAGCCTGTTGCAAACTTGGCCATTGATCGGGGCGGTTAAGGGTTTTAGTGACTAATTTTAATCGTCTTTTAATGCTAGCTGGTAACAGTTTTGCAATTTCAACCGTGGTGCGGTTAAGAAAAATTGGCTCAATGAATACTACTTTATCAAACAACTCTGGCGCACTAATCACCGCATTTAATACCACGATACAGCCCATGGAGTGACCAATGGCGGTAAGTTTTTTACCTGTTTGCTCATGGCGAGCTCGGGCAAAATTTAAAAAGTCTTGATGCAGTAGTGGCCATTGGTCGCGCTCACGCGGATCGGACATATCCCAACAAGGGCGTGATAACGGCGCAAAAACTGTATAATCCATTAACTGCTCTAACAGCGGCAGGTAGCAATGACTGGGATAGCCATTAGCATGCACAAACAAACAGGGTTTACTGCCTTGGATTAACTCAAGGTAGGGGATCTGGGTTTGTGGGCAGATAGTTGTGTTTTCAATAGCTGGCATAGTCTGTCATCATGGCTAATTAATCATATAGGAAATGACCCCGTTGTGACTCAACTTGATCGCTGGCTAGAAAATTTACAACAAAACCAATTCAATGGCACGAACAATGTCAGAATTAATTACGCGGTTATGTCGCATAGTGAGTCGTCACCAGCGGTAATTGTGTGTAATGGTCGGATTGAGAGCTACCTTAAGTATCAGGAATTGGCGACCGAGCTTTATCAGTTGGGCTTTAGTGTTTACCTAATTGACCACCGTGGTCAGGGGCTTTCCGAAAGGCTAGCGGACGATCACCAGCTTGGTCATGTTGAAAAATTCAATCACTACGTTACAGATTTAGCAATGTTTATTAACCAAGTCGTTGTGCCAGCTGGGCATTTACAACATGTGTTGATTGGTCATTCGATGGGAGGGGCGATTGCTGCGCGTTATCTGCAAACCTGTCAACATCCTATTGATCGCTTAATATTGGCAAGTCCGATGTTTGGCATTGAGCTGCCCATGCCTGTTGCTGTGGTGAGGTTCGTGACCGAACTCGCGAAGTTTTATGCGGAAAAAGTCAGTGAGCAACCCAGTTATGTGCTGGGAGGGCAGCCTTATTGTGTTCACCTGTTTAAAGGAAATAGCTTAACCCAGTGCCCTGAGCGTTATCAGGCGTTTCGAGCGGTGTATGACAGGTTTCCACAAATTCAGCTCGGCGCGCCATCAAATTTGTGGCTGACTGAAGCGATGACAGCGGCGGCCTTGTGTGTCGCCCAGGCTGCGAAAGTTACCATACCAACCTTATTGTTGCAGGCTGGTGACGACACTATTGTCCAAAATAGCGATCAAAACACGTTTGCAGCTAACATGCAGCCAGATTTAATCAAATTGGTGACGATTAATGGGGCTCGCCATGAATTGTTTTTTGAGCTTGACTGTTATCGTCAGTCAGTAATGACGCAACTAACTAGATTTATTAACTAAATTTAATTAGTTTATGCACTTTTTTCTGCCCTTATTAAGGCGTTATTTTGTTGATGCCGACGACAATAGAATAGACTATTGCCTTTAATCTTTAATCTTTAATCTTTTTCTTGGTATCACTGGCCTGATGAAATATTTCGACATGCGACCGAAAGCAGCAATCATCGGGTGATACCGCACCAATCGATAAACTGACTAACTCGAAAAATAGCCGTTCGCCATTACGGCTAGTCGCAAGGTATCCTTGATTATCGATTGCCATGTCTAAATAAAATTATCACCCCCGATGTGCTGTGGGCTGTTGGGTCTATTTTAGTGTGGGTATTTTTTGGCTGATTTATTTTACTTGGGGTATGGGTGTGGGCTATTTACCGTCTGCTAAAAGGCTTAGTTCGAATTACTGCGAACCAAAGCTATCGTGATTGAAACCAATATTTTATGATGCCCTAGCGCTTTGGTTCAAGCGCTAGGGCATCAGGTCGACTTAGCTCGCTTGTAAAGCCACTAGGTCTGCCTGAGTAGCCAGTGAGGTAAACGCACCTTGATGCGTAACCGCATAAGCACCACAGCGACAACCAAAGTTTAGCATTGTCTCAAGCGCTGCAATATCAGCAGTTACTGCTGCCAACCCTTTCTGAGAGACATTATGCTCGGCTAACGCAAACAGGAAGCCCCCCATAAAGGCATCTCCGGCGGCGGTACTGTCAACCATTTTAACTTTAGGTGGGGTAATTTCACCTTCACTAGCTTGGGTGTAATAATTAAGAGAGTTGCCACCATCGGTAACCAAAATTAACGACACGTCAGCCGCTAACATCTCTTTAAGCGCTTGCTCTCGCGTTTGCTCGCGACACAAGAAATCGAGCTCTTCAACACACACTTTAATGATGTCCGACTGCTTGATGCACTGCCAAATCAGCTCAAATGGGTCACGGCCAGTCGGCCACAGGTTAACGCGTAAGTTAACATCGAAACTAATCGTAAAACCAGCCGCTTTTGCACGTTCAATCCCAGCCATTGTCGCGTTTTCAATGTTCACTTCTGTTAGTGTGTTAGAGCAGTAATGAAATATTCCCGACTCAGTAAACCACTGCGCTTTAAAGTCTTGTGCCGTAAATAACAAATCGGCAGATGGGCTGCGATAAAACTCGAAACTTCTTTCACCTTCATCATCAAGCGAGACAAATGCTAGTGCAGTTTTCGCTTGATCTGTTTGCAATATATAGTCGGTGCGTACCTGTGCTTGCTCAAGTGAGTCGTGCATGAAGTCGCCAAACATGTCTTGACCGATCTTTCCTGCAAAATAGCTACGTCCACCTAGTTTACCAATCGCAGCGGCGACATTGGCTGGGGCACCGCCAGGGAATTTAATGAAGGCCTCAGGGCTATCTGAGTTATTATTGCCAATCTTAGTGGACAACATGTCCACCAAGGCTTCGCCAAAAGAAATTACTTTGTCCATCTGTTTAACCTTGCTTTGTAGTGGTTGATGACAGTGTTGTATCTGAGCTTGAATTACAGCGACCAAGGTGCTGTTTGACAATTTCTAATAAACCTTGAGTTGAGCCATCATAATCGGTGCTTTTCAGCTCAATGTTACGGCTAATTTCAGTCGCTAAACGCTTACCTAATTGCACGCCCCATTGGTCGAACGAATTAATGTTCCAGATGGCGCCTTGCACAAATACTTTGTGCTCATAAAGCGCAATGAGCGCGCCAAGATTATGCGGATTTAATTCATCAAGCAATAAAACATTGCTAGGGCGGTTGCCCGGGCAGCTCGTATAATCAAGTTTACCCGCCTTAATATCGCCGTCCATAAAGGCATTTGCCTGAGCTAACATATTGGTTAATAATGCAAATTGGTGATCTTTATTTTCTTTGTCACAGGGCAGTGAGGCAATGAAATCAATGGGTACAAAACGGGTTCCTTGATGCAGTAATTGGAAAAAAGCGTGCTGACCGTTCGATCCCGTTTGACCCCAGATAATCGGGCCTGTCGTGTAATCGACCGGTTTACCGCTGCTGTCTACTGATTTACCATTGCTTTCCATGTCGAGCTGCTGCAAAAAAGAGGGTAGCTGATGCAATGCTTGATCATAAGGAATGATCGCTTGGGTCTCGGCGCCAAGAAAGTTGGTATTCCAAATGCCTATTAAGGCCATTAGTACCGGCATGTTCTCTCTTAAAGGTGCTTCAGTAAAGTGCCTATCCATCGCGTAGGCACCTTCAAGCAACTCAATAAAACCTTCATAACCAATGCTAAGCGCAATCGGCAGGCCAATGCTTGACCATAACGAGTACCGCCCACCGACCCAAGCCCAAAACTCAAAGATATTGTCTGGGTTTATCCCAAATTCCAACGCTGCGAGTTTATTGGTTGAGACAGCGACAAAGTGCTGGCCTATTTGGGCCTCAGTTCGACCGGTGCTTTGCATAAACCAGCGCTTGGCACTATTGGCGTTAAGCAAGGTTTCTTGGGTTGAAAATGTTTTGGTTGAGACAATAAACAACGTGGTTTGGGGATCTAGTCCGCTGAGCACTTTTTTGATGTGCAAGCCGTCGACGTTAGACACAAAATGAAATTTCAGCTCTGGGTGTTTGTAATTAAGTAGCGCGCGGCACACCATGTTGGGACCAAGATCTGAGCCGCCAATGCCAATATTGACAATATGTTTAATCGGTTTACCGGAATAACCAAACCAGTTACCGTTGCGAACTTGATCACTGAATGCTTTTAGTTTATCTAAGCCGTTGCGGATATCGGGCATCACGTCTTGGCCATTAACGATGACCGGTTCATCACCACGGTTACGTAGCGCCATGTGCAACACCGGGCGCTTTTCCGTCACATTAATAATGTCGCCGGCCAGCATTTGAGCACGGCGCTGACGTAACGGCGAGTGCTCAGCTAGTTGTTCAAGCGAATCAAGAACTTCGTTAGTTAGCTTGTTTTTTGAATAGTCCAGAAAAAGCCCGCCGAAACGTAAGCTCATGTCATTAAAGCGTTGTGGATCTGCAGTAAAATAGTCGGCAATACGATCGCCGCTACTTTTGTTAGCGAGCGCTTGTAGCTTGTGCCAAGTGGCCGACTTTGTAAGTTCGTACATGGTACTTTCCTGATTAGTAGTTACGATACATCTAGTGCTTCAAGGGTAACCATGACACCAAATGATTCTATTTTCATTACCGCTCGCTCGAATGCATCAACAAAGCGGTCTGAATTAATTAACTCATGACCAAAAATGTCATGTAAATTTAGAAAATTCTCGGTTAATTCTAGTGGTTCGCTGACTGCATTTTTTAGTCGCTTCGCCATAGGATCATGTATATTATCAATGTCTTGGCTATTAATGTACAACGCCCAACTAGCAACTATTAAGGCTACTCGCTCTAACGGTCGATCTTGCTTTATTAATTGGTTAATCGTAGGCACCACAAATTTTGGAATTTTGCTTGAGCCATCCATGCAAAGGCGGCTTAATTGGTCTGCCATCTTTTGATTAGAAAAACGTTGAATCAAAGTTTGTTTGTATTGCTCAAGATTAACTCCTGGAATTTCATCCAAGATTGGGGAAACGTCGTGATCCATAAAGTGTTGAATAAAAGTATTAAACCCTGATTCGTTCATCACTTCGTTGGTCGAGTTGTAACCGGCCAAGTCACCTAGGTAACCCATTGCCGAATGGCTAGCGTTAAGTAAACCGATTTTCATGCCCTCATAGGGAGTAACATCTTGGGTAAATTGAACACCGACTTGTTCCCAAGGTGGGCGGCCGTTACAAAAATCATCTTCTAGCACCCATTGAATAAAAGGTTCGCAAATCACTGGCCACTGATCTTCAATAGCATAATTATCAGTTAGCCATTTGCTATGTTCTGGGGTGGTCATTGGGGTAATGCGATCAACCATGCTATTTGGAAAGCTAACGTGCTGCTCAATCCAGGCGCCTAACTCAGCATCTCTATTTTTAGCAAATGCGAGCAGCGCTTTGCGGGCAACGTCACCATTATGTGGCAGGTTATCGCAGGACATTACCGTAAATGGTTTTTGCGCGAGCGCTTTACGCTGTGCTAAGGCTTCGGTCAGATAACCAAATACTGTGCGAGGCACGGTAGGATGTTGTAAGTCATGGATAATATCTGGGTTGTTCAGATCAAACAGGCCCGTATTGTCGTCAACGTTATAACCGCCCTCGGTAATGGTTAATGACACAATGCGAACTTCAGAACTAGTCAGCTTGTCGATTACTGCGGTTGGATTATCCGGCGCAAAAATAAATTTGGTGATCGCCCCAATTACACTAACAGCGGTTTCTTGTTGATGATCGAGTTCCATCACCGTATAGAGATGGTCTTGATCGGCTAATATTTTCTGCATCTTGCGATCGCTATCGCGTAAACCTACGCCGCAGATAGCCCAGCCTTGGCAGCCACTTTCGAGCAAGCGTTCGGTATAAACGGCTTGGTGAGCGCGATGAAAACCACCGACCCCGATATGAACGATACCATGCTGGTCGTAATCACGCGGGTAGCTTGGGCGCGTGACCTGGCTATCGAGTTGGTTTAATGCACAATTGTTTAATTTCATAAGTATCACCCTGAACACCCAACTGGCCACTATCACAAGGTTATAAGAAGCGAGCGTTAGTTTCAGGTTACTGAATCTAACGCTAGCAAATTATAAGCTGATAGTCGCTTGGGGTTTACGTCGGCTAAGCGGCTGCTCGGTTTAGTTTGTGAATGGTCTGGCCCTGAGCATCAAACAGATGGCATTGCGAGAGGTCAAGGCTAAGGCTGACAGTGTCACCAAAGTTACAAGAAAAATTACCAGAGATCCGCACGGTAATTGATTCTTTAGCATTGGTTTTGACATAGCAGTACGTATCACTACCCAAGTGTTCAGCAACATCAAGTACACCGCTGAAGTGGCCTTCATTGTCTTTGGTAATGTGAATATGTTCAGGTC
>Ga0209292_1004592_pt1 | contig 14500 bp, 10 predicted proteins | sample GOMGulsemesocosm_2_FD_184634 | JGI IMG/M metagenome (GOLD analysis project Ga0209292, IMG submission 184634) | Methane-oxidizing microbial communities from mesocosms in the Gulf of Mexico - GOM9C Gulf of Mexico (SPAdes) (version 2) | ecosystem: Environmental > Aquatic > Marine > Cold seeps... | reverse complement strand
CACAAAAAGGCGACCGTTGTCGCCGTGATGATGACCGCTATTTGTTTTTAGAGGCGTTATTAAGTGCGCAGCAACGTTTTTATATCAGCTATTGTGGTCATCATATCAAAGACAACAGCGTTCGTTGTCCTAGCGTGCTGGTAAACGAGTTAACCGAATATATTAGTCAATCATTCCGGCTTGAACACGATGTCGACTCGGACCTAAACCAGTGTAGCGAGAATATTCTGACGCACATGACGACAGTGCATCCGTTAGTGCCGTTTAATGAGATGTATTATAAGCCTAATACCCACAAGTTGTTTTCTTATCAACATGATTGGATTAGTGCTGTTGATATAGCACTAACATCTCAGCAATTCTTCCAAGCACCGTTACGTTTGAATGATACTGGACAGCCATTAGAACTAGAGCAACTGAAACGCTTTGTTAAGCAACCATGTCAGTATTTCCTTAATCAACGCTTAGGGGTATATTTTGGTCAGTATGATACCGAACTTACCGACAGTGAACCGTTTGAACCCGATGGCTTGCAAAGTTACTTAATCAAGTCGAACTTGCTCGACAGTTATTTGAAGGGTGATAGCGAACACCAAATCGCGCGGCTGCGAGCTGAGGGGATTTTACCTCACGGTCACTTTGCTGATCTCTTGCTCAGTGATCACACGCAAACCATGACGACCTTAGCGAATGACGTTAAGCCATACGTCACCACACCAATGGATGACATCCAAATCAATTTACTGATTGAGCCAACAGCGGATGACATGCCCGATGAGCTGCTAGCACAAATGAGTGATCACAGTGCAGTTCAAATCCAAGGGTGGTTAAAACAACGAACCAGCCCAAATTCACTGATACGTTATAAGTCCGGTAAAGCCAATGGTAAGTTCTTTATCGATTGCTACATCGACTATCTGGCATTTTGTGCCACCGAGCATAGTCAAGAGCCTGGGGCGATGTTTATGATCACTCAAGATGGCCAATGGCGATTCTCACCGTTTACACCAATATTAGCACGGCAACATTTATCGCGCTTGTTAGCTAGCTATCTAGTAGGTGCGACAACGCCATTGCCATTTTTCATTCAAAGCGGTTGGAACTATATTGCGGCTCGTTTCGATAATAAAAGCCTTGAGTTGAGCAATGACGAAAAATTGGTCGCTAAAGCGGATAAAGCGCTTAACGATGGCATTATTGGTAATGATAGAGTGAGTGGGGAAGGCGAAAACCCATACAATCAACGCTGTTTCCCCAATGTATTGAGCGAGAGTCGAGATCAACTCATCAGCAACAGTATTGCATTGCTACTGCCAATATTTATTCATATAGAGGAGCTTAGCGATGAGTGATCATAACGTAACGCTAGAGAGTCTCGATGTCATGACGCTGCCGCTACATGGCGAACGGTTAATTGAGGCCTCGGCCGGAACCGGAAAAACTTACACCATTGCTGGTCTCTATATCCGATTATTACTCGGCCATGGGCAAGACGGTTGTGGGCACGAGCAGCCACTAACTGTTGATCAAATACTGGTGGTGACGTTTACCGAAGCGGCGACCAGCGAACTGCGCGACCGTATTCGCGGACGCATTGTGCAAGCGCGCCATGCATTCTTAGTGGGCGAAAGTGATGACCCGCTGATGAGTCAGCTATTAATCGATTTAGTCGACCACGCGTATTATGCGACAATACTATTGCAAGCGTTACGACAAATGGATGAGGCGGCTATCTTCACCATTCACGGTTTTTGTCAGCGCATGCTTACTCAGCATGCATTCGAATCTGGTAGTTATTTTGAAACAGAATTTGTGACCGACGAATCGACCATGCGCCAACAGGTGAGCGAGGATTATTGGCGCGAGAATTTTTATGCTACCGAAAAATCGATAGATTATACGCTCGCCAGCATCGTGCGCAGCTATTGGCCGACGCCTGAGCGATTGCTAGCGCAAGTTGCTAACTTGATTAACAATCCATTTTTGACGGTGTCCGGCGATGTTAAAGATGTCGATATTAAAGAATATTTAACCGAGCAGTTAAGTCGTATCGACGACGTTAAGCGAGCGTGGAACAAGGTCAGCGAAGATATCGTCGGCGAAATTACCAGCAAGGCCATCGACAAACGTAGTTATAGCAGTAAGAATTTACCGAATTGGTTCAATGAAGTGACACTTTGGGCGCAAAGCGCCAGCAACACATTGACCCTACCCAAGAATTTAGTGCGCTTCTCGCAAGCGACATTGGTGGAAAAAACCAAGCAGGGCGAGCCACCGATGCTCACCGTATTTGGCGCGATAGAGCAGCTACTAGCTCAGTCACCTAAGCTTAAAGAAACATTGCTCGCACGAGCACTCAGTTACCTTAGAATCAACATCGCGCTGCATAAAAAACAGGCATCGTTATTGTCGTTTGATGACCTGCTCAGTGGACTCGCGGGGAGTTTAGCTGGGCAGCGAGAGGGGACATTAGCGACCCGTATCAGAGCACAATATCCGCTGGCGATGATTGATGAGTTTCAAGATACCGATTTATTGCAATATCAGATCTTTAACACGCTCTATGGCGAGCAACAGCGTAGTGGACTGCTAATGATTGGCGATCCCAAACAAGCGATTTATAGTTTTCGCGGCGCGGATATTTTCACTTACATTTCGGCGCGGCGCACCATCGCTAACCATTACACCCTCGGCACAAATTATCGCTCGTCAGAGGATATGGTGAACGGCGTTAATCGGTTATTTGAACAAAGTGACGCACCATTTATTTATCAAGACGATATTACCTTTAGTCCGGTCGACTTTAATCCAAGCAATCTTCAATTTGAAGTTAATGGTCAAGATCAGGGCGCGGTGACGCAATGGCTTAATCCTGGTGATGCCACCGTGACATCGACGCTCTATCAGCAGCAAATGGCGCTGGCCTGTGCCACCGAAATTAACCATTTGCTCACCATGGGACAGCGCGGCGAGGCGGGTTTTAGGCGCGATGATGAGTTTCGTTCCGTGGTCGCTAGCGACATTGCGATATTAGTGCGTACTGGGCGCGAAGCAAAGCTGGTTAAACAACAACTGTCGCGACAAGGTATTAGCAGTGTCTATTTGTCTAATCGCGAGAGTGTGTTTAGTGCGACCATCGTTAGTGATGTGTGGCATGTGCTACAAGCGGTGTGCGACCCCACTAATGCGAGATTGTTACGCAGCGCGATGGCAACGGCCATGATGGGGCTCGATATTAATGAGCTCGAACAATTAAACAACGATGAAACCATCTGGCAACGCCATGTCGATCTCCTGAGTTATTTTAACATGCGATGGCAACAAGTTGGGGTGCTCGCGATGTTACGAGAGCTAATACATAAACAGCAGATCCCCATCAAATTACTGTCTCAAGTGGATGGTGAGCGTCAGTTGACAGATTTACTCCACATTGGTGAGTTGCTCGAACAGCAAAGTCTAGAAACACAGGGTGAGCACGCGCTCATTCACTGGTTAGCGGATAAAATCGCCAGTACAGAACAAGACAGTCAAGAGCAACAGTTACGCCTTGAATCGGATAAAGATCTCGTCCAAATCGTGACAATTCATAAATCAAAAGGGCTTGAATATAACTTAGTGTTCTTGCCGTTCATTTGCTCCCTACGCCAAGCAAAACAGGCGTTATACCATCAAGATGGTCACACGATTGTTGACCTTAGTAATGGTGAAGAGGGCATTGAGTTTGCGGATAAAGAACGTTTAGCGGAAGATTTACGCTTATTATATGTTGCGATCACCCGCGCAGTGCATCATTGCTGGTTGGGCATGGCGCCGCTTAAAAGTGGGCGCGCCACTAAAGACAACCGAACCGATCTCCACAAGAGCGCCATTGGGTACTTATTGTTGGGAAAGGATGTTAATAATGCCGATGCATTGCGTGAAAAACTCGAAAAAATGGCGACTGATTATCCGTACTATAACGTGACTTCTCCGCCAAATGAGCCGTTAACGCCGTATCGCGCGACCACCACCCAGTCGGTGGAGGTTAGCGCACGACGTTTTAACAAAACCATTGAGAATAACTTTTGGATCACCAGTTACAGCGCACTCTCTAAACACAGTCAGCATGGCAAAGTCACTAACGTTGACGCCAGTGAAGAAGTGTTTGATATGGATTTGGAAATTGCCGATGAAATTGAGCTGCTAACCAATGAAGAGTCACTAGAATTGTCCATTTTCACCTTTCCACGTGGCGCCCATGCCGGTACATTTTTACATCTGTTGTTTGAAGAAATAGATTTCGCGTGTGATGACCCAACAATGCGGCAGCAAAAAATAGCGGAACTGCTCACCGAGTCAGAGTTTGATGACTGCTGGCTACCGGTGTTATTAAAGCTGGTGGATGATGTCTTAACCACACCGCTCGCGCCGGGGTTGACGCTCAATCAGTTAGGGATGGCGGATAAGTTAGTGGAAATGGAATTTTTCTTACCGATAGCGAACCTAGAATGTAGCGCATTAAACCAGCTGCTAGCCAAACATGATCCGTTATCAAAGCTAGCGCCGTCATTAGAGTTTTCGCGGGTTAAAGGCATGCTTAAAGGATTTATTGATTTGGTGTTCGTTAAAGATAATCGGTATTATGTACTTGATTACAAATCAAATCATCTAGGTGATGATACCGAGAGCTACAACAATGAGGCGATGAGTAGCGCGATGGGTGATCATCGTTATGACTTCCAATATCAGTTGTACTCACTAGCATTACATCGCTTCTTGGCATCACGTATTGAAGACTATAACTTTGAACAACATTTTGGTGGTGTTTATTATCTATTTTTACGCGGCATCGAACCACAAAACCAGCAACAGCAGGGTATTTTTTATAACCGGCCTTCCCAAGTATTTATTGAACAACTCGACCAGTTGTTTGCTGGCACATACCAAGCGATCGCTGAGGAAACACCATGAAATTAGACCATAATATGGTGTTAGCGTGTTTGGCTGAGCTTGCCAAAGACCAACGAATTAGGGTGCTCGACCATCAATTTAGCCGATTTATCGCCCAATACACCGATGATGGTTGGGTATTATTGGCTAGTGCAATTGTCAGTTACCAGTCGGGTCAGGGTCATGTCTGTGTTGATTTGTCGTCGATTAAATCACAACCTTTGTTCGACTTGCCGTTCCATGAGGGGCATTACCTTGAGGCGTTGTCGTTACATCAAACGCCGCAGTGGCCGACGTTGTTGGCTAATGCCCTGCGCTCAAGCAGCGTTCAAGGAGATAACGCCCCGTTAAAACTTGACAATCAGCACCTATATTTACAACGATATTGGCATCATGAACAACAAATTAGCCAGTTTCTCACGGCGCGTGGGTGTGAGCATTTAACGTTGGAGGTGAAATCATTACTCGATGAGTTGTTTAAACCTGATCTTGACTTTATTTATGGCAAATTAAACGAATTGCAGCGAACGAATATGCCGCTGACATCGTTCTGTGATGATTTTTTCCATCTTCGTACCGATTTAGCTAGCAATCACGCCGAGCTGATGGCGGATTTAGCTACCGTTGATAGTGTCAAATCCCTCAAGCAATTTGCTCAGGGTATAACACAACAACAAACCCTCGATTGGCAAAAAGTGGCAGTGGCTATCGCCGCGAGTAACAAGTTTAGCGTGATATCGGGTGGCCCGGGCACCGGAAAAACCACCACCGTGATTAAGTTATTAGCATTACTGGTGCAATTAGATGCTGGGCAAGACCAACACAACCGTCCAGCGCTTAATATTGAGCTGGTGGCGCCAACGGGAAAAGCAGCGGCGCGCTTGAGTGAATCGATCAGCGGCGCGCTGGTTAAACTTAGTGTTGAGCAAGAGATAAAAGAGCGGATCCCAACCAGTGCCAGCACTATTCATCGCTTGTTGGGGGTTATTCCCAACAGTAATAAATTTAGGCATCATCGTGATAATCGGCTGCATGTTGATGTGCTAATTGTCGATGAAGCATCGATGATTGATATTAGCCTAATGGCCAAGTTATTTGACGCCATTGCGCCACATACTAAGGTGATACTACTTGGCGATCGTGACCAATTAAGCTCAGTTGAAGCGGGTTCGGTGTTTGCTGATATTTGTGGTGAGCTAAGTAAGGGCGCAAGTTACAGTGAAGCAACCGTCAATTGGTTGGCCGACCAAACAGGTTTTTTACCGCAGGGTTTATCAACAACGTACGTCTCTGGGCGCAGTGTGGTGGCAGATGGCTTGGCGTTTCTCCATAAAAGCTATCGCTTTGGTCAATTTTCTGGCATTGGCGCATTGGCGCGAGCGGTTAATCAGGGCGATGTTGCGGCATTGAAAAGTGTGTGGCAGCAGGGCTATCAAGACATTGGTTTACACCTTCAGCATGACAATAGCCGGCAGCAAATTGTCCAGTTGAGTGTTAATGGCTATCAAGCGTACCTTAAGTTAGCGGCAACGGTCACCACCAAAGAAGATATTGTTAATGTTCTCAAGACATTTAATCAATTTCAATTGTTAACCCCGATGCGCGCGGGTAAATTTGGCCTCGAAGAGTTAAATCTGGCGATCGAAACCAGCTTAAATCGCTATTCATTTATCGCGCTAAGCCAAGGTGTTTGGTATACCGGCAGACCCGTGATGATTTTAAGTAATGATCATAGTCAGCAATTGTATAACGGCGATATTGGGATCTTATTACCCGATATCGACAATGTTCAAGGGGCAGGCAGGGTGTATTTCATCATGGCAGATGGTCATCTTAAGTCATTTCTACCGTCGAGACTGCCTGCTCATGAAACGGTATACGCGATGACTATTCACAAATCTCAGGGTTCTGAATTTGATAATGTGGTGATCTCAATGCCGACGCATTGGAGTGCATTATTGACTAAAGAACTTGTTTATACTGGCATTACTCGCGCCAAGAAAACCGTGGATATTTTCTCGTCGCCGAAAGTGTTACAACAAGCGATGCAAAGTAAGACGGTGCGAGTTAGTGGCTTAGCGAGGGCGCTGCAATGTTAGCGCTCTCGTTACGAGGTAAGTTAAGCCCCTGATTATTTATAGTCCCATGATAGATTTGAGACCAGTCGGCAATCGTCGCATTTAAAATCGAGTACTTGGTGTATCGATTCTAGTACTGCCCAGTCGCCATCGCAACTAGGGCAACGGCGTTGCTGCTCTTTAGTTAAGCTCTCACCGCCAACGCGATAGAGGTAATAATAGGTCGGCACGCCCGATTGTGCTTCAATCCGTTGACATAGCTGGCGTGATTGCTGACCTAAACGGCTATCAATGGTGCCTAATTGCGCTAATGATTCAAACTCGTTAGTGCGACCGTTCATTTGTAATTGGTCACAGGCTTGCCAGTCTTGTTGCCAATTAATCAGTTGTTTATAACAACCATTGGCCAAGGCGGGTAGTCGATACAGCGGGATTGGTGCAAAATGATCACCACAACGAATCGGCGAACAGGTTTGAATATAACTGGTGTAGAGGATCTGCCAGCTAGGTGTGTGATGAGGATCGGTGGAATCTGAATGCAATTCCTGTCCTAGCACGGTTATTTTTGGCTGCAGTACCCCAACGTCTGTTAAACGCTCAACGGCTTTCTTAACCGCTTGATTGTGGTTGGTAAACGCTAACGACTCTTCCTCAGGGCACAATACTTGCGTGATAAAATAGCCATCTTTAAGCAGTGTTGGAAACTCCTGACCAATGATTTGGCCATTGTATTTTAACTCGGTGATTAAACCGTTAATGGCCGTTTCAACCTTAGTCATGGTGGTGTCTTCAAAACATTCAAACACGAGTTTTGCCAATATCATGACGATGATGCCTCCGCATTGCTTAATCGTTCGACGGTGGTGGTTAACATCACCACTTGTTGCTGCAGGGTGTTAAGCTCTTGGCGCATCAATATCACTTGTTGTTCTAAATCAGGTTGTTGTGCTGGCGTCTCTTTATCGCTAGCGTGATGTTCAATCTCAAGTAACTGACTTGCGCTTAAACTGTCAAATTTTTGTAATGTTTGAATGAGTATTGGCATCGGCACGCGGCGGCTAAGTTTTCCTTTGACTAATGCAACTGTTGGCGTTTTTCCTTGTTGCACTAACTGCCTTGCGATACTGATAATTTCATTTTCCATCAACTTAGCTCTATATTTTGAATCAAAGGGGTATTTTAGCATTTTTATACCGAAGATTTAGCAAAAAAATGGTCAACAAGGGCTTATGTTTCTATGCTTACGTAGAGGTAAACTTTTTAGCCGTTATGGATCTAGCTATTCACTTTGATGGTAATCAGTTTTTCTTGTGACTACTCTATATAAATCAACGTTATAGAGTGGGATTGTAGAGTTATTAATATCGGTGGTGTGCCTGAGTTAAGTGATAATAACGATGTGTTTGATGGTGACGTTTTTTTAACAGTTGTTACGACTAAAGTGGAAGCTCGCTATAAGGTATACAAATTTATTTACAAAAGTGCCACAAAACCCTTGCTAGCGCCCATTTATAATGGGTAATATCACCGTTGAGGTGTTTCATAAGTGTTAACAGCTTTACGCTGAGCATATGATTATCACCACCCCTATTTTAACTATTTGAATTATTGGAGTACACCATGGAGATGATATCGGGAGCCGAAATGGTTATCCGCTCCTTGCAAGATCAGGGCGTTAATCGCATATACGGTTATCCAGGCGGCAGTGTGTTAGACCTATACGATGCACTCTTTAGACAAGACAAGATTGAGCACATCTTAGTTCGCCATGAGCAAGCAGCGGTTCATATGGCCGATGGTTACTCGCGTGCAACCGGCGAAGTAGGCACCGTTCTTGTGACCTCTGGTCCTGGCGCAACCAACTGTATCACGGGCATTGCGACCGCATATATGGACTCAATTCCAATGGTGGTGTTATCTGGTCAAGTACCAACAACACTGATCGGCGAAGATGCGTTTCAAGAAACCGATATGATCGGCGTATCACGTCCTATCGTTAAGCACAGTTTCTTATGTAAGCGTGCCGAAGATATCCCGATGATGATTAAGAAAGCGTATCACATCGCATCGACTGGTCGTCCAGGCCCAGTGGTTATCGACTTGCCAAAAGATATTGTCAATCCGGCGCTAACTTTTGCGTATCAATACCCAGAGTCGGTGAGCATGCGTTCGTATAACCCCACAGAACATGGGCATAAACGCCAGATCCGTAAAGCGGCAAAAGTCTTTATGGCAGCTAAGCGACCGATTATTTATGCCGGTGGTGGCGCAGTATCGCAGAATACACCTGCGCTCCTTAAAGAGTTTGCTGAGGTAGTCGGTTGTCCAGTCACCAACACCTTGATGGGTCTTGGTGTTTATCCTGCCACTGACCCACAATTTGTCGGTATGCTTGGGATGCATGGCACGATGGAAGCAAATAAGTCGATGCATCACAGCGACGTGATTTTCGCCATTGGTGTGCGTTTTGATGATAGAACCACCAATAATTTGGAAAAATACTGTCCCAACGCAACGATTATTCACATTGATATCGATCCAACCTCTATCTCAAAGACTGTGAATGCCGACATCCCGATTGTTGGTTATGCGCATAACGTGTTAGCAGACTTATTGTCAGTGATTAAAGACGATGAGCTGAGCAATGATAAAGAGGAAATCGCGACTTGGTGGCAACAAATCCAGCAATGGCGTGATGTTAACTGCTTAAGCTACGAGACAAATGATAAGTCGCTAAAACCGCAACAAGTTGTTGAGGCGATGTACAAGGCCACTAACGGTGATGCCTATGTTTGTTCAGACGTTGGTCAACACCAAATGTTTGCCGCGCTATATTATCCGTTTGATAAGCCACGTCGTTGGATAAACTCCGGAGGTTTAGGCACCATGGGCTTTGGTTTGCCAGCAGCGATGGGCGTACAGATGGAGTTTCCTGATGAAACTGTTATCTGTATTACCGGTGACGGTAGTATTCAGATGAATATTCAGGAACTGTCGACATGTTTGCAATACGATTTGCCGGTGAAGGTCATTATACTTAACAATCATTCGTTGGGTATGGTGAAACAATGGCAAGACATGGTTTATAAAGGTCGTCATTCTCATTCTTACTGGGACAGTGTGCCAGATTTTGTTAAACTAGCTGAAGCCTATGGTCACGTGGGGATCCGCGTTGAAAAGCCAGATGAACTTGAAGGTGCGCTCGAGCGATGTTTCGCGATGAAAGACCGCTTAGTGGTTATGGATATCGCGGTTGACGAGCTCGAGCATGTGTACCCGATGTTGGTTAAGTTTGGTGGCATGAATGAAATGTACTTAAGTAAAACGGAGCGTACCTAATGGCTCAAACAGTTATTTCTCTATTAATTGAAAATGAAGCCGGGGCAACATCTCGCATCGTTGGGCTGTTTTCACAACGGGGCTACAATATCGAATCGTTAACGGTTTCGGTAACCCAAGATCCGTCGTTATCACGCATGACCATCGTCACTCAAGGTGAGCCGCGAGTGATAGAGCAAATCATGAAGCAACTCAACAAACTGATTGATGTGCTTAAGGTGTCAGAGTTAACAGCGACCGACTATATCGAACAAGAGATGTCTTTGGTTAAAGTGGCCTGTATCGGTTCAAAACGCGATGAAGTGTGTCGATTAGTCGACATTTTTAATGGCAAAATTATCGATGCTACGCCGCGGATCTATACCGTTCGTATATTTGGTGATGGCGGTAAACTCGACGCCTTCGTCAAACAATTAGAACAAGCATCAGAAATTGTTGAAGTGGTTCGTTCTGGCGTTATTGGTATAGCACGTGGTGAAAAAGCACTGCGCCCGTGATCATCGTTTAAATTAGTGTTATTCCTTGTGTGAATAACACTAATTTCTCATCGTCAAACTAACTGAATAACTCTTCTGCGTTAAAATTCTGTCTAATAGCGATCGTTTGTTTTATATTTAAGACTATCGGACAAATGTGAAGAGTGGATTATGAACGAAAAAATTAATTACATTGAATTTCCCGCCAAAGATATTTGCGCAACCAAACGCTTCTTTAACGAGGCATTTGGCTGGGCGTTTGAAGACTTTGGCGATCAATACACCGCGTTTACTGGGCAAGGGGTCGACGGAGGTTTTTTTCATTCTGAACTAGCATCGACAACCGCTAACGGTGCGGCATTAGTCGTATTACTCAGTGATGACCTAGAAGAGTCCCTAGCGATGGTCGAACGTTGTGGTGGTAGAGTGTGCCAATCTATATTTGCATTTCCAGGTGGTCAGCGTTTTCATTTCATTGAGCCTAGCGGTAATGAATTAGCGGTATGGCAAAAGTTTAGCTAATGGCATCGCTGCGTGCCTATTTCGACACGCTGACGATTGAACTCGCCGCATTAAGTACTCCCGAAAAAGCACAGGCTAGTCGTCGCTATTTTGCAGCAGATTTTAGCTGTATCGGCGCTAATGCGACTGACATTAAACAAGTGACCGCTAACTTTCATTTAACTCATCAGTATTTATCACCAGCAGAAGTACTTGCTATTTCAGAGTACATCCTAGCTCACAGTCACTTTAACGAACAAAAATTATTGGCATTCGGTCTAATCAATATATACGTTAAGCATCATTTTGATGACCAACTATTGCTAAGATTTGAATATTGGCTCGAACATTATTGCGATAATTGGTCTTTGGTGTATGTATTAAAACGGCCTATCAATTTATGCTTAGTAGACCGCATCTGATCAGTTCAACAAAGCATTGGAGTTTATCTAGTGTCTCTTGGTGTCGTCGGGCGAGTAATGTGGTGTGGGTGAAGTTTATCCACCGAAAAATGGGGAAGTCAGTCTATCGATTAGATACCCGATTAGTGTTTGAACAGTGCGACAGATTAATTGATGATCCAGACGAATTTGTTCAAAAGAGTGTTGGCTGGTTACTTAAGGTAACGGCGCAGCACCATCACGCTAGTGCTATCGGTTATATTGAAGACAACATCTCTCGCTTCACGCGCCCGACATTACGTTATGCAATAGAGAAAATGAGCCCAACGACTAAACAGCGCTTACGATCGAGACTTAAATAGTAATCAATAAAAAAGCCCTAGGTAAGTGACTAACTAGGGCTTTCATTGTATGACTCAAACCTATGCTGGTGAGAAGATACCTTTAAGCATAAAGAAGATACATATTGACAGTAGTGCACCTGCAGGTAACGTCACAATCCACGAGATAACGATATTTCGAATAACTCCAAGATTGAGTGCTGCGATACCGCGAGCCATGCCTACACCCAACACAGCGCCAACTAGCGTCTGAGTGGTTGAAATTGGCAAGCCTGTAGAAGACGCTAGCACAACCGTTGTTGCAGCGGCTAATTCAGCAGCAAAACCGCGACTTGGTGTTAAATGGGTGATCCCTTGACCAATGGTTGCCATGACACGGCGACCAAAGATAGCAAGACCAGCAACAATACCAATACCACCTAAGGGTAGAATCCACCAAACAAGCGTTGCTTTCTTAGTGATTTCACCGCCATTTTCAACGATGGAAACAACAGCCGCTAGTGGACCAATGGCGTTAGCAACATCATTTGAACCATGAGCAAATGCCATACAACACGCCGTAACAATCATCAGTATAGCAAACACTTTTTCAACACTAGCGTAATGCATGCGTTTGTCTGCCGCTGGGTCAATCTTAAGTCGGCGAATTGCAATGACACCGAGCAACGCTACGATGAGTGCAATAACACCAGAAATCATGAACGCTTCAGAGGTGCTAAAATTGATACCGATATGCTTCAAGCCTTTCTTAATCGTTACTAACGACAAGATAAAGCCAGATAGTGCCATATAGATGGGTACATAACGTTTAGCACTCGCTAATGGATCAGGGGTGTTAAAGATAAGCTTCTGCGCACTCATAAAGATGACGTAAGCAAAGAAGCCAGAGATTAACGGCGTAATAACCCAACTGCCGACAATGCCGCCAACTTTAGCCCAAGTTACCGCGTCAACACTGACACCAACGGCAGCGAAACCAACGATGGCACCTACGATTGAGTGAGTGGTTGATACTGGCCAACCAAGGTAAGAGGCGACTAATAGCCAGATACCTGCTGCCAATAAAGCAGAAACCATACCAAATACGAGTAAATGAGGTTGATCGACGAAATACGCAGAATCAATGATCCCTTTACGTATCGTTGATGTTACTTCACCACCGGCAAGGTAAGCACCCGCAAATTCAAAGATCATGGCGATAATGATCGCCTGTTTAATTGTTAGCGCTTTAGAGCCAACTGACGTACCCATAGCATTGGCTACATCGTTTGCGCCAATACCCCAAGCCATGAAAAAGCCGAAAAGACCGGCAAGTAATACTAGCTCGAAGCCATACTGTGCAATGATATCCATTGAAAAAAACCTTTATAACAATTATGAACGAGCTAACATTAGCTCTAATCTATCACCAACACGTTCTGCAAAGTCAGCTAAGTCGCCAATCCATTCGATTATGTTGTATAAAAAAACCACGTCCACTGGGTTTATATCTTGCTCAATTCCATGCAATGAATGACGCAATGCTATTTGCATTGAATCTGTCGTGTCTTCGACGGTGTCTAATTCAGTGAGTAAATTGTCAATTATTTGAAGTTCCTTTCCTTGAAACCCTGTTTCTAATAATTCATCTAATTCATCGATCGCTTTTACTGCAAATCCTGCAGTATCAATACAACGAATAAGGTACTCAATAAATTCTTTTTGAATGGGAGCGGGGATCTCTAGCTGACGACCTAAAACGCGGCCAGAGATATCTTTGGCAGTATTCGCTATTTTGTCTTGTTGAGTAACTAGTTCTAGGAGATCAGTACGATCGATTGGCATAAATAAACCTTTCGGTAAATTTGTACGCAATTCACGTTTTAATCTATCAGCACCTTTCTCGAGCTGAGATAATTCAGCACGAATATTTGCAGCTTTCTTCCAGTCATTGGCATAGACAGCTTTAAAAAATGGAACTAAGTGTTCAGCACATTTGTGTACTTTTGTAATATGCTCTTGTAGTGGCTTTATTGGTGATTTCGCGAAAACACCAAGTATCGAATTCATCGACATATTATGACCTTTTGTTTATGTTTGCTTCTTAGCAACAATTGAAAAATCCGGCGCATAGTAACGTAACTTGAAACACATTAAAACATCGCTGTTGATTATAATCACTTAGTTTTTGATTAATTCGCGTTAAATTCGCAGATAATTAATCTGTCGTTAAGTTATTATAAGCTAACCACAGCGATTATATTAAAGTTTTATGACCTTTTTATGACAAAAATAAAACAGTTAGGTAAATAATGGAAAATGAAATAGAGATCAAGCTAATAGCGTCTAAAGATATTGAAGCGAGCCTCAGTGAAATTTCTAAAAAACAAGGTGTTAAGTTGGTTTCTCAATCTTTTGAACTTGAGAATATCTATTTTGATACCAGCGATAATTTA
>Ga0209292_1004590_pt1 | contig 14501 bp, 11 predicted proteins | sample GOMGulsemesocosm_2_FD_184634 | JGI IMG/M metagenome (GOLD analysis project Ga0209292, IMG submission 184634) | Methane-oxidizing microbial communities from mesocosms in the Gulf of Mexico - GOM9C Gulf of Mexico (SPAdes) (version 2) | ecosystem: Environmental > Aquatic > Marine > Cold seeps... | reverse complement strand
TATTCTGAGTCAAGACTTAATTTAAATTCTTTTAAAAAAGTTTTTAACTTAAGTTTTAATTAACTCTACCAACCTAGTCGATGTCGCTACACCCCTTTAAGAATGTTGCTTGCCGTCTGTGTCGGTGGAGGCGCAGTATAGAGAGATTCTATTTCAGCGCAAGTGTTTTTTACAATAAAATTAAAAAAAACGTTCAACCGATTATAAAACAATCAAAGCACTTAAAAAATAAACATATTTAGCATTTAAACTTTAAATAAGTCTATTGCCGATTATATTTTTTATTAATGTATTTTATCTATTTATTGTTTAAAACATAAAATACATTCAAAGAACGCTCTTCAATTGTTTAATTTCTTTTCTATAAGGTGCTAGCAAAAAACCTGAACTCATCTTCTGGCTGCTGAATCTATCAAACAACTTAGAGATCAATAAAAATATAGATGATTTGATATGTGAAATGTAGATATGTGTAGATACAAAAAAGCCAGAAGTAAACTTCTGGCTTTCATTTGAGTTTTATTTTACTAATAAACTATTACGCAGTTGCAACTTCAAGTCCTGGTGCTGGCATAGTAACTGTATCTTCAAAACTTGCCCATTCCCAAGCCGATTCAGTTGCCATTAATTTACGAAGCAATTTATTATTAAGATCATGCCCTGACTTAAATGCTGTTACTTTACCTAACAGGTTATGGCCGGTCATAAATAAATCACCAACACAATCTAAGATCTTATGCTTAACAAATTCATCTTGGTAACGTAAACCATTTGGGTTAAGTACTTTATATTCATCAAGTACAACAGCATTATCCATGCTGCCACCTAAAGCTAAGTTGTTTGCGTGTAAATACTCAATGTCTTGCATAAAACCAAAAGTTCTTGCACGACTAATTTGTTCAGTAAAACTTTTTGCAGTGATATCTAAACCAATACGTTGTTCACTATCATTGATAGCTGGATGATCAAAATCAATTTGGAAATCAATATGAAAACCGTCATACGGTTCAATTTCAGCCCATTTATCGCCATCTTCTATACGTACTTTTTCAGTTATGCGAATAAAACGCTTTGCAACTGATAACTCTTCAATACCACCTTTTTGTAAAAGGTATATAAATGGTAGCGCACTACCATCCATAATTGGTACTTCAGGGCTATCCAATTCAACAACTAGGTTATCAATACCTAATGCTGAAATTGCAGCAACTAAATGCTCAGTTGTTGATAAACGAACTCCATCTTTATTAATCAAACATGTACATAGCTGAGTATCACCCACGGCTTCAGGTGTGATTGAAAAATCAACCACAGGCTCAAGGTCTACACGGCGAAATACAATCCCAGTATTTGCGCCTGCAGGTCGAAGAGTAATAGATACCTTTTCGCCCTTATGAAGTCCAACTCCAATGGCGTTAACTACTTGGCTAATCGTACGTTGTTTGATCATAGGCAGTTCACTCATCAATGAATTATTAATTTGGCCGCGGATCTTATCACAGATAAGACCAGCTGACAATTAAGTTGATTTATTATTAACCAACTCGCATTTTATTTACTTGATTTTGATTAATCAGCTTGCTTACGTAAAAAAGCTGGAATATCAAAATAATCGCCTTGCTCAGATTTAGCCGCTTCAGGTGACTCCTTCGTAGGGGCTGTTTCTACTGATTTACTCGCTGCAGATACAACCTCTTCTGAAGTTTGATTTGCAAAGTTTGGTACAAATACACCTGGTGTTGCAGTTGCTGTATTTGATGATGTAGCTGGGGTATCTGAACTAGATGCTTTTTTAAAGCCATTATCTACGATACCAAACTGTGCTTTTCTTTCACCACCTAAACCTGTTGCAACTACGGTTACACGTAATTCATCACTCATTTCAGGATCAATTACAGCACCAACAACAACTGTTGCATTTTCTGATGCTAACGCTTTTACATGGTTACCAACTGTTTCAAACTCTTCAATTGCGATATCCATGCCTGCAGTGATATTTACTAAAATACCTTTAGCACCCGTAAGATCAACATCTTCTAATAATGGGCTAGAAATTGCAGCTTCTGCAGCTTCTTGAGCGCGATCAGGGCCACTTGCAGATGCAGTTCCCATCATTGCAGTTCCCATTGCAGACATTACAGTTCTAACATCCGCGAAATCCACGTTGATTAAACCTGAACGCGTAATTAATTCAGCAATACCTTGTACAGCGCCATAAAGCACATCGTTTGCTTTTGCGAACGCATCTAAAAGTGTAGTCCCTTTTCCTAAAACTTTAAGTAATTTATTGTTAGGAATTGTAATAAGTGAATCAACAGTGTCAGCTAACTCATTAATGCCATGATCTGCGGCAGATGCACGTTTTTTACCTTCGAAGTCAAATGGACGTGTTACAACGGCAACCGTTAATATCCCCATTTCTTTTGCCATTTTAGCAACAACAGGTGCAGCTCCAGTACCGGTACCACCACCCATACCAGCAGCGATAAACACCATATCAGCGCCTTCAAGCCCTGCTTTTATTGCTTCAATATCTTCTTCAGCAGATTGACGACCCACTTCTGGATTCGCACCAGCACCTAAACCTGAAGTGATTTTTGTGCCTAACTGAATAGTAGTATCAGCAGATGAACGGCGTAATGCTTGCGCATCAGTATTAGCACCAATGAAGCGTACACCTTCAATTTGCTTTTTAACCATGTGCTCAACAGCGTTACCGCCACCGCCACCGACACCAATAACTTTTATAACAGCTTCTTCGCTGTGTTGTTCCATATAATCAAACATTGTTACTCTCCGACTGAGTAAAAAATTTATTAAAAGTGATCCTTAAACATTTTTTGCACCCGGCTAAACCAACTTACACCATTTTGCTCAGATGTTTTTTGGGCATTTGCTGTTTGCATTGTCTGGCTATATTGTAATAAGCCAACAGCCGTTGCAAATGAAGGGTCATCAACGTAATCCGTCAATCCAATCATCCCGATAGGACTGGCTATTCTAACTGGCATTTGGAAGATTTCTTCAGCGACTTCCAAAGCTCCTGTCATTTTTGCGGTACCGCCTGTTAACACAATACCCGCAGCAATTTGATCTTCATAACCTGAACGGCGAATTTCATTTAATGCCAGTTCAAGTAACTCTTTAAACCTTGGCTCTACCACTTCAGATAAAGTATGGCGCGACATCGTTCTAGATGGGCGGCCACCTACACTTGGCACTTCTATCGTATCTTCTGTACTGGCCATTGCACTACTTGCACATGCATATTGTACTTTTAGAGATTCTGCATGTGAAATAGGAGTACGGAAAATTTTAGCGATATCACCCGTAACTTGATTACCAGCAACAGGTATCACAGCAGAATGACGTAAAGCCCCGCTGGTATAGATAGTTAAATCCATTGTACCGCCACCAATATCAATCACTGAAATGCCTAATTCTCTTTCATCTTCAGTTAATACTGCATGACTTGATGCTAAAGCTGTATAAGTTAACTGATCAACAGTTAACCCACATCGCTCGACACATTTTTCTATATTTTTAGCCATATCATTTGAACATGTAATAATATGCGCTTGTGTTTCCATGCGCACACCACTCATACCAAGTGGGTTTTTAATCCCTTCTTGCATATCAACACTGTACTCTTGTGCGATTGCATGTAGCATTTTACGCTCTGCTGAAATAGGCACAGATCTCGCTGTATGCATTACATTATCAATATCATCAGAACTCACTTCAGTGTTATTGATTGCAACAACACCATTTTCATTTTGACATTGAATATGTTTTCCTGAGATGCCCAAATACACAGAACTAATGCGACAATCAGCCATTAATTCGGCTTCGTCTATGGCTCTTTGAATTGATTCTGATACTAAATTAAGATCATTTACCCCACCTTTATCCATTCCGTGGGATACTTGGCTGCCTATACCAACTATACTTAATTTATTATCTGCGGTGATTTCTCCCACAGTCGCAACCACCTTAGATGTGCCTACATCTAAGCCGATAACTAGATTTCGTTCTGCTGACTTAGTCATGCCTTACTCTTTTGTTTATAGTTTTTTTGTTGTAATTTGTGTAAGTCTGCAGCCTTCCAACTAACCGCAAGCCCGGTATCATACCTTAAATCAACTGAATCTACCTCAGCATCTTTACGTTTAAGCATATATGGGTACATATCAATAAACTTTTGCACCCGTTTTAACTTATCTTTTCGACCTAAATTTAGGTTAATACCATTGCTTAACCAAAACTGCCAAGCAAACCTTTCGGAAAGCGCCAAACTCGTTAATTCAAAGTTATTAATGTAAAGTAACTCAGAGAACTTTTGAAATGTATTAAAAGCCTCAACTTCACTACCTTCAGGACCAAATAGGCTTGGTAATTTTTTTGTTATTGTTGATTTTGGCGCCTGAAATACAATGCCATCTGAATTTAACAGTAAATCATCATTCCATATCGCTACCGGATTATGCTCAACAACAAATACTTTTAAGGTATTTGGCCATTGTTTACGCACAGAAGCAGTTTCTATCCAAGGTAAGGCGATTACCAGATCTTGAACTTGATTAACATCTAAGTCAAAAAAACGAGATAAATCAGCTTGTTTAATCGCATTTAAAATTTGACGTTCTGATGTATGTTCAGGCTCACCTAGTACAGTCACATGCTTTATTTGTGTTTGATGCTCTTTTTGCAAATAGTCACTAATTGAAAAATACATCTGACATAAACCAATCAGTACAATTAAAAAGAACCCCATGCCAAACACCCGTGACCAATGCACGGTTTTTTGCCATATTAAAAAAGATTCTATTTTTTGATTCATTAAGTTTATTTACCTAAAGTTTGCGCTAAGATATTTACAACCAACTGCTCAAACGATAAACCGCTTGCTTTTGCAGACATCGGCACAAGAGACTTTTCAGTCATGCCAGGTACCGTATTAACTTCTAATATATAAAACTGGTGATCCGAATCTTGCATGATATCTACACGACCCCAACCTGTTGCACCAACTAAATCAAATGCTTGTTTTGATATATGCTGTAAATATTGTGTATCTTTTTGAGACAAATCAGCTGGACAAAAATATTCAGTACTATTTACTTGGTACTTAGCTTCATAATCATAAAACCCTCGAGGTGTTACCATTTCAATCACTGGTAACGCATTATCCGCTAACATAGTTACTGTAAATTCCCGCCCTGAAATCCATTGTTCCAACAAAACAGTATCATCGTATTTGAATGCATCTTCTAGTGCAGTTTCTAGCTCGTCAGCTGTCGCTGCTTTTGCCATGCCAATGCTAGAACCTTCATGAGATGGCTTTACCATTACAGCACCAAATTCATGAATTATTTTTTCAATATCATATTCGCTGTTTTTTTCTAATGCGATAAAGTTAGCTGTTGGTAAATTTCTTGCTCTAAATAGTTCTTTGCTACGCGCTTTATCCATTGCCAAAGCAGAACCTAAAACACCACTTCCCGTATAAGGTAACTCTAAAAATTCAAGCGCGCCTTGCACTGTGCCATCTTCACCACCGCGCCCGTGCAATGCTATAAATACACGCTCGGTATCACAGTCTTTTAGTTCAAATAGATTCTGCTCTTGGGGATCAAAAGCATAAGCATCCACACCAGCGTTTTGCAATGCTGACAATACTGCTTTTCCTGAGTTAAGTGAAACAGCCCTTTCTGCAGAGCTGCCTCCCATTAATACGGCTACTTTACCGAAGTTTTCCCCACTCATGCGTTAACCTGCTTTAATTCTTCTATATTTAATTTCATTTCAGCTAAAGATTTTACTAATTGGCCAATGTTTCCAGCACCTTGTGTTAAAACGATATCGCCATCACACAATACATCACTTAAAATAAACGGTAATTCATTCGGTTGTGCAACATATACCGGCTCTTTGCCTCTTTGACGTAAACTTCTACACAGACTTTTACTATCAGCTCCCGGGATTGGCGTTTCTCCAGCTGAGTACACTTCAAGTAATAATAGAAGATCAACATCAGTTAACACTTTCACTGTCTCTTCATAAAGGTCTCTGGTGCGTGTATATCTATGAGGTTGATATGCCATCACTAAACGCCTATCAGGCCAACCATCTTTAACGGCTTTTATGGTAGCTGCAACTTCTGTTGGATGATGACCATAATCATCAATCAACATCACTTTGCCACGTCCAGTTTCAAATTCACCGTATTGCTGAAAGCGTCGACCTATTCCTTCAAACTTTTCTAACGCTTTAACAATTGCTTCATCACTAATGCCTTCATCTTTGGCTACGGCTATTGCTGCGGTCGCGTTTAATGCATTGTGTTTACCTGGCATATTTAATTTCACCACCAATTCAGAGCCTGAATTATTTGTGACCTTAAACTGACTCGTACTCACTGTTTGAGTGAATTCAGTTAATCTATAATCAGCAAGTTCTGACTCACCATAAGTTATAAATTTACGACCAAACCTAGGCAATAACTCAGTAACAACCGGACAATCTATGCAAGCAACGGCAACACCATAAAATGGTAAGTTATGAATAAACTCAATATAGGTATCTTTCATATTTTCAAAATTACCTTGATAAGTATCCATATGATCAGCTTCTATATTTGTGATCACTGAAACCATAGGTTGTAGATGCAAAAATGAAGCATCGCTCTCATCTGCTTCAGCAATTAAAAATCGACTTTTACCTAAGCGAGCATTAGTGCCTGCACTATTTAATAACCCTCCGATAACAAACGTGGGATCTAAATCCGCTTGAGCAAAAATACTGGCAATCAAGCTTGTTGTTGTTGTTTTTCCGTGTGTTCCGGCGATTGCAATACCATGTCGAAAACGCATAAGTTCGGATAACATTTCAGCACGGCGTACAATCGGAATACGATTTTCTTTTGCTTCAATAATTTCTGGATTTGTTTCATCTATTGCCGTTGAAACAACAACAACACTCGCCTTTTTAACATTTTCACTTTTATGACCAATGAAAATAATTGCTCCGGCAGATTTTAATCTGTCTGTCATTGGACTTTGAGCTATATCCGAACCTGTTACACAGTATCCTTCATTCACTAAAACTTCAGCAATGCCACCCATACCTGCACCGCCAATACCAATAAAGTGAATACTGTTTACTTTTCTCATTGCTGTTACTTCAGTTACTCTGCTCACTAAATTCTCTTTTTAATCTATACACGCATAGTTACTATGCTGTTTTATATAATTAGCCACTTGTTCTGTTGCATCTAGTTGTGCATTTGATTTAGCTTTATCTGCCATATCTTTAATTAATTCTGGTTGCTCTATAAAAGGTTGTAACAGGTCAATCAAACTTTGCTGATTGAGATCTCTTTGCTGTAATATTAATGCCGCTTTATTCGATACTAAAAATTGTGCATTTGCAGTTTGGTGATCATCAACCGCATGTGGAAATGGTACAAATAAAGCCATTTTTCCTGCTGCTGCTATTTCACTTACGGTTAATGCACCTGAACGACATACAACAATATCAGCCCAAGCATAAGCTGCATCAATATCATCTATAAATTGCTCTACTTTAGCCTTTAGTGATAATTCTTGATAAGAGCCTTTAACAGTCCCTAAATTACCTTTACCAGTTTGATGCCAAACAGCTATTGGCTTAACTTTATTTAACTGAGAAAAAACCGCAGGTAGCTCATCATTTAATACTTTTGCACCTAAAGAACCCCCGACAACTAAAATACGGCACGATTCAATCAAAGGTTCATGTTTAATATTAACGACACTTTCCCTAACTGGATTACCCACGACTTGATAATCTATCTCGGGAAATGCACCAGGAAATGCGCCTAATACTTGATTCGAAAATTTAGCTAAAAGCTTATTGCTCATACCTGCAACTGCATTTTGTTCATGAACAATTAAAGGTATACCTAATGTTTTTGCAGCAATCCCAGCAGGGCCAGTAACATAACCACCCATGCCTAGTAAAACATCAGGATTTTCTTGTTTCATTACTTTTCGCGCTTGTAAAATAGCTTTAAATACCATTAAAGGTGCTTTAATCAATCTTTTTAAGCCATTACCACGAACACCTTTAACATCAATAAAACGAATATCTAAGCCATGCTTCGGTACCACTTCGGCTTCCATTCTATCTGATGTACCTAACCAAACAACTTGCCAACCTTGCTTTATTAAATACTCAGCAACTGCAATACCTGGAAAAATATGCCCACCGGTACCACCGGCGACTATCATCAATTTTTGTTGTTTTGTACTCATTATTTTTTTCGCCCTCCAGATGTTGCCTGTCTTGTTGCCATTTTCACTTCAAAATCTATTCTTAATAAAATCCCTATGGCAATTGTCATCATCAACATACTAGAGCCACCATAAGAAATAAAAGGTAATGTAAGTCCCTTTGTTGGTAAAATACCGGCACTGGCACCAATATTAACCATGGTTTGAAATGCAAACCAAATTCCAATAGCCAGTGCAAAGTAGCCTTCATACTCTTTGCCATTTTGTAGTGCTTTTTTACCGATTAATAACGCACGAAAAACCAAAATACATAAAACAATTAATATGCTTAATACACCAATAAAACCAGCTTCTTCAGCTATGACTGAAAAAATAAAATCGGTATGTGCTTCAGGTAAATATTCTTGCTTTTGAATGCTATTTCCTAGACCTTGGCCCCACCAACTGCCTCGGCTATACGCCATCAAAGACTGAACTAACTGATAGCCTTTACCAAATGGATCATCCCAGGGATCCCAAAAAGAGGTCACCCTTGCCCAGCGGTAAGGCGAAAATACAATTAATACGCCAATTAAACCACCGCCAGCCATAAGCAACATAAAGAATTGCCATAACTGAGCGCCGGCTAAAAATAATAAACCCACAGTGGTAACAAACATCACAACCACAGTACCTAAATCAGGCTGCATTAAAATAAGGCCCGCGTAACCAACAAAGACAATTATTGGCTTAACAAACCCCATAAAATTTTCTTTTACTTCATCTCGTTTACGTACTAAATAACCGGCTAAATAACTAAAGAAAAATAACTTTGCAATCTCTGCAACTTGGATATTAAAAGGTCCGATGCCTATCCAACGTGTTGAGCCATTAACTTCTCGACCAATACCGAGTACTAAACACAGTAAAAAAGCGCCTACAATCAATAAATAAGGACTAGCCTTCCGCCACCAAGCCATAGATAAACTGGTCGTGACAGCTAGCACTCCAAAACTTAAACCTAAGAAGATGGCGTGACGCAATGTAAAGTGAAAAGGATTATTAAATAAGCGCTCAGCAACAGGCATAGAGGCACTTGTTACCATCACAAAACCCACGCCTATCAACAACATAATGCAGTATATAATAACGGGGTCATAAATTGATGAAGCACCATTATCATTATTTGAAAGTAACTTACTTTTTAGGTTCACTAACCAATTCATAAGTTAACCTTTTGTTGTAAGACTAACTGCGAAAAATCATTTCCACGAGCCATAAAGTTAGGATACATATCTAAACTTGAACACGCTGGCGCTAATAAAACAATATCACCTGAAATCGAGTTTTTAATGGCTGAACTTACCGCTTCGGCCATACTATTCACTTGTAATGAACTTTCGCTCAATTTAGCTAATTGATGCGAATCTTTACCTAAACAAATTAACTTTTTAATATGTTTATCGAAATATGGCACTAAAGTAGAGAAGTCAGCACCTTTGCCATCACCGCCTGCGATTAGAATAATATTTTTATTGCCGTCTGTAGCTAAGCTTTCTATTGAAGCGATGCAAGCACCAACATTTGTTGCCTTAGAGTCATTAAAATATTTCACATTATTAAGTGAAGAGACTAACTGACATCTATGATCTAAACCTAAAAATTCATTAAAGGCCTGTTTGAAAATTTCAACTTCTAAGTTCCAAGGTGATAACAAAGCTATAACAGCTAATGCATTCAGTTGATTATGTTTACCTTCAACTTTTAAGTTTTGTGTTTCAAATAATGCTTTTCCTAAAGCACTAAAATAGTTTTGACCACTTTGTTTAACTAAACAAAAATCAGCATTATCAGCTGCAAAACTTAATTTATTTTTAGCCTGAGTAGGATAAGTTTCCTTATCATCTAAACTGTAAATGGCATTTTCACAATTTTCATAGATTTTATGTTTTGTTTGAGTGTATTGCGCCATGCCATCATATCTATCTAAATGATCTTCTGAAATATTAAGCACCGTAGCGCTAACTGTTTTTAGACTTGACGTGGTTTCTAATTGAAAACTAGATAACTCTAAAACAAATACATCTCGATTTTGTGTTAATAAATCTAAAATTGGCGTGCCAATATTGCCGCCTAAGCCCACTTTAAAACCGGCTTTTTCTAATACTTTTGCCGTTAAAGTTACAACACTTGATTTACCATTAGAGCCAGTCACTGCAATAACGGGCTTTGTATTTATACGTGCAAATAACTCAATATCACCTATGACTTCAACACCAGATGAAATCGCAAATGCAACATCAATATGTGCTAATGCAATACCAGGGCTGATAATGATTAAATCAGCCTGAGACAAATTAGCTTTTGATAACTCACCGAGTTTAACTTCAAGCTCAGGTGCATTTTCTTGCAACCAATCTAAACCTGGGGCATTTAAACGACTATCAACCACGATAGGATTGATATTATTTTGCAGTAAAAAACGCACAGTGCTCAGTCCAGAAATACCCAGACCAAGCACGATAATATTTAATTCTTTTAACTGCTTTAAATATGTCATTTATCTCAGCTTCAATGTTGCTAAACCGGCTAAAACTAGCACCACAGAAATAATCCAAAAACGCACGATCACTCTCGGCTCTGGCCAACCTTTCAACTCATAATGATGATGTATTGGTGCCATTCTAAAAATCCTCTGGCCCCTAAGTTTGTATGAACCTACCTGTAAAATGACAGATAAGGCTTCCATTACAAATACACCACCCATAATGACTAATACTAATTCTTGGCGTACTAAAATTGCGATTATGCCCAAGGCTCCACCTAAAGCTAAAGAACCCACATCACCCATAAATATCTGAGCCGGATAAGTATTAAACCAAAGAAAACCAAGTCCAGCACCCACTATGGCTGTACATACAATAACGAGTTCACTTGTTAACGGTATATGGGGGATATTAAGGTAATTGGCAAAATTGACATGACCTGTCACATAAGCAATAAAAGCAAAAGCAGCTGCAACTAAAATAGTAGGCACAATTGCCAAACCATCTAAACCATCAGTTAAGTTAACCGCATTAGAGGTTCCCACAATTACAAAGTAACTCATTACAATAAAGAAAATACCAAGTTGAGGCATCACTTCTTTAAAAAATGGAATTAAAAGTGCCGTTTCAGCATCTAATTGTTGAGTGAAAAATAAAAAGCAAGCTGTCACTAAAGCAATAACTGATTGCCAAAAATACTTCCAACGGGCAATCAAGCCATTACTATCCTTTCGGATCACTTTTCTATAATCATCTACAAAACCAACAGCACCTAATGAACCAATAACAAATAAGGTGACCCAAACATATTTGTTACTTAAATCAGTCCATAATAAAGTACTGGTAAAAATAGACGCTAAAATTAATAAGCCGCCCATAGTTGGCGTGCCAGACTTAGATAAATGCGACTCTGGTCCATCATCACGTACAGTTTGGCCTATCTGCATACGCTGTAATGCTTTAATTAATTTTGGACCAAAATATAAAGAGATAAATAAAGCAGTAAAAATACCTAAAATAGCTCTAAATGTCAGATAAGAGAAAACATTAAAACCAGAGTAATATTGCGTTAAGTACTCAGCTAGCCACATTAACATGATAAATCTCCTGATGTTTTACTGAGAAGATCGCATGTTTTTTTATTTTTTATAATATCTTGCACTAATAATTCCATAGCCGCACTGCGCGACCCCTTAATTAATATTGTTATTTTTTCTGATTTATTATGTTCTGAAAAATCAGTTAAAAGCTGATTTAAAAGTGCAGTTCTATCCATAAAGTGCAGTGTATTTTTATTTGATATATTCTCTGTATAAAATCCTTCATGGGCACCCAGACTTAATGTACCTAAAGTATAAAGTTGTTTTATGCCTTCAGATTTTGCATACGCACCCACTTCTTGATGGTAACTTAGCGCATCTTCACCTAACTCCCCCATATCGCCTAAAGCTAATATGGTATGACCTTGAATTTTCTTCAATAAATCAATAGCGGCTTTTACAGATTGCACATTCGCATTGTAACTATCATCAATAATGGTGATATTTTTATTGAGTTCTATTAAATTAACACGTCCTTTAACCTGCTTTATTTGAGATAAGCCTTTAGCGATTTGCGCCAAAGGAATATCTAACGCCAAGGTGAGCGCTGTCGACGTTAATGCATTTTTTATATTGTGCTCACCAGGAAGCAGAAGCTGTACAACAGCTGATTCTTTTTCAATGCATAAATTAAATTGAGCACGACCAAGTTGATCAAAAACAATATTTTCAGCCCATACATCTTTTTGAGTTTTGCTTGAAAATTGCATTATTTTCTTGGATGTTAAAGTCTTAAACCAAAAGTCATGATAATTACTATCGTAATTTAAAACAGCAGTGCCTGCGTCAATTAAACCATTAAAAATCTCACCTTTTGCTTTAGCTACACCATCAATACTACCAAATCCTTCTAAATGGGCTTCTGCCACATTACAAATAGTTGCAACATCAGGTTTTACTAAATTACTGGTATAGTCGATTTCGCCTAAATGATTAGCACCAAGCTCAATAACAGCATACTCATCATCTGGCTCTAAACGTAATAAGGTAAGTGGTACCCCAATATCATTATTGAAGTTACCATTTGTAGCCAATACCTTAGCGTTTAAACTTAAAATCGCAGCGGTCATTTCTTTAACTGTGGTTTTGCCCACACTACCGGTTATTGCAATAGTTTTTGGTGCGACAGCTGCTTTTACAGCACTACCAAGTAAACCCAAAGCGATTCGGGTATCTTCTACAATAAATTGTACGACCCCCTGCGTATCAGTCTCATTCAATACATCTTTTTCAACAATAACCGCAGTTGCACCTTGATTAATCGCTTTTTGAACAAACTTATGTCCATCAAAGTTTGCTCCCTTAAGTGCTAAAAACACTTCATTAGAACTAATTGTGCGCGTATCTGTATTTATATTACTTACTGACTTATTATTTTCATTGATGTCTTTGAGGTTTTCAGTCACCCCTAAAACTTTTGCTATCCACTTAAAATCCATTGGGATCATCAGCAACCACCTCTTAACAGCTGTTCAACCCAAGCTCTATCGCAAAAGTTTATTATTTTATCGCCTATGATTTGATAGTCTTCATGGCCTTTGCCTGCTATCAAAACAACTTCGTTTTTTGATGCTTGTGAAACGGCTAAGGTAATTGCTTTACCTCTATCAGCTTCAACTTGCACATTGCCCTTATTTAAAAAGCCCAGTAATACATCGTCAATAATGTCGCCTGGGTTTTCTGTTCTAGGGTTATCACTGGTAACCACTATTTTATTTGAATATTTTTGTGCAGCTTGCGCCATTAAAGCACGCTTGCCTTTATCTCTATCACCACCACAGCCAAAGACACAAGTTACGCCACCAGGCACATGATGCTGTAAAGCTTGTAATGCTAACTCTAACGCTTCTGGAGTATGTGCATAATCAACTATGCAAGTTGGTTTATTTAAACCTGAAAAAGGCTGCATTCTGCCTGCTACTGGCTTTAAATTATTAGCAGCTGCAATTATTTGTTTTATTGGATAACCTAAACCTAATGCAACTGAAAATGCAGCTGCTAAGTTGTAAAGGTTAAACTCACCAAATAATGGACAAGAGACTTCATTTTCAATATTAAGTTCATCCCAACTTGTAATAAACTTCGCTTTGATACCATCAGCTGTGCACTGTACTTCGCTAAATAAAACATATTGATGTTTCGATAAAGGCTTATCTCCTTTACCAAACAATACGGTATTTTTAAATTTATGGGTTTCAAGCCAATTTTTTGTTACTGAATCATCTAAGTTAAATACATTTAAATTTGCTTGATACTGAGTAAACAGCTGTAATTTAGCCTTTGCATAACTTGCCATATCACCATGATAATCAAGATGATCTCGTGATAAATTACTAAAGACAGATGCACTAAATATGCATTCATCAACTCGACCTTGACTCAAACCATGGGATGATACTTCCATAGCAACTAAATCAGTATTATCTTGCTTTAAACTTGATAACATTCGCTGTAAATCAACAGATGAAGGCGTTGTATTATTAAGGGGTTTTAAATCTTCAAACCCACCCCAGCCTAAAGTACCTATAACAGCAGTATTCTTTTCACATGCGGCAATTAAATTAGCAATCATGCTACTAATCGTTGATTTACCATTAGTGCCA
>Ga0209292_1004589_pt1 | contig 14502 bp, 5 predicted proteins | sample GOMGulsemesocosm_2_FD_184634 | JGI IMG/M metagenome (GOLD analysis project Ga0209292, IMG submission 184634) | Methane-oxidizing microbial communities from mesocosms in the Gulf of Mexico - GOM9C Gulf of Mexico (SPAdes) (version 2) | ecosystem: Environmental > Aquatic > Marine > Cold seeps... | reverse complement strand
ATATATCATGAATGAATCAAAATTTATGTAAATACCTGAGTAGTTTTTACATACAGTGCAAGGTGTTATGTCATTAACCCAACCAACCAACCAACCAACCAACCAACCAACCAACCAACCAACCAACCAACCAACCAACCAACCAACCAAGCAAGCAAGCAAGCAAAGTTCAAAGGCTGATATTAAAATGCTTTCTTGTTTTTTAAAAGAGAACTAGTTTCTTTCTTTGTATGCCTAAACACGTTGGCGAAAATACAAACTATATCCTACCCAACTATAATGCCATATTACTTTATTTAGCCATAGCGGTGCTTACTCTCGTTATTTTAAGGTTTTACTTATTGCCAATACTCGTTAATTAGTTTTTCGTGAGTAGAGCTGGTGATCTACTTTTGTGCTGATTGATGACTTAAATCCGTATGGCTTTAATATTATGAGTTTCATAAATCATTTTGCAATTTGATTCAATTGTTTTGTTTACAAGCTCTACTAGATAAATTGGGTTTCTTGATAGGTAGTGATTGACTAGTTTCAAAAAATATTTGATTAAATTTGCTACAACCTATACTCTGTATCCGCTGGCTATTATAGTGAAAAAGCTTGCTATTTATCAATAGTTTGCAGTTGCCTTAATATATGTCAATAAAGATGGATTTATTAGTAGCACTGTGAATTTACGTGATTTGAACTTTTGTCAAGTTATACATTAAAGGTGTATGCCCGCGTTATTAGAGAGTTCCACCGCTGTTTGTGTCAATAATTATTTATTTCTATGGAAAGGAAAGGTCAAATTAATATGCATATCGAATTCATTAACAAATCAAAAACATTCTTTAAAAAGGCAAAATCATTATTCATAATAGTTTGTTTTAGCTTGCTTTCGATAGCTGCAAACGCCATGGAAACAGTGTTAACAGAAGGCGATATTGCTTTTACCAGAATAAACATAGACGACGAGTCTTTTTCATTTGTTTTTTTGGTGCCAATTGAAAATAATACACAATTTGTCATCACTGATGAGACATGGAACGCAAGTGATACACAAGGAAACAGTGAATCTAAAATACGATTTACTGCGACTTCACCATTTGCAGCTGGTGAAGAAATTTCAATATCAGCTACAACTATGAGTTTTTCATCCTCAGGCTCAGGAACTGCAACGATTACAAGTATTGGAGCATTTAGTCCAACTTTAGGAAATATGTTAGGATCAGCAGGTGATAGCTTATTTATATTTCAACCTGAAGGAACACCTGGAGCTAACGACTTTGTTGCAGGTATTAATGCTAATTCTGGTTCGGTTTTAACTCCTGGCGATGCATGGCAAATTGTTTCAACTACATCAACATCAAGCTCTGGCTTACCTAGTGGCTTAACAAATGGAACAGATGCATTGGGTTTGTTTCCGTTTGGTGCTCTGCAAGTAGAAGTTGATAATGCTAGATACAAATCTTCAGTTTCATTTCCTTCAGCGATACGTTCTGGAGATAAAGCAACTGTTCTTGCCGCAATTATGAATTTAAATAATTGGGAGTTTGATAATTTTACTCCTTGGCCAGCTATTGGTACATCTTTTGCGATAACTGGTGGTGTTGTATCTCCAACGGTAACCGCTGCAAGTGCCAGTTCTATTACAACAACTTCAGCTACTTTAGGTGGCAATGTAACTAGCGATGGTGGTGCAACGGTTACTGAGCGTGGCATTGTCTATTCTACGTCAGATACAACGCCAACAATTGCTGAAGGTGCAACTAAAGACACCAATGGCTCAGGGGCTGGAGTATTTTCAGAAACCGTTTCTAGTTTAACTGCTGGAACAACATATTATATAAATTCGTATGCGATAAATTCTGAAGGAACCTCTTATGGCGCTGTGCAAACTTTTACTACATCTGCCATTGTTGCGGGTTCTCTTAATGGATCATCTGTTACTTCTGTAGAATTAACTCAAACAACAACAGTTGATGGTTCTGATCACTCTCTTGATGCTGTTATACCGCAAGCAACTTATAGTGTAGAGTTTGAGCTTAGTGGAGGTACAGAGAATATGTATCTTGATGTAGATGATAATAAAATTGTTTTGGGGATGAGAAACAGCACTTCATTAATTGTGGATTCACTCACATTTAATTTTTCTGGAGGAACATTTGGTAGTATTACAGGCGCATCATTTAACTCGGGAGCATCGACAGGAACAAATACTACTGGTGTATCAGCTTCTTTTACCGCGACTAGTGTTACAATTTCTGGGTTATTGAGTAAAGATTTTTCTCAAGGTTTTGGTTTAGGTGTCATAGGAACGGTTGTTTTTGATATCTCTGCTACTGGCATAATAAGCACAGCTCCAACAGTAACAACAACAGCGGCAAGTTCTCTAACTACAACATCTGCCACTTTAGGTGGTAATGTAACTAACGATGGCGGTGCAACAGTTACTGAGCGTGGCATTGTCTATTCTACGTCAGATACAACACCAACTATTGCTGAAGGTGCAACTAAAGATACCAATGGCAGTGGAACAGGTGCTTTTTTTGAAACGGTTTCTAGCTTAAGTTCCGGAACAACATACTATTATAATTCTTATGCAATTAATTCTGAAGGTACTAGTTATGGAACAGCAACATCTTTCACAACTTCTATCCCGATTGTCACATTAGGTTTATCTGGTAGTCCGTTAGCGGAAAATGGCGGCGTTGCGACAGTAATAGCAACTTTAAATACTGTCTCAAGTCAAACTGTAACCGTAACAATAGCTGCGACAGGAACAGCGACGGGTAGTGGAACAGATTACAATTTATCAAGCACTACTATTACCATATTAGCTGGTGCCACGGCAGGAACAGCAACGATTACTGGAGCAGACGATTTCTTAGATGAAGCAGTCGAAACCGTAATAGTAGATATTATAGGTGTTGCAAATGGTACTGAATCTGGAACTCAGCAAGTAACGGCCTCTATAACAGATGATGATGCTGCGCCAACAGTAACCTTAAGCTTATCTGGCAGTCCTTTGGCAGAAAATGCAGGTGTTGCAACAATAACCGCTTCATTAAATGCCGCTTCTAGTAAAAATGTAGTTGTAACAATAAATCCATCGGGAACCGCAACGGGTAGTGGAATAGATTACACATTATCAAGCTCAACGATTACAATTGCTGCTGGTGCAACATTTGGAACAGCAACGGTTACCGGTGCAGATGATGCGATAGATGAATCTAATGAAACGATAATAATAGATATTACAGGTGTTGCTAATGGTACGGAATCAGGTACTCAACAAGTAACAGCAACAATAACAGATGATGATGCAGCACCAACAGTAGCTTTTGCATCAACAACATCAAGTGGCTTAGAATCTGTTAACTCTAAAAACTTAACAGTAAATTTATCAGCAGCTTCAAGCAATACAATTACAGTTGCCTATACAGTAACAGGCTCTGCAACTGGATCTGGCATAGATTATATTTTAGCAAATGGAACGTTGACATATTCAGCAGGTCAAACGTCTAAAACTATAACAATTGCCCCTATAATAGATGATGTCTTGGACGAAGCAGATGAAACAGTTATCGTCACATTATCATCACCTACAAATGGAACACTTGGAACAAATACAGCTCATACCTATACCATTACAGATAATGATGCTGCTCCAACAGTAACCTTAGGTTTATCTGGTAGCCCTTTAGCAGAAAATGGTGGTGTTGCAACAATAACTGCTACTTTAAGTACAGCTTCTAGTAAAATAGTAACAGTAACAATCAATTCGTCAGGAACGGCAACTGGTAGTGGAACAGATTACACCTTATCAAGCACAACCATTATTATTAATGCTGGTGCTACAACAGGAACAGCAACAATCACTGGAGATGATGATGCATTAGATGAATCAGCCGAAACCGTGATTATAGATATCACTGGCGTTAGTAATGGTACAGAATCAGGCACTCAACAGGTAACTGCGTCTATTACAGATGATGATGCAGCGCCAGCAGTAACTTTAGGATTATCTGGTAGCCCATTTGCTGAAAATGGAGGAGTTGCGACTGTAACTGCAACGTTAAATAGTGCCTCAAGTAAAATCGTAACAGTAACAATAGGTGCAACAGGTACAGCAACGGGAAGTGGCACAGATTACACCTTATCAAGCACTACCATATCAATTCCGGCAGGAAGCACTTCAGGTACGGCAACGATTACTGGTGTAGATGATGCAATAGAAGACCCTTTGGAAACAGTGATTGTTGATATTAGCGGTGTTGCGAACGGTACAGAATCTGGTACTCAGCAAGTAACCGCAACTATTACCGATGATGAATCGGCTCTTATAGCAATTACTATTAGCGCCAATGCGCAATCAAAAATTGCTGGTGATGCCGACCCAACGTTAACCTATCAACTGACGTCAGGGGCGTTAGAAAGCGGAGATACGTTTACAGGTAATCTCAGTAGAAGTGCGGGTGAAAGTGCGGGTTCTTATATTATTGGTCAAGGAAGTGTGCAGGCTGGTGCTAAGTACGACATTACGTACATTTCGGCAACCTTCACGATTTCACCCAAGCCAGTCAATCATGCGCCTGTTATTTCAGGAAGTCCTGCAACAACAGTTGCCAAAGGTACTGCTTATCGCTTTTCTCCGACCGTAACGGACAGTGATGCAGGGGATAGTAAAAGATTCAGCATAACCAATAAACCAACGTGGGCACTATTTAATACGGCATCAGGCGCATTAACAGGAACACCAGCGGGTAATGATATTGGTAAAACTAGCGGTATTGTTATCTCGGTAAGAGATAGCGGTAATAAATCAGCGAGTTTGTCAGCGTTTAATATAGAAGTGACCAGTACCAATACACTCCCTGTTGCGACAAGTAAGAGTGTTGATGTGCAAGAAGATAGTGAAGTATCCATCACGCTTGAAGGTAGTGACGCAGATAATGATGAATTAACCTTTATTGTTACCCAAGAGCCAACACACGGTAGTTTGTCTTTATCAAGTGCAAGTAACGCCACATGGCTCTATAAAGCAGATGAAAACTATAACGGCAGTGATGAATTTTCTTATCAGGTAAAAGATAAGGAAGGTAGTTCAGAGCCAGCGTTAGTTAGTATTACTATTGCCCCAATAAACGATAAACCGCTTGCTGAAGATGATAATGTTACGCTTAATTTTAATGAAGTGGGCAGCTACACTATTGATGTATTAGCAAACGACAGCGATGTTGACGGCGATACATTAGCAATTGTTAGTGCCAGTGCTAATATTGGCTCGGTAACGGTTGAGAACAATCAATTGGTTTACCAACTTAATGGTGCTATTCAGGGGGGTATTCAGCTTAGTTACTTGATTGATGATGGCTCAGGAAAAGAAAATAGCCGTGCTAAGGCATCCGCCAGTTTACTAATAGAAGGCGATGTTAATACGCAGTTGCCTATTATCACCTTACCAGACGATATTGAATTTAATGCCGATGCATTATTTACTAAAATAGACCTTGGTGTGGCCACTGCAGTGGGTAAAAATGGTGAAATAGTTCCTGTATCTTTGGTTGATGGGCTCAATATGTTTAAGCCGGGCAATAACCTTGCTTATTGGAAAGCGGTTGATGAAGATGGTCTTGAACAAACAGCGACCCAAAAGGTAAAAGTGCAGCCGCTCATTACTATTGGTAAAGATTCGGTCGGTGCAGAAGGGCAGCATTATAGTGTTGGGGTTTACCTTAATGGTACTGCGCCAGACTACCCTGTTGTTGTTCCCTATACGGTCAGTGGTAGTACTGATGAAAATGATCACCTATTAACTTCTGGTGAGCTTGTTATTACCCAAGGTGTTGAGGGCGTAATTGATATTGAAACACTTGTTGATGACCTTGATGAAGATTCTGAAACACTTATTATTACGTTAACGGGTGAAAAAAATCTAGGATCAAAATTAAGCTTTACCTTAACACTGATTGAAGGAAACATTGCCCCTGAGTTGAGTTACAGCGTCACGCAACAAGATGAGCAACGTTTATTGATAGAGGCAAATAGTGCTGATGTTGTTATTCAGTCAATAGTTATTGATGCCAACGCTAGCGATACACACACTTATACGTGGCAGAGCCCAGATGGGCAATTAAGCGATATTGACATCAATGAAAATAGTTTTACCTTTGCGACAACTGATTTAGCAGAAGGAATTTATCAAGTGACGCTTGCAGTTACCGATGATGGCGTGCCAGCGCAATCAACGTCCACTGTTATTTATTTGGAAGTTACCGCAGCGTTAGCCACTTTAACTGACGCTGATAGCGATGGTGATTTAATTCCAGATAATCAAGAAGGGTTTGGTGATGCAGATTTAGATGGTATTCCAGATTATCTTGATGGTGCTAACCCATGTAATGTTATGCCGCAGCAAGCTCTTGATAGCCAATCGTTTTTAGTTGAAGGTGATTCAGGGGTTTGTTTACGTAAAGGCTTAACCGTAGCGAGCAATAAAACGGGCGGTATTTTGCTGCAAGGTAGTGAAGTTGCTCCAGATGAAGAAGCGGACAATGTTGGTGGCTTGTTTGACTTTGTTGCTTATGGTTTACCATTAGCTGGTCAGTCATATAATTTGGTATTACCACAGCGCTTACCTATTCCAGAAGGTGCTGTTTATCGTAAATATAAAACTGACGGTGATTGGATTGATTTTGTTGTAGATGATAATAACTATTATTCATCAAGTGCTGGTGAGTTAGGTTTTTGTCCACCACCTCTTGATACAACATGGGTGAAAGGTTTACAGCCAGGTGATTGGTGTGTGCAAATAACTATTGAAGATGGCGGGCCAAACGATGATGACGGTAAGGTTAACAACACCATTGTAGACCCTAGTGGTGTGGCAGTGTTGTTAAACTCAAATACACAGCCAAGTGTGACGTCACAGCAACTCACATTGGCGTGGAATACAAGTATTACTATTGATGTACTGAGTAGTGCAACGGATGTCGATGGCGATTTACTCACTATTAGTAGTGCCAATGTAGATTTTGGTGAAGTGCTAATTGAAGGTGAAAATTTAGTATATACACCCGCAGAGAGTTTCTTTGGTGAAGTGATTATTCACTTTGGTGTCGACGATGCTCATAGCGGCACAGCGTATGGAACAGTTGAAATCAATGTCATTGAAAATCAGCTACCTCAAGCGACAAATGACGAAGTAAGCACTGATGACGTTAGTACGATCATCATTGATGTTCTAGCAAATGACAGTGATGATGATGCAGATACGTTAACCATTCTAACCGCTGATGCTGAACACGGAGTCGTTAGTATCACTGAAAAGAATACCTTAAGTTATACGTCGCTAGCAGGTTATGACGGTATTGATATGATTGCTTACACAATAAGTGATGGCCATGACGGAAGCGCAGATGCTCAAGTGAAAGTAACGGTAACGGCACTTGAAGCAACTGTAGACAAGAATAAATCAGGAGGTGGTAGTTTTAATTATTTTTTACTATTGCTTAGTGGTTTAGCTTTTAAAGTTAGAGGCAATAGGGGCTTTTTTATCTGAAATAAACATATTGTTTAATGGCGTGTTTGTATTAGCAATGTATTGATAAATAACCATAGTCTTTTGTTAGTCGCTTAAATTATATTGGGGCTTAACTTTAGGGCTAGCCAGTCGCCCCTCGCTAATGAATTACCGCGTTCACAAGATAAAGCGCAGCGCGTTATTGATCATCGTAAAGCGTAATAGCTAACTTATAGCGTAAATTAGCGAAACCAATGATATTTATACGCCCCGTAGACGAGTTTGTTTCGGGGTGTGTGAGTATTTATTGAGGAATGATAATAAATTAAAATAGTGTCAATAAATGATAAATTAGACACGATTTCGCATGCAGTTATAAAAATAAACAGCTAACGATAGTGTTTGATATTTCCAATCATCAATTGAGATTTAACTCTTATGATCGCTTTTGCCATATAAGAGCTTTTGAGTGAGCAAAAAATTGACGCTATTAATTATCACTGTTAAGCGAGAGCGGGCCTAAATCAGTTGTATTGTTAGCTCAGGATTAAATGAAAAGAGTTAAATAAGACATGAGCTACGACAAATAAGTAGAAATAATCGCTCCTAATAATTTTAATTTTAATTTTATTTTTATTTTTATTTTTATTTTTATTTTAATTTTTATTTTTCTATTGAGGTAAATTTATCATCTGTGAAAACGACAATAGCATCTCGACCACTTTCTTTAGCTTGATAAAGCGCTTCATCTGCACTATTAAAAACATCGATAGTATTTGATACTTTGTTAGTGAAGGTTGAAATACCAAATGAGCAGGTTATCTTTAATCTTTTATTCTTTTTTCGTAATTCAAATTTTAAACTATTAATCACTTTACGTATTTTTTTTACTATCAGAACGGCTTTGTTTAAGTCTGTTTCCGTCAGAATAATGACAAACTCTTCACCGCCATAGCGAGCGATATAATCAGCAGAACGAATATTGTTCTTTAAGGTTTGCCCTAAGCTTTTTAATACTTGATCACCAATGCTATGGCCAAAATTGTCATTAATACTTTTAAACTTATCAACATCTATTAGCACAAGTGACAAGGGTTGTTGAGAGGTTAACCAAGTATTTCTTGCCTTATTTATGGCTTGCACATAGCCTTTGCGATTACCAACTGTTGTTAATTCATCAATTAGGCTAGTTTCTTTGGCTACATTTAGTTGATTCTCAAGTTTTCCAATAAAGTTGGTAGTATTTTCAACTTTATTATTTAAATTTTTAATCGTTTTAGTATTAATTTGGTGGATCTTGTTTTGTGATTTCGCGTAGTCATTCATAATATCAGACATTAATAAAACACTATCATTGATGTGCTTTTGCATGCCAGCCAGTGTGTTTATGCTCTTTGCTTTAACTTCCATATTGTAAAACTCAGCCGCCATGTTGAGCTTTACTTTGTCGGCATTGCCTTTGGTCGAGGCTATTAGCTTATCAATGACAGAGGTTTGCTTGAAAACGCCGACTAAATTAGCATGAATATCATTGAGCATTTCTTCTGCACTACAACGCTCTTGTTGAATTAACAATACTAAGTACTTTGTCGAACGCTCTAACAGGTCAACAGATTTGAATAAAGCTCCTTTATCCGTTGGGATTTGAGTTGCATCAAGCAACAAGCTACTTATAAACTGATCATTGGGGTAGGCTTGGGTTAACTGCTTTGAAATGGCTACGACTTCTTTAATTAACCTTTTACTTGCTAAAAAAACATCACTGGCAACAACATCTGTTTCTTTGGTTGCTACATCTTTATTTGAAATGATTACATTTGATGGTTCTCTTAATTCGCTTAACTCATTAGCGAAGTACTCTAATGCTCTGCCTACAGTAAGCATAATGGCATGAGCGGGTTGTTCATGGTTTATTTCAGATAATATTTCGGTGATTTTTTCTGCTTGGCTGGTAGAAAGGCTTTTATCTGCGCTTTCTTGCATTAGAGATTTAAGCGCATTTAAATCTCTAATGCTATCTTCACGTTCTAATTCATCAAGGCTTTGCTTCATTTTTGCATATTGTTCAACCAGTGATGCAAAAGTGAATATAGTATCGTTGGATTTTAATGCTTCTTCAATGCCCTCTACTTGATTTGCTAAAGGGCCAGAGCTTGGCATACTATCAACAAAGTGGCCTAATGCTCGTTTAAGCTCAATATTTGTTTTGTTAAGGAGATTTAAATCTAGATCCATTTTCTCTTCCGCACCCACGAGAGCAGTTAATAAAATTAACTTACAAATAGCAGTACAATTCAGAAATAGAGCTGCTATTTATTACTTCTTAACTTATAAAATAATATTACTTTATAAGTTAATGACATAACTAATGTTAGCTATTCTAGCAGACAATCCTTACTACTTTTACAAATAATGTTACTGTAGATCAATGTATTCGACTATTTAAAACCGTTAATAAAACAGTTCAGCGAAGTCATCTTCTAAATCAGCATAATCAATAGAAGTGAGACCTAAAACATCAAGAACCTCCTCTTTTATATCTTCCCAGTCAGGAGAAACAGTTTGCCGTTTCACTCTTTCCACCAAATGTTCAGCTGTTTTTAATGCTGCGAAGGCCAATTGCTCCTTATTACCAGATATTTCCAAAAGAAAGTCTAATTCATGATGTCGTAAAATTAATTCACATATCTCTTTAGGTAAATGCCAAGAAGAAGCCACGTAATAACCTAAAACAGCATGATTCGTTTGATATCTTCTCTCTTCAAGTTCAATTGAGTTATTGCCTGTACTGTTTGCCTCTATTAATACTTCTTTATAATCATCAAATTTAAGTGCTAATAACGGGATACCACAATTTTGAAATAAGCCGATGCTATATAACATATCCACGGGTATTTTATTTTTTACTTTATTACCAATAAATGTCATAGCATTAGCGATATCAAGAGAGTCATCCCAAAAACGCTCTAATGATATGCAAGCGTTGCCTTGCAACGATGACTTTAATAATAATGCAGTTACTAAGCCATTAATTGTCTTTAATCCTAGTATCATAACTGCTTGTTTAATTTCTGAAATTCGTCTGTTCATTCCATAAAAAGGTGAATTAATAATTTTTAAAATTGCCGACGAAAGACCAACATCATTTGAAATCAGACTCGCAATACTTTCGATATCGGGTTCCACTTCATCCAGAAGTAATTGCATATCAGTCAATATTTGAGGCTTTACCGGGATTTGAAAACTAGAAACGACTGAAGCCATTTTTTTATTATCTAAATTAATCATCACATACTTCTTAATTATAATTAGTTACTTTGGTGTTAAAAACTGACTTAATTTTATTAGGGTAAAAAGTCTTGTTTATCCCATTAATATTTGTATATACGCTTTATTGCAGGTGCGTAGCTCCGCTTTAAAACCATACTAATTATCAAGTAAATCTACTATCCTACTTTAGTAATGGTGCCTTTATTAATATATGCCCGTTACCATTCAAGATGCAGGTTTTACGCACTTTGAATGATAACGGGTATAGAGGTTTTTTTAAATATCAGTTTAGTCTATCACAGCAGAATATTAGCTTTTAAAGCTGGTTACTTCCGCTCTACGTCCTGATACCTTTAACAATATTTTTCTTTAAAAGGTAATGGAGAATTCCGCTCCCTTAATGCTTTTAAATACTTTGACTCATCATGCGACTTTTTTGTTTTTCAAACAACGATATAAATCCCGTATCCACTTAAATGCTAACGATCTTACTGATGAAGGATACAGCTATTCACTTTTCCCTTTTTATCATTGATGAAATATTCTTAGTTAACGGCTTGAAATTTACTAAGTCTTCATGCAAGTTAGTTATAAAAATAAAAGGTTTACTCATGAAAAAAATAACTCTAATTTCAGCAAGTATACTACTTTCTGCGTTATCTCAATTCTCTTATGCTACTCAATCTCCTATTGCCATCGCCATTCATGGCGGTGCTGGTACGATAGAAAAAAGACATTTCACACCTGATAAAGAAAAAGCCTATCGAGCTAAATTACAAGAAGCCGTTGAAGCGGGTTATGCGGTATTAGATAAAGGTGGCAGTAGTCTTGATGCGGTTACTACGGCAATTAATGTTCTAGAAAACTCACCATATTTTAACGCTGGCAAAGGTGCCGTTTATACTTTTGATGAAAAGCACGAAATGGATGCTTCAATCATGTACGGAAAAAACCGTCAAGCTGGCGCGGTTGCTGGCGTTAAACAAATAGAAAACCCTATCAACCTTGCCCGTTTAGTGATGGATAAATCAGTTCATGTAATGCTTAGCGGTGATGGTGCTGAAGAGTTTGCAAAAACGCAAGGTGTTGAGATGGTGGATAATAAGATATTTGATACCGAACATCGTTATAAATCCTTGCAGCGTGCCAAGGCTAAAATGAAAAAGGCTAAACAAGAAAATAAAGGCTATCAAGCGGCTCATCGTACATTAGCAGTAGAATATAAAGTTGGTACTGTGGGGGCTGTTGCCCTTGATAAGGGTGGAAATATATCAAGTGGCACTTCAACAGGTGGTATGACAAACAAAAGATATGGTCGTATTGGTGACTCACCTGTTATCGGTGCAGGTACATTTGCAGATAATAATTCTTGTGCTGTCTCTGCTACAGGTCATGGTGAATATTTTATCCGCTATAACGTTGCTGCTGATATATGCGCCAGAGTTCAATACCAAGGTAAAACTATAGACCAAGCAGGTAAGGAAGTTATTCATGAAGTGCTTATGCCCGTTGGCGGTACTGGCGGTGTGGTCATAATAGATACTAAGGGCAATATGAGTTTACCATTTAATACTAAAGGGATGTATCGCGCATCTAAATCAAACACCACACCTACTTATGTAGGGATCTTTAAAGCTGAATAATCTTTATTCCCCCCGTAGACGAATTTGTCTTGGGGTGTGTGAATAGTGCGCTTTAAAGCAACGATTAAAATGTGATAAATCGCCAAATCCCCACTCTAATGCGACATTACTGATAGAGATGTTATTAAACTCTGCATTAGTTAAATCTTTGTAACAGCCCTCCAATCGCAATTGTTGAATATATTTAGAAACAGAAATATCTTGGCTTTTAAACAGCATATGTAAATAGCGTTTACTAATGTTTTCAGTTTGAGCAATAAAGTCAACGCCGAGTCTAAAGTCTTTAATATGCATGTTGATCATGCGTTTAATTCTTTGTAAATGTTGCTCAGGCGAGCTTTCTATAATTTTTTTGTGACTACCTTTTTGATTTTTAAGCGAGGTGATAAGCAGGTCTAGTAGGTTCGCTTCCATACTTTGTAATGCCTCAGGGTTAAGCTGATCCATACGTTGTGACAGTGAGTAAACAAATTGCGCCAACATGCCGTTGGTTGGCTCTTCATTACCCATTCTTAAGCCTAAATAATCATCAGGTGTTTGAAACATTTCTTGTAACGCTAATTGCGGCATTGCAAATACCGCTTGCTGATAATTTTCTTGAAATTCTAGTTGATAGGGTTCGCTAGAGCTGCAAATTATAAAATCACCAGGGGCTAATTTTGCTTCTCTACCATAATGTTTAGTACTACAGTTGCCTTTTAATTGAAACTTAATTAAGTAATAGGCATCTGTAACCCGAGCAATATCAAGCTTTGATCTTTGCGCAACAATAGGGTTACTAGATACTTGCGCAAGGCTAAAACGATTCAATCGTTTACTGCTTATTAAGCCACTAAATTCATCTTTCTTAAGTGGAAATAGAGTACTGCAACTCATAGGACAGAAACTATTTGATATTTCATGGTTGAATGAATCCAAACTAGTAATCAATGTTGTCATTTACCAATTCCTCAATGTATTTCTTGATAAAACAGTTTGTTATGGTTTTACAAAGCAAATTTTAATTGTACTTTTGCCGTTATTCGTTGCACTTTCAGTCAATTTTATTGTTCTCTTTAGACCAAGAACTTAAACATTCAGCTTGCTTTAATAAGACAGTTAATATGTTAACAGTATTATAGATTAATGATAATTCAAAGGTGTTTCTATCATTTCTAGTAAATCTGTTGTGAATGTATTTAGATATAAAAATAAAAAACAACTTACAAATAACGTATCACATTGATACACGGGGAAAGAAATGAAATTAAATAAAGCTAAATTAGCCATGGCTATCAGTGCGGCGTTAACAATTTGTAGTTCTGCTATTGTACAAGCGGAAAATGTTATCGAGAAAATAATGATTACTGCATCAAAAAAGCAAGAATCAATTCAAGCCAGTAACGTTGCAGTAACGGCATTTTCTGGTGATATGTTACGCGAACTAAACTTAACCGATAGTACAGATATTGCTAGTCAAACACCTGGCTTGAACATAGGTACGCCTGTTGGGGAAGGAAATAACCCTTCAATTAGTTTACGTGGTGTTGGTCTTAATGATTTTAATGATAACAACGAAGGGCCTATTGCGGTTTATCGTGATGAAGTTTACCAGTCGGCGATGCCGGGGCTAACTTTTCAGTTGTTTGATTTAGAGCGTGTTGAAGTGCTTAGAGGGCCACAAGGTACACTTTATGGTCGAAACGCAACGGGTGGGTTAGTCCACTTTATTTCTAAAAAACCTACTGATGAGCTAGAAGGTTTTGCTAGCGTTACTTTTGCAGAACACAACCAAATTAAAACCGAAGCGGCGATATCTGGTGGTTTAACAGATTCGGTTCAGGCTCGTTTATCACTAGCAACAAATAATCATGATGGTTATGTGAAAAATCGCATAGGAAAGGATGCAAACGAAGCGGATAACCAAGCGTATCGTTTGCAAGTTAATTTTGATTTAGCTGATAACTTTACTGCGTTAGTGAATGTTCATGGTGCCAAGTCAGACACCATTGCTCCGCAGTATCAACATCAAGCAACCGATGATGGCTCTGGCACCGCTGGTATTAGTGATTTTTATGGCTATAAAGATACTGACGGCGATGT